>Ga0256405_10005094_pt1 | contig 23382 bp, 16 predicted proteins | sample RumenRJG_02DNA_FD_189096 | JGI IMG/M metagenome (GOLD analysis project Ga0256405, IMG submission 189096) | Bovine rumen microbial communities from Lethbridge, Alberta, Canada - RJG_02 | ecosystem: Host-associated > Mammals > Digestive system > Stomach > Rumen | place: Canada: Alberta... | reverse complement strand
CGCATGATATTTACACATCTATAATCAAATATAATGATGAAAATTCGTTATCATGTATATTGACGATAGCTTATATATCAGCTATAGATAATTATCATATAGTTCGTGAGATGCCTGCAGGTATAGGCTTTGCTGATTTTATTTTCTATCCAAAAGACATATCAAAGCCTGCTTTTATTATAGAACTAAAGAAAAACAGTACACCAGAAGAAGCTTTAAATCAAATATTTGAAAAACGTTATGATTTAGCTCTTAAAGACTACACAGGTCTCAAATTAGCTATAGGTATCTCATACGACTCTAATCTTAAAAAACACGATATCCTTATAACTACTTTCTAAGAAAGTAGTTACTTTATAAGTAACCAACACGAAACTTTTTAAAAAAGTTTCACAAAATAATACATTATCTATTAAAAATACATCATATATTAGTTTCTATGAATATAGAAACATTCTGTTACTTACTTACTAAGTAAGTTTTAAAGTATGTCTCATACACAGAACATGCTTTAATAAAAATAAAGTTTGACAAAAATTTTAATAGTCTAAATATACAATTTGAATATTAAATTAAATGCATTGATAAAATTAATATAAAATTAAAATTAAAATTAAAATTAAAATTAAAATTAAAATTTGATAATATAGAAATTTGAAATAGAATTTTTGAATTTTTATTAAAATAAGTGAAACTATTAAGTATTTTATTTTTATTTATTACTATTACAACATCTTTTTTTAGGTTTTTTATCACCAGAACCAGTACCGGTACTTGTACTATTAGATTGATTATCTTTATGTTCTTCAGGGTTTTTAGGTGTTTCAAAACATTCAGGTTTTAATTTACTAACTATTGTATCTTTTGCTTTTATAGTACCACTTTTATTTAAAGAAGTACCATTTTCATTTTGTTTACAGGCTGAGAAATCAAAATCAGTATCAGCTAAATTTTGGCCTTGTAAAAAATAATCTTTAAATGCTTTATTTACATCGTTTAAAAAACACTCTATTTCTAATTCTCCTTCAAATCCTTTAATTGTACCTTTTAATTTATTTATAATTTTGACAATAGCAGAATTTAAACCTTTACTATCCTTTTTAACAGCATCAAAATCTACATCAAATTTAAATACAGTTTTAACAATACCTGCAGCAAATGCTGCGCTTTTTAAGTTAATTTTTATTTCTGGTGCAATAACGTCATCTGTATCTTTTAATTTATCATCTTTTGCTTTATTAACACCGTCAATACTAATATTATTTAAATCCCTAAATGCATCAGCAACAGTAATATCTTTATCCTTATCATTCTTAACTTTAGTAATTTCTGAAGTTATTTCTGAAACTTTAATTTTAACTCTATCTCTAAATTTAGTATTTAATGCATCTTTTATTTTATCCAAAATTTTGTCATCAACTTTTTTAGTATTATCTCCTTCATTATCGAAAACTACAGTAAAGTTCTTCTTGAAAAACATGGTAGAATTAATATCTGCAGCTTTAATATCATCTAAAACAATAAAATCTACATCATCAAATTTTTTATTATCTTCGTTTTTTTTAATAGTAATATTTGAATTACCATTAATGACAGTAAAATCAAAATTATCATTAAGGAATACTGCAGATATATCATCACATGAAGCTTCAGCTTTTTTTAATTCAGAAATTAAAGTAGCAGAATCTAAATTACCTTTTTTAATATCTTTTAAATCTAAATTATATAAAGCTTCTAAATTAATTCCATCAACTAATTTAACATCATTATTAAATTTACAAACAACAGTTTTAAAATGATCTACAGCAATTTTTTCAGAATCTATTTTAAATTTTATTTTATTATTTTCATCTAATACTTTAACATCTTTACCAATAATTTTACTATTATCATTTAAAGCTAATTCATTTAAAGTAGAAGTTTCTTTACTAGAAAGAATATCAGTACCAGTAATAACTGTATCTAATTTATTACCTTGGATAATTGTTTTTAACAACACATATTCATCATCTTTTTTTAATTGTTTTTTACCTGTATATTCAAATTCAATACATTTTGTTTTAGAAACAAGTTCAATTTTTACTTGTTTATCATCTGCTAATGTAATTTTAAGATTCTCATCTATATTAACTACTGTAGCATCTGCAGGATTAACACTAGCTAATGATTTTAAAAAATACTTTTCTTTTACATTATCGTCTAGAATTAAAGGATTTGTACCAGATAAATTTGCACCATTTAATGCTTCTAAAAGCTTATCTACAGCTGTTATTTTACTGTCAATTCCTGTAGATAATTTATATTCTATATTATCAATTTTAATAGTTAATTCTCCTGTAAGTGCTTTTACGTTATTAACAGCTATTCCTGAGAAACTTGCAATTCCTGCAATATATTTTTTGTCAAACATATTATATATCTACTTATTTGTTAGTTAAATTATTTATTAAAATAAATTTTTATTAATATAATTAGTGAAATATTTTGGACTTAACTAGAATTCATTATTATTTATATAATTTCCATTGTGTTTATATTTTTCATTATAAATACTTTTTATTGATAGAAATATGAAAAGATATCAAAAAATTGTTAACTTAAATATATGATTAGAATAGGTGGTATTTATTTAGATAATAATATGTTGCTTCTAATATCTTTAGGAGTATTTATATTTAGTGTCATAGTACAGATGTTATTAACATCTAAAATGAGGAAATATGCTAAACAAGATGTTTCTTCAGGTAAATCTGGTGCAGAAGTAGCAAAACAAATGTTAGATGATAATTGTATTTATGATGTTGAAATTAGAGAAGTAGATGGTTTTTTGTCAGATCATTATAATCCTTTAAATAAAACATTAAACTTAAGTTCTGAGATATATCATGGTAGAAATGTAGGAGCTATAGCTGTAGCTGCTCATGAATGTGGTCATGCTATACAACATAATAGAGGTTATTTATTTTTAAATTTAAGGTCTATGATGGTACCAATGGTATCTTTTAGTGCTAGATTTTTAAATATATTTATATTTTTAGGTATAATAATGATAAATAAAAGTGTTGTACCTTTAAAAGTTGGAATAATGTTATTTGCAGTAACAACAATGTTTTCTATAATAACTCTTCCTGTAGAATTTAACGCTAGTAGTAGAGCTTTAAAATGGATAGAGGATAAACAAATAGTAACTAGATATGAACTTAAAAGTGCAAAAAGTGCTTTAACATTAGCTGCAATGACTTATGTTTTGGCTGCAATAGGTTCTTTAGCTGAATTATTACGATTATTAAGTATTTTAAATAGTCGTCGTGAGGATTAATAAATGAAAATCATTGAAATTTTTATAAAATTTCATTAAATAATAAAATAATATGAACAATAATATTAGAAGTATTTTTTTTTTACTTATTTTTTCAATTTTTAAAAATATAACAAAAGAAATTGATGTTGGACCAGGTGTATATTTTATAATTGATACTGGAAGTGAAATGTATGCATCTATTATTGATTTGACTAATTTCGATGTAAAAAATAGGGATTTTATATTTGATTTATTAAAAAATGATGAATATAGAAAAAATTTAAAACGTATTACAAATAATAAAATTACTGATACATTATATACTGTTAATAAAGATATCAAGTATTACCTTTGTAGTTGTAATTCTAAAGAAAGAAATCTAGAAGGTAAATATAAAGATCTTTCGTTTGAAAAAAATGATGAAAATTTAATAAAACAAATTTATGATAATCAATTTAACTATGATGATACTAAATTTTATTATTTTTCAATTCTTAACAAAGATAATTTTGATAAATTATATAATATCAAGTTTACTAATGTAGAAGTTTTTAATAAAAATTTAGAATATAAAGAAGATGACACCGATTTAAAACCAAATGTATATACGTCAAAAACATCTTGTACTTTAAAAGATTATGATAATAAGATGACTTTAGAAGATAATATAAAAAAAAGCATTAAAGATTGTTTTAAAGATTTCTGTTTTAGCGTTTATAACTTACAAAAAGAAATTTATTATTCAAAAAGTGTAAAAGTAGTTAGGTTATTAGGATATGATTTTTCTAAGATAAAAGATATTATTAACACTATTAATTCTGGAGAAAAATCTGAAAATACTTTATCATTAGAGATAATATATAAAGATGAAGCAGATGTAAAATTGGAATTTATATGTCTTGATGGTTATACATTAAATATTAAAGATGATGAAAAAACAGTACATTTTAATATAAAAAATGATTTTGCTACAGATAAAAGTATAGATAATAAAAAGAAAACAACAATTAGTGATGTTATTAATATTAATACTGTTGGAAAAAAATTAGAGAACAAGGAATTTGATATTAATGGTAAAAAAGTAAAATTACCACCTACATGTTATAAAATTGAGGAAGATAGAGAAAACTTTAATAATTTTAAGGTTATTATCACTTTACCTAATGATGATAAAGTTACAGATAGAGATACCTTATTATCAAATTTCTTAACTAAAATTCCAGAAAAAAAAATTGTAGAAGAACAGAAAAAAAATTGTTCTGGATACAAAAAAAATACTAACAAACTTACTTAAAAAGTAAGCAATTTGTTCTCACTCGCCGAACCGTCTTTACTTTCTAAGAAAGTAACAAAGATACGTACTCAACGCCGTACAGGCTTAATATTATTATCTATAAAATACATCATATATTCGTTTCTATGAATATAGAAACATCCTAAGGTCCAGGACTTAGTTCTGGTTGGTTACTTATTAAGTAACTACTTTTCTTGTTATGATAGATCATTAATAAAAATAAACTCTTTATTTTTTGGTAATAAATTAATAAATTTTAAAATAGTTATAAGTAATACTTCTTTAAAAATATTTATATTATTATTTAATTATATGTTATTCTTAAGTAATTAATAAAAAGGTGTTTTTGAATTATATTTTAATATTTTAATTACTTAGCAGGAGTAGTTTCATAAAAACTATCATCTATTGTTTGTCCATTTACTGTTCCTACAGAGATATCAGAACTTTTTGCTATTAATAATAAATTTTTATTACTTTCAACAGCAACTACAATATCATTCTCTTGAAGATAAAAATCTTTATCCATTCCATTTACAGTAACACTATTCGGTTTTCCTACTGAATAATTTATATTTTTTTTAAAACCATCTGTATTAATACTTCCATTACTTATGTCATCATTACGTAAACAAATCCATTCTAAACCTTTATAATTTGAATCTCTACCTTCGACAAATGGAGTTCTAAATTTATTAATTATAGCTTCATCTAATTGATATTGTCCACAATCATATTTTTCATCTATAAATGTTTATATCAATTCTTGGTAATTTTTTTTTAGATTTATATAATTCTTTTACTTTATTAAAGAATTCTTATAAATCACTTTTATAAAATTCTGAATCAATTATTTGCTGTCCAATTTTACCTTTACTAACATCTTCTGCTTTAGCTATTAATAATTTTTTCCTACCTTTTATTTCTTTCTGAGCTATAATTACATCATCAGGTGATAATTTATTACCACTTCCTGTAATTGATATTGAAGAAATATTAGATTTTATTTTTGCAGGGATAAAATTCTTTATAGTAGTTGATAACATACCTTTACCTTTTCCATCAACATCTATAACTATGTATCCATCTAAATTAATACCCAATGTGTTAGATTCATATAACCCATATTCTATTTCTTTCTCATTTAATAACTTGATAATTTTTATATGTGGACTATTTTTAACGTTCTTATTACTTAATACAGAGTCAAATAATTCTTTAGTATCATAAGATTTTACTTTCTCAGATAGTTCTCTTTTATCATTAGCTACAGTTGTGTTATATAATTTACTAACAACACCATTATCATCTAATTCTAAAATAATGCATTGTTCATTTAAAAGACTTTTATAACTCTCTAATATTTTTTCTTCTGTATCTTGTAATGGAACAAATATTGGATCTTTCTTTAATACAATTACATTTTTCTTATTTTTGTCAATTTTTATTTTACCTTTAAAAAAATCTTTTACATCATTTATTTTTATTCCAAAATTTAAAGAAAAGTTTAATATATTTTTTTTCAATTTTTTATTCTCTGCCTTTGTACATTTATAAAATTTAGAAAATATATCTTTTACTAATTGAGTGCTATCAACACCTTTATTAGTATAATTTTTTAATACTTCTAAATTACCTTTAAATTCATCTTTATCTTCTAATTTTTCATCTTCAATTTTACCACTATTACAACCAGCAAAAGCTAAATTACTAGTTCCTACCATTAGCCCGATATTTTTTATTATTATATATTTCATACCCAATTCTATCTATTATAATAATATAAAAAAAAAAATAACAAAGTTTTTTAAAATATTTTAATTACTGTTTTTATTTTTAAAAATAAATTGAGTTATAATTAGTGAAAATAGATATAAAATTGTTAAAATAGCAAATAAATTATTATAACCTTTTTGATTTACAATATTATCGTCTATATTTGTAAATTTTCCTGTATTTGTAATTATAAAATTAGCTAATTGATTTCCTGTTAAACCAGCAAAAGCCCAAGCACTAAGAGTAATTCCATGTAATCTACTAATGCAATTCATACCATAATAATCTGATAATAAAGTAGCAATATTACTAAAACCACCACCATATCCTGCATTTATTATAAAAATAGAATTTAAAACAATTAATTGTAGTAAAATATTACTATCATTATATATAGCATTTGTTAAAATAACCAATATTAAAGATATTGATGATCCTAAAAATATTAATTTATAAACACTTTTTCTATATTTTAACTTATCTCCTAACATTGATAAAAATAACCTACCTCCTGCATTAAAAATACTTGATATTATTGCTATTAATCCTATAAAATCAACTAAACCAATACATTTTACAATCATTTTTTCTTGACTTATTAGAGCTAATCCACAAGTGATATTTAAATAAAAAATAATCCAAATACCAATATAATCTTTTAAAGGATATTTCTTTAAAACAGTTGAAATAGTATTATTTTCAACATTATTATTAACCTTATTTTCATTAATATTATTTTCATAAATTTCTGGTTTTTTTAGTAAAATATGTGCTATAAACATTAATATTAAATAGACAAAAGACAATATTATAAACATTAGATAAAGGTTTGTTTTTTTCATTAGATATAACATCACAGGACTAGCTATAGCTTTTGCAGCTCCAAATCCCATTACAGCTATACCAGTACCTAAACCTTTATTTTCTTTAAACCATAACATTAATGTTTTTATTGGGGTAATATAGCCAACACCTAAACCAATTCCCATTATAACACCATAACTTAAATAAATACCTATTATTGGTAAATAACTACTAATATTATTTTGATTATAATATCCACCTAAATATATAAAAAAACCAGTAAAAAACATTCCAGAACAAAAACATATTAATGATATTAATGAAGACTTATGTATATTATTTTCAACTATATTACCTAAAAAAGCAGCACTCATTCCTAAAAAGAATATAGCTAAACTAAAAGCCCATTCTGTTAAAGAATTACTAACACCAATATATTTACTTATCTCATTACTAAATATAGACCAACAATAAACAGTTCCGATACTAAAATGTATTAAAAGTGCTGGAATTGCTCCATATAACCACTTATCTTTATCCATAGATATCTTTTAGTTAAAAATAAGTATTTATATTTATATTTTATTGGGTCTTTTAAATTTTTATTGTTAAATGAGGTGAAAAAAATAATAAGAAATAAATAAATTCTAAAAAAAATACTAGAATTTATTTATTTCTCAGGTTTTTATTATTGACATGTTAAAACTAAATAATAATTTTGAAAAAAGAAATTATAACGACTCGAAAAATAATTATGATGAAAATAGTGTTATTTATAAAGAGGTGAAAAATAATGCAAAAATAAAATGTTGTCCTTTTTGCGAATCAAAAAAATTTCATAATCATAACACGTATAAAATAACATTGAAAAATAGTGTTTTTTATGGTAAAACAGAATTTTTAAATATAAAATATCATCGTTTAAAATGTAATAAATGTCATAAAACATTTTTAGAAAACATTGAAAATCGTTATGAAAACAGTAAAATAACTAAAAATCTAACATATCAAATTATTGAAGATTTTAAAACTCACCAAATTATGTCTTATTGTGTTTAAAAATTTAAAAAAAAACATTTTAGTTAAAAAAATTATAAATGAATTTTTAGTAACCAACGTTACGTTGGATCCCTGATGCCTTTATATTCATAAAGACGAATATATAACTAATTTAATAATTATCTATTAAAATACATAATTTATTTTTGTTTCAACGAATGTCAAAAGTTACTTTAAAAGTAACCAACCAGGACTAATTCCTGAACCATTATATAATAATATTAAATATTGTTGCCTACTTTTTAAGTAGGTCTTTGTGAAACTTTCTTGAGAAAGTTTCGAATTGGTTACATTTTTAAGTAACAGGCTCTTCGCCGATTGAGAAGGTGTTGGTTTACTTTTAAAGTAAAGGCCGGTTCGGCGTTTGAGAACGAGTTGCTTACTTATGAAGTAACTACTTTTTTTAAAAGTATATAGTTGGTTACTTTTAAAGTAACAGCCGGTTCGGCGTTTGAGAACGAGTTGCTTACTTATGAAGTAACTACTTTTTTTAAAAGTATATAGTTGGTTACTTTTAAAGTAACAGCCGGTTCGGCGTTTGAGAACGAGTTGCTTACTTATGAAGTAACTACTTTTTTTAAAAGTATATAGTTGGTTACTTTTAAAGTAAAAGTCGGTTCGGCGTTTGAGAACGAGTTGTTACTTATGAAGTAAGTTACTTTTAAAGTAAGATAAATATTTAATAACTTAAAAATGTTAAGTAAAATTTAAATTATAAAAAATAAAATATTAGTTTTTTAAAAAGTGATCGATGCTTTTTAGAAAGTACAGAGAATATATTTTTAGTACTTTGAAATGTAAATAGATGTGTGATTTATTAAAGAAAAATAATATTTAATGACTTTAGAATCTTTAAAAACGTTATTAATTAATAATAGAAACAAATTATTAGAGATATTATCTGAGGCTCCAGCTATAGAAATAGCAGAGTTTTTAGAAAACATAGACAGTGAAGAAAGATTAAATATATTCCTAAAACTCGACGATGATATAAGGGGAGATGTATTTTGTGAATTTAATACAGAAATACAAAATGAATTTTATGAAAATCTAAGTAAAAGAACATTTGTTAGTGTTTTTAATAAGATGCCTTCAGAGTCTAGAGCAGATTTCTATAAACAGTTAAGTTCATCAAAACAAGCTAAGTTATTACCTTTTTTACCTAAAAACATCAGAGAAGACGTATTATTATTAAGTTCATATTCCGATAATAGTGCAGGAGGTATCATGAGTACTGACTTTGCTTCTATATATAACGATATGACTGTTGGAGAGGCTCTTGAAAAATTAAAAGAAGATGCACCTTCAAAGAAAATGTTATATTATGCTTATGTTGTAGATTATGATATGAAGATGTTAGGTTTTATATCTTTACATGACTTAATATTAACAGATAAAAATCAAGTTGTATCTGAACTTATACATAATAATTTTATATCAGCGTTTGTAGATGATGATAAAGAAGAAGTTTCATCAATGATTGAAAGATATTCATTAATAGCTATTCCTATATTAAATCACGACAATCAACTATTAGGTATTGTTAGATATGACGACGCTATTAACGTTATTAAAAATGAACAAACTGAAGATCTAGAAAAGATGATGGGTATATCTTCATATTCTGATAATGTAGATTATCTATCTATGTCATGTACACAAAATTATTATAAAAGAATAGGATGGTTGGTAGGTTTGTTTCTTTTAGGAATATTAACAAGTTTGATATTAAATAAATACGAAATGTTAATGACACAAATACCTATTCTTACACCATTTTTTCCGATGATATCAGCTGTTGGTGGTAATACAGGTAGTCAATCTTCATCAGTGATTATTAGAGCACTGTCTTTAGAAGAAATACACATATCAGATTTTTTTAAAGTTGTTTTTAAAGAAATGAAGATATCTATAATGATAGCATTAACAATGTTTATATTTGCTTTTATAGAAGGATGTGTGATATCATATTTTAGCTTAGATACTTATAAAGAATGTATAAATATAGCTACTACAGTCGGAATTTCATTATTATTACAAGTTGTTTTATCGTCTATAATAGGTGCAGCATTACCTTTATTAGTAAAAATGTTAAAAATGGATCCAGCAGTAATAGCAACACCTGCAATAATGACAATAGTAGATGTGTTAGGTGTAGTAATATATTTTACCATTGCAACAAAATTACTTCTATAATAAATAAAAAGTATATATTTTTTTTAAAACAATAAAATTTTATAACAAATATGTATGAGTATCTTAATTAAATTTTTATTTTTTTTTAATATTTTTAATATATTTTCTGCAGATTCTTGTAAACTTAAGTTAAATTGTATTTCAAAAAATGACCAAAAAATCTATTCATTATCTTTTGATTTAGAAAAAAAGAATTATAATTTTGAAGAATTTAAAACTGTATTAGATAATAAGTTTAATGAAAATAAAGAGAATGAAGATTTTAAAGAATTCATTAAAGGAACAGGGGAAAAAAATTATTCAGATCTGTTAAAAGAATATGGACTTTTAAGTTTCAACAAAGATTATAATATTGATAGATTTATTGAAATAGATTTAACTGATGAAAAAAAAATTATTCTTGAATATTCTTTTAAAATAGATAAAGAATATAATTATGAATTTTATGATATTGAAATTGAAGATAGTACAAAAAAAGAAATTGCAGAAGCTCTAAATATAAAAGAAGAAGATATTATTAAAATATTCAAAGATGAAGTAAAAAAACTTAATGAAATTTTTAATAGAAAAAAAATATTTGTTAATAATGAAATGATTAATAATATTACTCCATATTTAGATTTTAAAATGCTTAAGGGGAATGCTTTAATATATACAAATTATAATTATGAACATTTTAAATATAGTATTTTAGATGATGTTAAAAATGGTTTTTCTTTTAATTGTGATGATTTTAAACCAATAAAAGCAACAATAATAAGAAGAAATTATGATACAAAGCAACAATATGGTCAAAAAATAGAAAAAGAAATAAGTACTAAATCACTAAATTTATTAGACTGTTCATATTCTATTCTTAAAAATATATTTCCTAAAAGTAATCCTAATAATTTAAAAATATATAAAATAAATGAATATGAAATTAGTGATCCAAAAGATGAAACTTCTTATGATAATGATTTAAAAAAATTAAAGAATGTTTTAAGAACAAATGAAATAACTATAGATATTTTAACAGAAGTAGATACACCGGAAGAAGTTAAAAAAAAACAAGAAGAAAGAGATAAAAAAGAAAAAGAAGAACAGGAAATCAAAATTAAAGAACAACAAAAAAACAAATGTTGTTGCTGTTAAAATTTAATATATTCTAATATTATTTTATTTATTTTACATTTATATTTTTTTTTAACTTCATTAATATTAGCTTATATAAAATATGTCGGTATATAATAATATAAAAAATACAAATATAGTAACCGGATTAATAATATTTATTAGTAGTTTTTTGATATATAAATTTGTCTTTAGATCTAATAAAAATAATAAAAAAACCTATATTGAAAATATTGGTATGGATGTAACAAGCCTAAATCCACATATTATGAATGATGGGACATCTATAAGAGTCAGTTATGACATTTATGAAGGTCTTCTGTCATTTACAAATTCAGGTGAACTTATAAAAACAGGTTGTAAAGATTATGAGATATCTGATGATAATATGACTATAACATTACATCTTAGAGAAAATGTTAAATGGGCTAATGGAGACAATTTAACAGCAGATGATTACGTATATTCATTACGAAGAGCAGTAGATCCTAATACTTTAGCAACAGGTTTTATTGGAAATTTAAATGATATTAAAAACGCAAAAGCTATAATAAAAGGTGATTTAAATAAAGAAGAACTTGGTGTTTATGCTGATGATAAATACACATTAAGAATAGAATTAGAAAATTCTAATAGCGAATTTATAAATTATTTAACACTACCTATTTTTTATCCAATACATAAAAATACTGTTGAGAAATATGGTTTAGGAGCTTTTTCTAAACCTGATGCGATAATGTGTAATGGTCCTTATAAAATAACAAAATTAGTACATAATGACAATATTATCTTAGAAAAAAATGAAAACTATTGGGATAAAGATAATGTAAAAATAGAAAAAGTTAAATTCTTGATGATAACAGATGGTTCTGTTGACTTAAATACTTTTAGAACTGGTAATGAACATATGACTTATTATAATATCCCAACAAGAGATAAAAGTGAATATATTAAAGAATTTGGTGATAAATATAAAGATTATACTGTATTATGTCAATATAAATTGTTTTTTAATTTTAACTTAGAAAAATATAAAGACATTAGAGTAAGAAAAGCTTTAAATATCGCAATGAATAGAGATAGTTTGTGCGAAAAAGTTATTAAAACAGCAAAACCTTCATATTCTGTTATCCATGAAAATGTTTATAATAATGAATTTGAAAACGATATCTATAAATTAGAAGAATATTCATGGATTGACTTATCTGTTGAAGAAAAAAATAAGATGGCTAGAGAATTATTATTAGAAGCTGGTTATTCTAAAGAAAAACCTTTAACAATAGAAATTTTAACTAGATCTGATGAATTACATAAGAACATAGCTTCTGCAATACAAGACATATATAACAAAGCTTTTAATGGTTTAGTAAAATGTAATTTGATATTTAATGATGTTGCAACATGGTTAAATCAGTTGAAAAAGGGAGATTATGACATGTCTATAGCTAGATGGGCAGCAGATTATAACTTGGTAACAAACTTTTCAATGTTATTAGTAAGTGATAATACAATGAATTTCGGAAGATATAATAATAATGAAGTCGATGAATTATTTTATGATTCATTTAAATATTCACAAGAAGAATATATTGAAAAACAACATGAATTGATAAAGATAGCTGCTTTAGATTACCCAATAGTGCCTTTTGCTAAATTATCAAGGCAAAGATTAATATCTGACAAAATAACAGGATACAACTTTGAAAACAACATTTTAGATCGTTATAGTACTAAATATCTAAGTTTTAAAGAATAAAAATTTCTATAAATTTATTTTTATAAATATAAATTATCTTTTAAAATTATAACAAACTAATATAACTATATTGTACAACATTAATGTATTTTTTTTTAATAAAAAAATAATTTTTAATTAGTAATCTGAGAAGATTAAAAGTTTTTTGAGTAACTTTTTTACAAAAAAAATTAAAAAATTAAAATTTAAATGATTATAAATTTTTCCATAAAACATTAAAATGGACATTTATTAAATTTTATAAGAAAAAAATAAAAATAACACCTATTTTAAAAAATAAAAATAACAAAACAAAAACTATGTGGAGATAATGGGAATCGAACCCATGGTCTTTTGAATGCCATTCAAACGCTTTACCAATTAAGCTATATCCCCGTTACTTAATAAGTAACCAACTCGATACTTTTAAAAAAGTATCACAAAACTTACTTAAAAAGTATGCAATTTGTTCTCATACGCCGAACCGGCTGTTACTTTTAAAGTAACCAACTCGATGTATTTACATTCGTAAATACGACCACATAACTGATTTTAATACATAATCTATTAAAATACACATATATACATTGTTTCAACGTATGTTGAAACGTACTTGCCTACTTTTAAAGTAGGTTAGAGTAAGATTATCTTGACGTTGTTATTAGAAACGTAGATAATACCACTTCTTTCAATATTTAATAGATATTCTTTACCAGTTATATCTTTATATTTTAAGGTACCTTTTTTTAGTAAAGATACCAAGTTGTCATGATTATTTAATATTTGAAAATTGCTTTCAACACCTGGTACATCGATAGAAATGACGTCTTTTATATCAGTACTTTTATGAGTCTCTCTAATATTAACAAACATAACAACTCACCTTTTTATTTTAAAGGTATATTATTTTTTGTATATATAAAAATATGATTTTTGTTTTTTTCATTTTATAGAGGTAGCAAAAAAGTATGAATAAGAATAACATAATAGGAATTGCTCTATTATTATTGCTGTTAAATATATTCTTTGTAAGGATAAATAAAGATAACTCTGATAATATAAAAAAAGACAATATCGAAATTAATAAAACTGAAAATAAAAACGAAAGTGATAATAAAAACGAAAATGATAATGTAGAAAAAGCATCAACAAATCGTGATACTGCAGATAATTTAAGAGCTGATAAAGCTAAAGCCCTAAACTTAAAGAATGATTATGATGATGTTAATAATGAAAATTTCATATTGGAAAACGATTATATAAAATATACTTTTTCTAACATAGGAGCATCTATAGTAGATGTAGAACTTAAGAAATTTAAAAATCATAAAGGACAAAATGTTAAATTAGTAGAGAATAACTCGTTGATAATGGCCTTCGACTTTAGAAGATTTAACATAAATACAAATAAGTTGTCTTTTAATGAGACTATATCTAATGACAAGTCTATAACATTTAAATTCACTGATATCGACGATCATAACATAATAATAACGTATGAATTAGATGAAAATAATCCATATGTAATAAAACAAAATGTAAAGTCAAGTGACAATAACTTCGTAGATTATAAGTTTAATGCATTACTGATTCAAAATGAAAAGTATCTCGAAGATTGTAAAAATAAAGCTTCTTTAAACTATTATCAGGAAAATAAAGATTTTAAAACTATAAATAATGTAGATTTAAAGACTAATAAAACTAAACAAGATATAAAACATTGTGAGTGGATAAGTTATAAACAAAAGTTCTTCACAATAGGAATGACATGTGATACATTGATGAACGGTGAGACTTATATAAAATATAATAAAGACTATGTCAACGAATATGACTCTAGTGTTACATTTACAGATAATGTAGATAACATACAACTAAAATATTATTTTGGACCTAATGAACTAAAATATTTTTATACCTTTCATAACACATTCGATAAGAACATATATCTAGGTATGTTTGGTGTCAGGACTTTTAACAAATATATAATATTACCTATCTCAAAGTCACTTGGTAGTAAATGTGGTGGAGTATTATTCTTGGTGTTATTAGCTATACTAATACAACTGTTGACATTACCATTAAACTACCGACAATTTGAAGTTGCAGAAAAAATGAAGATATTTAACAAGCTCATAATAGCATTAGGTAACAAATATAAAAACAACCAACAACAGTTAGCTATGGAACAAATTAACGCATATAGAGATCTAGGTGTTAACCCATTATCAGCCGTATTATATTCTTTTATGCAGTTTCCATTTATAATAGCTATATATAACTACATACCATTAGACTTTCTATATAGAAATACTAGTTTTTTATGGTGTTCTGATCTGGCTTCCTATGACTCTATATATAACTTTGGTTTTTATATACCACTTTACGGAGATCATATAAGTCTATATGCTATACTAATGGCAATAACGACATTTATTTACACCTTATTAAATGTTGAAAATGAAAAATCAATAAATCCAATATTTATAGTATTTCTATTACTTATATTATGCATATCAAATAAATTTTGCTGCGCATTAAACATATATTACATCATACATAACATCATAACATTCATGACTAAATACCTCTTCAGCAAAAAATTAAATATAAAATCTTTTGAAGATAAAGTTAACAACAAAATAAAAAAACTTACTTTCTAAGAAAGTAACAAAGATACGTACTCAGTCGCCGTACAGGCTCAATATATAATGTTTTTTTATTACTTTGTTACTTTTAAAGTAACTCAATCGGCGAAGTGCCTCATTACTTTCTAATAAAGTAACAAAGGTACGTTTTGACAGAATGTCAAAACAAAGAATATATGATGTACATTTAATACTTGCTTACTTTTAAAGTAAGTTGCCTACTTTTAAAGTAGGTCTTAAACGCCGAACCAGCTCATACTTAAAAAGTATACAACTAGATATTTTTTAAAAAAGTATCACAAAACCAATCTTATATTACTTGCTTATTTTAATTGTAAAAATTTATTATTTAAATAAATTTTCAATTAGTTTATAAATATGATAGATACTGGTAAGAAAGTAAAGTTATTGGATCCAAAAATAGATTATGTTTTCAAGAGAATATTTGGAGAAAAAGGAGACGAAGATATACTAATGTCTTTAATAAATTCTATTTTAAAAGGAAATCCAACTATTGAAGAACTGGAATTATTAAATACTGAATATCCAAAAGAAGGTTTTATAAGAAAAGGTTGTCATTTTGATATTTTAGCAAAAACAGATAATGGTACAACTATAAATATCGAAATGCAATATCGAAATAATAAAAATATTAATGATAGAATTATTTATTATTCTGACAGAATTTTTGTTGATAAAGCCGATTCGGCGTCTGAGAATGAATTATCCCGAAATTATTCGGGTTTTTATGGAAATAAAAAAGTTATTTCAATATGGATATTTGCAGAGAATTTAACAAGAAGAAAAAATGCTATTTCAGAGATATTTCCATCTTTTAAAGGCAATAAAGAAGACAATTGGGAAGTTTTTACAGAAAATCAAAGGATTATTATTCTTGAATTAAACAAATATCAAACTACTAATGAAAATTTCAAAGATTTACTTACTAATTGGGTTAATTTTTTACAAAAACCAGAATATTTAGAAAATAATCCTTTAAAGTTAAAAAATAAAGAATTAGATAAAGCTATTGATAAATTAGAAAATATGAGTAAAAATGATCAAGAAAGATATTATATACAATCAATGGAGGATTATGAAAGAGATAAAGCATCTGAGAAATATTGGGAAGGTATAGAAAGAGAAAAGAAAGGTAAAGAAGATGGCAAGAAAGAAAAATCAATAGAAATTGCTAAAAATATGTTGAAAGAAGGATTAGATGTTAATTTAATATCAAAATTATCAGGACTTAAAGTTGAAGAAATTAATGAATTAAATAATGAATAAATTATAAAAAAATATAGTATTAAATTAATAATTTTATAAAATTAAAGTACATTTTTGTTATTTTTTTTAAAACTTTAAATTTACTTTTTTTAATATTTAATCTTTTAAGAAAAAATATAAAAAAATAAATAACATTGTAAAATATTTCAAAAATCAACAAATTTTAAATATTTTATTAAAAAATTTTTATTTTGTAATGTTATTAAAAACAATAAAAAAGATAAGATAATTAATATAATTTAAATTAATAAAAATATTAATAATTTAATAAATACAAATATAATCAAAAATATGTTGAAATTTATAATTATAAGTTTCAAATTCTTTTATATTTTTCCAATCATCGATAATTTTTTGAAACCGTTGATTTATAATATCATCGTAAGAAACTTCAATTTCTTTATTACAACAACAAAACCAATATTTATCATTTTCTTTATAAATTTCACAAATATGTTTTGCAACAGAATCTTGAACAGATAATGTTATTAAAACTAATTCTTTATTTTTTATTAAATTTATATCTTTTTTTATATCATCATAATCATAACCTTTAAAATTTAACATCTCAAAATTATCACAAGTAGAAAAAAATTTTATATCTAAATTTCTATAAATAAAAGTTAAATATTGTAAAAAATGATATATACAATTAGCAAAATAAGCATCTTCAATATTATTGTTTTTTATTATATTATAATCAAAATTCTTTAAATTTTCTACACTTTTATTAAATCTTTCTATTTCATCGTCATGTATTTTATCAGGTTTTTTATAGTTATAAATAAAAAGCTTATTTTTATACAAATATTCAGAACTTACATTCGTTAACAAATATAAATTTGTAACTTTTGATGATCTAGATTTAAACTCTTCTAAAGTTAGTTTTTTACAATTATAAATAAGACTTATTAAATAAACTTTTATAAAATCATCAACATCTATTTGATTATTATCAGTACAATTTTTATATTTTTTAACTATTTCTGATATTTTTTTTAAAAAATCTCTATTTTCAGGACTATTGTCTTTTAAATTTCTACCATTTTCAAAATCATCTAAAATATCATCTTTATCTTTAAATAATCGACAAAGTGTTAATAATAATATCTGATAACCACATTTACCATTGATAAATTTTATCTTCGATTTTCGATAATTTACATTCTTTTTTTCTTTGTCAGCATCATTTTGTTTATTAGGTTTATCATCTTTTAATTCTTCATCTTTTAAATTATTATCAACATTTAAATTATTATCTTTATAAGATTTACGACAATCACAACAACCTGAAAATACATCTATTTTTAAAAAAAAGAAGAAACAAAAAATGATAAAAAGTTTTTTATAAATCATTGTCATAATTCTTTGTTAACTAATAATTATAAGATATTTTATATTATGGATAAAATAATTAATGAATATATTGAAAAAAATAAAGAAAGATATCTTTCAGAATTTTGTAAACTTATTTCCTACAAAACTGTTGCAATGGATAAAAATAGTAAAAATGAATTTGATAATTGCACAGATTATATTAAAAACTTACTATCAGATTATGTTGATAAAATAACATTAATTACTGATTTTGGGAATCCTATTATTATTGCAGAAAAACATATTTCAAATGATTTACCAACTGTTTTACTTTATGCACATTATGACGTACAACCAGAAACACCTTTAGATTTATGGAATTCTGATCCTTTTACTTTAACGCAAAAAGATAATTTATTATTTGGTAGAGGTGTTGCTGATGATAAAAGTCATCTTTTAGAAATTATAAAAACATTAGAATTAATAAAAAACAATAATTTAAACTTAAAATATAATATAAAAATACTTTTTGAACCTTCTGAAGAATGTGGTTCTAAAGAATTAAATAATTTCTTAGATTCTAATTTAAAAGAAGTAGATATGTTACAATGTGATACTATATTAGCCTGTGATTCTAGTCTTATCTCTGATGAAAAGCCTAGCATTACCATTGGTTTAAGAGGCTGTGTAGACTTCGATTTAACAATAACTGGACCTAATAAAGATATACATTCTGGTATGTATGGTGGTGTTATAGGTAACCCTATTCATGAAATGTGTAGATTATTAGCTAAAATTCATGATGAAAATAATAAGATAACAATAGAAAATTTTTATAATGGAGTACATGAAGATGAAGAGATAAGTAAAATATTAAATAAATTACCAAATAATGAAGATGATTTAAAACATGATTTAAATGTTGATGATTTTATTATAGAACACGGATTTTCATCTATAGAAGCTAGTAAGGTAAGACCTACTTTTGAAGTCAATGGCATATTCGGTGGTTATGAAGGAAAGGGCGGTAAGACAATAATACCTACTACTTGTACTGCAAAGATATCTTGTAGATTGGTTAATGATCAAAAAACAGATGACATCTATAATTATTTCTGTGATTTTATTAAAAAAAATATAAGAAAAGCTTTTAAATTTAATATTATCAGAAATTCAAAAGGTAGTTCTGCAGTAGAATCTAATATAAATTGTAACGAATTTAAAAAATTTGTAAACATAATGAAAGATGAATATAATAACGAAATATTATTCGATAGATCTGGTGGAAGTATACCTATAATGACTAAACTTAAAGAAAAATTTAAGTCTGATATAATATTCGTAGGATTCGTAAATAATAATAGTAACTGTCATGGCCCTAATGAAAACTGTGAAATAAAAAGTATCGAAAAAGGAATCAAAATACTTACTAAACATTTAATTAGTTAACATATCTTTACTTCTACGTCTTCTGTGAAAGTTAATAGCAAAACGATGAGATTCGTCACGGATATATTGAATAAGACGTAGTTCATGAGAGTTTTCTTTTAAAATAACAGGTTTATTTTTTTTATAAAAGTATATCTCTTCGAATTCTTTAGCTAATCCTATTACGTCTACTTTATCGAATATATTTAGTTCTTTTAATATTTGTACAGCACAATTAAGTTGACCTTTACCACCGTCTATTATTATTAGATCTGGTATTTTATCGTTATTATGATATCTTCTATATATTACTTCTTTCATTGTAGAAAAGTCATCAGGACCTATTACTGTTTTTACTATAAATTTACGGTAATCGTCTTTACTAGGTTCACCGTTTTTAAATACTACACATGACGATACTGGGTTGGTACCTTGTAGATTAGAATTATCGAAGCATTCTATATGGTTAGGTATTTTCTTTAAATTTAAAGCATTTTTAATATTAATAAGTACTTGATTTTTATCTATTTCCATTGTTTTTTCTATTTTAAGTTCATGTTTAAAAACTTCAATGTTTTTTTTAGAAATATTTAAAAGTTCTTTTTTTTTACCAATTTTAGGAATAGTAAAATTATACCCATTAATATCTAATTTAATATTTGAAATAATATCTTTTGATTCACTTTCATATTTATCTCGATATAAAATAAATATATCTTCTTCTAAAATATATTTAAAAATATCGTTTTTAACAAAAATTATCAATCCACCACGAATAATTAAATAATTACAATATATAGTATTTTCATCTTTTTCAATATAAAAAACATCGAAATTTTTAAAATCAGTACTAGATATTATCGATCTTGCTTCATAATTAAATATAGCTTCTAGTTCATTTTTATATCTCTGAGCTAATTTATATTGTTCTTTTTTTGAAGCTTCCAACATTTTTAATTTTATTTCTTTTTTAATATTAATCAGATTACCTTTCAAAATATTAATAGCTTTATCAATGTTTTTCAAATAATCTTCTTTTGATATTAAATTTTTACAAATACCACAACAATTTTCAATATGATATTCCAAACATAAATTAAATTTATCATTTTTAATATCATTTTCAGTAATATTATACTTACAATTTCTAATTTTACACGTTTTTCGAATAAATTCTAACAATTCATTCATCAAAGATCTATTAGAAAAAGGTCCAAAGATAAATTTATAATCATCTAAAATATGTTCTACAGGTATTAATCTTGGAAATTCTTCATTAGTTACGACTATATATGGGTAAGATTTACTATCTTTAAGGAGTATATTATATCTAGGTTTATATTCTTTTATTAGGTTATTTTCCAATAAAAACGCCTCATGTTCATTATTAACTATTGTAAAGTTTATATATTCTATATTTCTTACAAGGTTTAATGTTTTTACAGATTTATTATTGTTTATAAAATAAGAACTAACTCTAGATCGTAAACTTTTAGCTTTTCCTATATATATTAATGTTTTGTTGATATCATAAAATCTATATACACCACTTTTTTCTGGTAGTTTTCTAAATTCAGATGCTTTTAAAAAAAGACTGTCCATTCTTTTAATTTTTGATAATAATTTTTACTTAAATTTAATATTAAATATTTTTTCTTTTTTTAATTATATGACTTTTTGTAAAAACCTACTTTCTAAGAAAGTAGCAAAGTACGTTTTAACAGATGGTCAAAACAGTTACTTTAAAAGTAACCAACAATATTTAATATATATAATATATTTTAATACAATATATATTAAAATTAGTTATATATTCGTCTTTACGTATATAAAGACATCCTGTTGCTTACTTTCTAAATAAGTTTCTACGAATGTAGAAACATCTAGTTGCTTACTTTTCAAGTAAGAGGCGCTTCGCCGATTAAGAAGGTAGATCCAACCTTAGGTTGGTTGCTTACTTTTTAAGTAAGTCTTTTTTTAATAATTAAGTTAAGAATATTGATTTTAGAGTTGTTTAATACGAAAACTTCTGATATATCGAAATGGATAGTTGCAACATCTTCATCATAAATTTTATTAGATACGCTTAAGTTATAGTATATATATGAATTTTCTTTATCTTTGACTAAATATGTTTCTAATAAACCGTCTCTTTTTATAAAATAATCTGTGAAATTTTCTATATTAACGCCATTTTTAAACTCATCGAAATTTGTTAATATTTTCAATTCTGTCCATTGATTAATGCATTCTGTTATAATTTTATCAACAGATTGTTTTATGTTTTGTCTTTGTTTTTCTTCAATTTCTTTTGTTTCATCGAATATAAATTCATTTAAAATATCGTCATTTTTATATATGCCGCATAATAATTTATTAAGGTTCAAATCCCAATTTTGATGTTTAAAATTACGATCGACTATATATTGTAGTAGATGTACACCGTTATTTAAAGCGATATTATCTATAAATTCTAAATTTTCATTAAGAAGATTATTCGTATTTAAGAGATATAGTAAATATGGATATAAAAACACTAAACCAGCATTTTTAATATAAACTTCATCTATTTTTTTAACATTTTTTTTATTATTAGTAGTATATTTTGAATCATTATTTTTAATAATAATTTTATTATTATTAAATTCTAAATTATTATCTTTATATTTATCGTTTTTATTATTAAAATCAATATTTTTATTATTTATATCTTTATTATTATTATATTCTAAATTATTATTTTTTAAAATATCGTTTTTACTACTAAAATCAATATTTTTACTATTAATATTTTTATTATTACTATATTCTAAATCATTATTGTCAATATTTTTATTATTAAAATAAACGTTTTTACTATTTATATCTTTATTATTATTATATTTAAAATTGTTATCTTTATAAATGTCGTTTTTATTACTAAAATCAATATTTTTATTCTTAATATCTTTATCGTTATTATGTTCTAAATTATTATTATTTATATCTTTATCATTATTATATTCTAAATTATTATTTTTTAAAATATCGTTTTTATTATTAAAATCAATGTTTTTACTATTAATATCTTTATTATTACTATATTTTAAATCATTATTGTCTATATTTTTATCATTATTATATTTTAAATTATTATTTTTTAAAACATCATTTTTATTACCAAAATCAACATTTTTATTATTTATATCTTTATCATTAATATATTCTATTTCATTATCTTTTAAAATATTGTTTTTATTATTAAAATCAACATTTTTACTATTAATATCTTTATCGTTATTATATTCTAAATTGCTATTTTTAATATTATTACAATTATTATATTTTAAATTATTATTGTCTATATTTTTTTTATTATTAGTAGTATATTTTGAATCATTATTTTTAATAATAATTTTATCATTATTATATTCTAAATTATTAT
>Ga0256405_10005093_pt1 | contig 23388 bp, 19 predicted proteins | sample RumenRJG_02DNA_FD_189096 | JGI IMG/M metagenome (GOLD analysis project Ga0256405, IMG submission 189096) | Bovine rumen microbial communities from Lethbridge, Alberta, Canada - RJG_02 | ecosystem: Host-associated > Mammals > Digestive system > Stomach > Rumen | place: Canada: Alberta... | reverse complement strand
TATACTGCTAGACATAAACCTCCCAGGCATGGACGGCTTTGAGTTCCTTAACATCTACCACAAGCAGTCCGACTGCCCTGTGCTTATAGTCTCGGCCCGGGATTCGGATGAAGATATAATTATGGCCCTGGGATATGGTGCTGATGAGTTTGTAACCAAGCCCTTCTCTCCAAAGGTGCTTATGGCACGGATCCGGGCTCTGCTGCGAAGGAATCAGAGCGGCTATGCAGGCGCCTCAAAAAGCTTGATACAGTTCGGCCCATACACATTGAACACAGATTCCTGCCTGCTCAAGAAGGGCGACGAGCGCATCCATCTTTCTGCAAAGGAATATGATATTCTGCAGTATCTTATAAGCACAAAGGGGAAAACCAGCACCCCCGAGGAAATCTACCGCAAGGTATGGGGAAGCGAGTTCGGCGACCTTACAGCGGTGGCAGTCTATGTGCAGCGCCTTAGGAAAAAGCTTGAGTCAGATCCTGCATCACCACACTTTATCGAGACTGTGCATGGCATGGGGTATCGGTTTATGTATGATGAGGATTCTAAAAAATGAAGATAAAGACCCAGATTCTGCTGCTCCTTGCAGGGCTTATAATTATTCCGATAGTACTCCTTACATCCTACTGGCTAATGTTCCACCAAAGGCAGATCTTAAGCGACAATGTCCCCACCTATGAAGAGATATTCAGCGAACGTCCCCAGGTAACTACAGAGGAAGACTGGGAGCGGATACGAAGCTTTATCGCCCGCCGCAGTCCAGCCATGGATGTCACAGTATTTGACAGAGCCTCCATGGAAGTGCTGTATTCCACCATGGATCAGTTTAAAAGAGGCCAGGTTATGGACGAGGATGACCTTATGGAATATGCCCTTGAAAATTCCGACCGGTACTTTTTTCAGATGACTGCACCACCCCACCTTAAGAACAGTTCGCTGATTACTTTCATAAGGTCGCAGAAAACCATGCGGCCGCCTCATTCAAGGCTTGAGCATTACGTTAACACCGTAACTATTATTTCTACCATCATACTTTTATTCTGTATTGTCATCATAACTACAATAACCAGGTCTATCGCCAAGTCGGTAACTGTCCTTAAGAATGCGGCAGAGCGTGTCACCATGGGCGAGTTTGACACGCCGATTGAAGTACATGGCAGCAACGAGATTATCTCCCTGACCAAGTCGCTTAACGAGCTTAGGCTGGCAGTAAAGGAGAACCGTGACAGACAGGCGCGGTTTATCATGGGAGTCTCCCACGACCTTAAGACACCGTTAGCACTTATCAGGGGCTATGTAGAGGCCCTGTATGACGAAATTCCATCAAATCCCGAGGAAAGACAGCAATATGCCCAGATTATCCTGAAGAAAGCTGATGATCTGGAGGCACTTATAAACGACCTTATCGATGTCATCAAGGTAGAGACCGGAGAGTGGCGCTCAACCTGGAAAGATGTGAACCTGCTTGCATTTATGAATGAAGTGGCAAAGCGGGGCGATGAGGCTGCCCTTATCTTGAAACGGAAGTTTATTGCAGAAATCTCCTTGCCCGAAGATGCTGTGGTGCAGATGGACGAACGGCTTATGAGCCGGTGTTTCGAGAACCTGTTCAGCAACGCTATCAGGTATTCCCATGACGACGGAACTATAAAGCTCAGGGCATTCCAGTCTTATTCGGGGGTCAAGAGCTGCTTTATTGTGCAGATAGCAGACAACGGCATTGGCATTGCCCAGGAAGAGCTTAAGAATATATTTGACCTCTTCTACCGCGGCACCTCGTCAAGGCGCGAGAAAGGAAGCGGCCTGGGACTTGCCATAGTAAACAGCATAGTACGGTCTCATAACTGGGAGATAGGGGTAGAATCTGAGGCAGGGAAAGGGACAGTCTTCACCATCACAATCCCTGCTTAATATTTATTTATACCACTTAAGAAGAGGCAGCACCTTATCCTTTCCACAGGTCTTGATGAAGCCTGCAAGGCGTGGCCCTTTCTCTTTGCCTATAAGTACGTTGTAGAACACTTTGAACATATCCTTGGAGTCCATGCCCGCTTTCTCAGCTACTGCATACAGAGCCTCGGCCAGAGACTTCTCATCATACTGTTCCAGGTTCTCAACAACAGAAGCTGACTGCTGAAGGACTGCAATCTCCCTGTCATCCTGAGGAAAATACATATCCTCACCTGGCTTCTTAAGGGCAAACCGGAAGTCCTCGGGAGCAAAGGTGGTTATCCATCTCCATGCGCACTCTGCCCTGTTCCGGAGTCTTGGCACCTGGCTCTCGTCCTTGATGTCGCAAAGCTTGAGCACCTCGTCCACATTGCCGTCGTGGATCTGCAGCAGGTTGCACAGATGGCGGAGCGGAATCTGATATGGCATTACAGAAGGAACATCGCCCACCTGTGAAAGCTCATAGATGCGCTTTTCTTTCTCTGCCTTCTTGTCATTCACCTTCTCCACACCGAAGTAGATGCGCTCGCACTTGTCGTAATCCTCATAGATTTTGAGGACATCCAGGTCAAAGGAGATGGCGAACTCTGTGTTGGGCCGTGTGCTGGCAAACATGTAGCGGACAATCTCCGGCTGATAGATCTCCAGAACATCCCGCAGACTGATAACTTCGCCGCTGGAAGATGATATCTTTCCACCCCTTCCCTTGATACTTAAGAAATCGTACTGGAAGGTTACAGGTGGCTCGTGGTTGTATACTTTGCGGGCAATTCCCTTGGCAGTGCTGAAGGAACCACCTTCGGAGTGATGGTCTTTTCCGGCAGGCTCGAAGTCTACACCCTCTACACCCCACCGCATAGGCCAGTCGATACGCCAAGGCAGCTTTGCAATTGAAGTGGTGCGCAGGTCCACTGTCTCCTGGCATCCACAGGAATCGCATTTATATGTAACGCCCCACTCACCGTCCCAGCTCAAGACTGTGGTGGTGTCCTTGTGGCACTTGCCGCAGAACATGGAAATAGGCATCCAGTCTTCAGGAAGAGGTGCAGTGCGGAACTCATCCAGAATAGCCTTGATCACAGCCTTGTTCTCAAGAGCTTTCCGCATACCCTCTGCATACCGGGATGCCTGATAGTTGGAAGCCTGGTACAGATACTCAGGATATACTCCTACCTGGGGCAGCAGACCTTCAAGCTCAACCTCGTGAGCCCGGGCATAGCTGGACTCTTTTCCCCATGGATCCGGAACCATTGTGATAGGGAAACGGAGATATTTTGCAAGCTCCTCCTGGTTAGGCATATTCTTAGGAACCTTGCGGAACACATCGTAGTCGTCCCAGGAATAGATGAAACGGACATCGGCTCCCTTCGGGCTCAGAGCCAGCACCACCAGCTCCACCGAGATGATCTCCCGGAAGTTGCCGATGTGGACGGTGCCTGACGGAGTGATACCGGAAGCACACACATATTTTGTCTTCTTGTCGTTCAAGAACTGCTTTCTTTCTCTGATAATCTTGTCTGCAGTGATATCTGCCCAGTGGACAGACTGAATATTCTCTTTTTCCATAGCCCACAGTATATATAAAAATGTGTTATTTATTCAATAATCATTGAAGACCTGAAAAGATTCAGATATTATCCAATTACGAGGTAGATATGAAAAACGACAACGTTCCCCAGAAAGTGATTGACCTGATGAAAGCTGACAAATTTGTGGATCTGTGCGGCATTACACTGGATGAGATTGGTCCAGGATATGCAAAGACATCAGTGGAGATCCAGCCCCAGCATCTGAACGGAGCGGGAATAATACAGGGGGGCGTGCTGTTCACTTTAGCAGACTATGCCCTGGCATCGGCCGCCAACTCAAGGGAGAAGGTGTCGGTATCCATAGAGACCTCCATGTCCTTTATAAAGGGGGTCTCCACCGGCAAGGTCTTCGCCACCGCCCAGGAAGTCGCCTGCGGCCGTACCCTGGCCCGGTACGATGTCCCTGTCACCACAGAGGACGGCACACTGATAGCGCTATTGCATGGCACTGTGTATAGGAAGTAATAAATACTGCCTTTTCTTGCAAAAAGCTACTTGCCAGATACTGCCTTTTTGTGAGGTTATATGTTTTTAAAACGTAAAATAAATGCAAAAATAAAGGAATTGAAGCAGAAGGATCGCTGGGGTAGCGACTATTTGATTGATTTCACCAAAGTTCCACTCAATTTGGCTGCAATATCAGAAGATGAATTTAACTCCGAAATGGAGAAATCTTATAAAAGTATGAAAACCGGTAAAGGTAAAGCCGCAAAGAAAGCTTTTGCTAAGGTAAAATAATCCCTGACTGATTTTATTTAACTAAAAAACACGTCATCAGGGTGGATGAATGAAAAAAAATAAATATAAGTTTAGCCTTTGATTCCGTACTTCTTGTTGAACCGTTCTACTCTTCCTGCTGTGTCAACCAGTTTTTCCTTACCTGTGAAGAAAGGATGGCAAGCGGAGCAGATTTCAACCTGGATATCGCCTACAGAAGAACCAGTCTCAATTATGTTTCCACATGCGCATGTGATCTTAGCTGGCTTGTAATCTGGATGTATGCCTTTTTTCATATATTCCTCTTAATGCTATATTAGAATAAACAAATATCATTTTCATTAGTTTTTATTATTCTGTCAATACACTTTGTTTTTACGAGATATTATTAAATCTTGACTTACTAAATATAAATATGATAATGTTTATTAAGGTTTAGTAATGTTTATGAAGAATTTACAGAATCTTATGACAATAGCACAAGCAGCAGAGTATATTGGTGTTACGCCTCTTACTCTTCGAAATTGGGATAAAGCCGGAAAACTTAAAGCTGTCCGAAATCCTTTGAATGGTTACAGAATGTACGACATAGAAGAACTGGACAAATTCCTTTCACAGTTACAGACAGGGGAGCAAAATGGCTGATTGTCTTGAACTTGAATTAAAAAAACCTTTGCCGCTCGATAAAATCATCAAAGGTGATTGTATTACTGAAATGAAAAAACTTCCTGCAAATTCTTTTGATGTTGCAATTATTGATCCTCCTTATAATTTAAGCACAGGTGGGAACTGGTCTTGGGATAACTCTGAAAAACTTGCGGGCTTTGGCGGCAACTGGTCCAAGGTCATGGAAAATTGGGATAATATGCCCTTAATTGAGTATTTCAATTTTTGTTCAGCTTGGATTAGTGAAATAAAACGGCTTGTAAAACCTACAGGCTCATTTTGGATTCACGGCACATATCACAATATTGGAATCATAAACTTTATTATGCAATTGCAGAACATTGAAATTATCAACGAAGTTATCTGGTACAAGCGCAACAGTTTCCCAAATCTTTCAGGACGTAGACTGACAGCAAGTCATGAGACAATTTTATGGGGGCATACTGGAACTGCTAAAAAACGCGAATATTATTTTGACTATGAAAAATCCAAATCTCTTTCTTTTAAAGGGGATAATTTAAAACAAGCAGGAAAGCAAATGCGTACTGTCTGGGATGTGCCTAACAACAAGTCAAAAGAAGAACTTGCTTATGGGAAACACCCTACACAAAAACCAATCAGACTTATTAAGCGCATGCTCGACATTTCCGCAAAAAATGGTGACACAATTTTGGTACCTTTTGTCGGAAGTGGAACGGATTGTATCGCCGCAAAAATGAACAGTTTGCATTATGTAGGGTTTGAGATTGAAGATGAATACATCAAAATCGCGAATGAAAGATTAAAGCATTTCAAGGACAGTTTTCCTCTTTTTTCAGAAAGTGAAGGAATATAAAATGTGTATGCCAGCAACAGACAAAAAAATCCCATCTCTCATAAAATGGACCGGAAGCAAAAGGAAACAGGCACCACTTATAGCTCGTGAAGCAAAATCATATAACCGTTATTTTGAGCCATTTTTAGGGGGCGGAGCATTGCTTTTCCTTTTCGCGCACGAAGGGGCTGTCGCTTCTGACATCTATGAACCTCTAATTGAACTTTGGAATCTTATTCAAAGAAATCCCGAAGAAGTAATTACTGACTACACAGAAAAATGGAGTGCACTCAATGTCGAATACAAAACTCTACAGTTAAATCATGTAAAAAATGCTGATGGATTGCCGAAAATATTTTATGATTGTCGAACCCGATTTAACAAAACTCATAACCCGCTTGATTTAAATTTTATAATGCGAACTTGTGTAAATGGAATCGTCCGATTTAACAGAGAAGGAGAATTTAACAATTCTTTTCATCTTTCAAGACAGGGAATGAAGCCTGAAATGTTCGCAAAAAATGTGCAAATCTGGCATGAAAGAATTAAGGGTGTTATTTTTAAATGCCAGAGTTATGAAGAAACTTTATCACAAGCAAAAGAAGGTGACTTTGTATATTTTGACCCACCTTATGCAGACAGCCATAATCGCTACATAAAAGATTTAGATTTACAAAATTTCTTTAACGAGCTCGACAAACTAAATTCAAAAAATATCTCATGGGCATTATCCTTCGATGGTTCACGAGCAGGAACAAATTATTTTTCCGATTTGCCAAAAGATCTTTATAAGCGAAAATTATCACTTTCCAATGGCAATTCCGCAGTAAGCAATATTCTTAATGCAAAACAGGAAAAAGTAACAGAATCTCTTTACTTAAACTATAACTAATGAAAGATTTTCTAAAGGACAATCTGCGCTACAGATTGCTTCCGCTATTTTCTTTCCAAGTTCCGAACATGCAGCAACTTTAATTGTACATTTTGCATCTTTGCTGAAGTAATACGAGAAAATAATATCACAAGCAACTTTGTTTTTCACAACACCAAAATCTTCGTCTTTCATGCAGATATAAGCCACAGCGGATACAAAAATAAAATCATCTTTTGAGAACTTAAAGTCTGAATATTTCCAGTTCTCCGAATTCTCTTTGCGCTCTGCATTTACAGGAACCTTTAGTAAGTCGTACAAATAACGGTTCAAGCGCTCGCCGATACCTGTTTCAAGTTCTCTTGCCCCTTCCTTTGATTCAACAGAAAACAAAATAGGTTTATCGGAAAGCCCGAAAATTTGAAAAACATGATCTGGCCTCTTTGCCTCTGTTTGACTAACCCGAGGTAAAGAAAGCCATCTGTATTCTGTTTTGTTTTTCTTATCTAAAACAGAAATCCCGCTCCAATCTCCACCAGGTGGATTACACATACCTTCAAATATTTCTATCCCGTTTGTCTGTGTCAAAAGAGTGTGCAAGATTGTATCAACATCGTTTTCACCAATTCTTATTGGGAATGGCAATACTGTAATTTTTTTATCAACAGGCTTGAAATCTTTGTTCTGGAATTCATCTTTAAGGATGTTCAATTTCTTTTTGCTTGTTGCAGAATCAACCATAACAGCATCGCTTGCTGAGAAAATTGCTTCCCATAAGCCATTTGTGGAACCAAGTTTTATAGGATTGTTTTCAAACAATTTCCAAGTGGCAATCGGTGCAGGTCCATAAACAAAAGTCAAAATATTAGCATCTTTTCCTGTAAGCATCCGGACAAATGGAACTAGCCCACGATCTGGTCGTGCATCATCTCCACGAGGTTTGAAGCCCATAATCCATGCAATAACAAGATTATCCTTATTGGAAATCCACTTCTTAAAGCTGTCGCTCAAATCTGGATATAGTTTATTTACTTCCCCGACAAATTTTACTTTATTTGAAATTGGTATAATACACATTGGAAGTTTAGAAGAAGTAATACCTATAGCATATTTACTAGCAATATTCATAAACTTTTGTGCTGTTTCAGTAAGTCCATCAATATATGCGGTCTTTTTCCAATTCAGAGGATTATTTTTACAGAGAAAAGTTATAAGGGATTCATTGTTACAAATTACATTATAAGCCTGTTTCCATTGCTCTTCTGAAAGCGTTACTGTTCCCTTTGAAGTTGCGGCTTTTATTTGAATGAATTTTATGATTTTATTTTCAAGTTCCTTCTCTGCTTCTGCATAATCTTTGCCAAGCAAAATGCATTCGACAATTTCAAATAACTGTTTTTCAGAAAAGACTTCTTGATAAAGCTTTTCAGACTCTTTATCACAGCCTGGACTTTTTTCAAAAATAGGAAGAACTGTTGAATATTCCTTAGTATAAGTTATGTAGCTGAATGGGATTGCAGGATTTGGTGTTCTTGCAGCTTTTCTGTTTCTATTTGAATCAAGTTCATATCCGCCAAGTTCTGCAACATACAGATATGGAGTTTTTGATTTGCCTATTGAATAACCGCGTCCACTTCTTTGCCATGCTTGATTTCCTGCAGGCAACGCCCCACAGTATTCTATTGCTAAAAGAGGCTTTTCAATTTCATTTTCTATTTTAGTAATAACAACATCAGGAGCTTCCCTAAGGCTGTTTTTTTCTGTATGTAAAAGGGTTAAAATATCTTTATTCCAACGACCATAGCCCGGAAAAAAAGTAAAACTATATTTATTCAAACAATTTTTAGAAGTAAAACTAGGACAAAAAACAGTTGATCCATTATTGAACTGGAAAGAATCAATTTTTAATGCTTTTTTACATAACATTAAAGCTCTTTCACATTCGACTATATTATCCCCATGGATATTAAAATCATACTTCATAAAAACCTCTATTAAAAAACTCTTCTTCCTGCAGGTTATCGTATTTACCTATGAAATCAGTATAACAGAAGAAATACTCAGTACGCAATTGTTTTTTGCACTTCCCTCTTCTCCTTGCGTAACAAAGTTTAAAAACTAATATAGCCGACATTACTTATTTAGACCTAGACTTAATAAACATATATTCAAGGAAAACAAATCTGTCAATTAAATCTTTACAAATGTGTCAATTATTAAGGCTGCCAAACTTAGAGAAAATAAACTGATTACACGTTGAACCGGAAGTGCATCACATCTCCGTCCTGGACCACATAGTCCTTTCCTTCGATGCGGAGCTTGCCTGCCAGCTTTATCTGCTGCTCGGTCTTTAATTCCATTATGTCGTCGTAGCTGTAGACCTCGGCCTTGATGAATCCTTTCTCAAAATCTGTGTGGATTACACCTGCTGCCTGGGGTGCCTTGTCCCCCTCGTGGAATGTCCAGGCCCGGCACTCATCCTCTCCTGCGGTGAAGAAAGTGCGCAGTCCCAGAAGATTATATGCCGCATGGATAAGCCGTACCAGGCCTGATTCCTCAAGGCCGGCCATCTCCAGGAACTCCTTCCGCTCCTCCTGGGTCTCCAGCATTGCAATCTCTGCTTCAAGCTTTCCGCAAACAACAATGGCGGCAGAGCCTTCCTTGGCGGCAATCTCCTCAACCACTTTGGAATACTGGTTGCCATCCTTGGCAGAGCCCTCGTCCACGTTGCAGACATAGAGCTGCTTCTTCATGGTGATGAGCTGCAGATCCTTGACTATTGCCAGCTGGTCGTCGGTGAATTCTATGGAACGTGCTGCCTTGCCATCGCTCAAAGCCTTGTTTAGCATCTCCAGCACCTCAAGCTCTGCCTGGGCAGCCTTGGCCGCATCTTTCCCTGCATGCAGCAGTTTCTCGGTCTTTACTTTCCTTTTTTCTACTGTCTCCAAGTCTGAGAGAGCCAGCTCAATGTTTATAGTCTCGATATCGGAAGCAGGATCCACCTTGTTGCTCACATGGATTATGTCTTTGTCGTCAAAGCAGCGTACTACATGGGCAATGACGCCAACCTGCCTGATATGGGACAGGAACTTGTTGCCAAGGCCCTCCCCTTTGGATGCGCCGCCGACAAGGCCTGCAATATCAACGAATTCAACGATTGCAGGAACAGTCTTCTTAGGATGGAAGAGTTCCGAAAGGTTGTCCAGCCGCTTGTCTGGCAAACTTACGATGCCCACATTAGGTTCAATTGTGCAGAATGGATAATTGGCAGCCTCTGCCGGAGCCGAGGTCACCGCCGAAAATATTGTTGATTTTCCTACGTTAGGAAGTCCTACTATACCGCAATTAAGTCCCATATTTTTATTTTATTGAAAAGAAGTTATAATGTCCATATGGAAGAAAGAGCTGTCATTACATATATAAGATCGGGAGACGATATCCTGCTGATACACAAGAAGACCGGACACGGGGCCGGGAAGGTGAATGCTCCTGGCGGACATATTGAACCGGGAGAGACCCCTGTGCAGGCTGCAGTGCGGGAGTGCATGGAGGAGACAGGAATTATTCCGGTAAATCCTGTGCTGAAGGGAGTTCTGGACTTCCCTTTCACCGACGGCCTTGATCTGAAAGGTTATGTGTTCTATGCAGATGAATTCTTCGGCTCTCTTAAATCCTGCGACGAGGCTGATCCCTTCTGGTGCCCTGTTGATAAAATGCCTTACGACCAGATGTGGGAGGATGACAAGCTGTGGATTCCCGCCCTCTTGGATGGAAAATGCTTCTCCGGATATTTCACTTTTGACGGCGATAATATGAGAGAGAGCCGTCTTCAGATTTTTGATAACAAGAAAAAGATACTCTGCTTCGGCAGCTCCAGCACCTGGGGCTACGACTGGCACGACGGCAGCAGGCTGGATGAAGAGACCCGATGGCCCTGTGTGGTTAAAAAATATATTCCCGAATGCTTCGAGATAACCGAGAACGGAGTGAACGGCCGTACAGTAATGAACTACCTGCCCATGAGAAGCCCCACCAATGGAAAGCAGGCTCTGGAAAGAGCTGTGAGCAAGGAGCGCTTTGACGGCGTAATTATCCTTCTGGGGAACAACGACATAATGGCAGTACCCGATATCTCCATAAACAGGATTGCAGAGGGAATGGGAGAAATGGCAGACATTGTGCGGGCATCAAATCCCGATGCCCGGGTGTTCCTGGCTTCTGCAGTGCCTATCTCCACAAAGTGCGACGAGGACAATCTTTTTGCGTCCTTCTTCGAGAGCCAGGTGAATAAATCACAGAGGCTGGCCGGAGCTGTGAAAGAGGTGGCCGAGAAAAAAGGATGCACTTTTATAGAAGCTGGGAAATATGCCACCTGCGATGGCACCGACGGCATCCATTTCGACGCCGCATCAAATAAGAACCTTGCAATTTATATGGGTGATTTTTTAAATCAGGAAATCTGGGAAAGATAGTCCACTGCATCCCGGTCTACAATTCTCTCTTTTCCGAAGAGAGCCTCAAGGCGGGCTTTTTTGCGCTCTTCCTCTCCCATTATCACCACATGCTTTATCTTATCCTTATAGTTCAGGAAGAAAGCCAGATTTATAAGGTCGGTAAGAGGGAATCCATATCCTATAAAAGTAATCTCCTCTGCCATCTCCAGATAACGCTGCGCAATGTTCCAAAGCACATTGAAGAAACTTCCACCCAGGTAGCTCTGCTTTGAGAATGTCATAGGGACAAATACAGGAATATCATTATGATGCACCAGGTTGCGGCTGTATCCATCCTCGTCCAGGAGATACACATTGTTGGTGTCGCAGATAATGCTGCCCGGTGAGCGGAACCAATTGAAAGAACCATGCAGCTTGAGATATGGGAAAATATGCTTGCTTGCCGACGGCCTCTTCTCGTCAAAATAGCTGTTGAGCCTGACAATATAATCCAGCCTGCATGGAAAATCCTTAACGCTGGCAAAGAGCCGTTCAATCAGAAGGTCGTAGTTGAAGGTTATGACCAGAGCCTTCTTACCATCTTTGGGTTGCACACAATGCAGTATGAACCGCTTGAGTCCCTCCTCCTTCTCGGGATCCACTGCCTTGGCCGCTTTATCTATCTTTTCATAAAGCCAGTGCACCAGCTGATTCTGTAGAATCTGGTAATGAAGGTAGACAGAGCTGTTGTAGAATATATCACGCCCCAGGATCAGGGAGCAGACTGCTTCAAGGGAGGTAAACTCCCGGGTACCGTTGGTTTTTTCATTCAGGGTTCTCATGAACTCCATAAGCTCAGGGTATTTGTCATCTTCTGCCGTTCTGAGCTCCTGGGAAAGACCGCTCATTGCAGGCATATTTTTCGAGATGGATTTTGAGAAACCGGAACCTAGTACATAGATGCGCTTATATGTATCCATATCACTTCAGATGTTCAGAAATATAGGTGAAGACCTTCTCAAGGTCATCATACTTGGCCGCAGCCATATAATCCAGAGGAGTCTCCATGTTGTTCACAATAACCAGCTTGCCACCGTTCCTTGCGGTGTACAGAGGGAATGAGGCTGCCGGGTAAACCACCAAGGTGGAGCCCAGAATCAGCATCAGGTCGGCCTTGGAAGCCTCCGAGATGGCCTCCTCAACTGCCAGTGCCGGCAGGGATTCGCCGAAGAATGTGATATCCGGCTTGATGATGCCACCACAACTGCACTGAGGCACCTTGCCATCCTGGACAATCTTGGCAATCTCGTCAAACTTGTATATCTTTCCGCAGGCAAGGCAGCGGTGAATCTCCGGAGAGCCATGGACTTCGATCACCTTTTTGGAACCAGCCTTCTGATGCAGCAGGTCTATATTCTGGGTGATGACTGCCTTGACAATCCCCATCTTCTCAAGCCGTGCAAGCTCTGTGTGGACAATTGCAGGCTCCTTCTGATCCAGGTTGTAGATAAAATCCTTTGCCGCCTTGTAGTAGAAGGACGGCTTCTTATGGAAATAGTCAATGTCAAATATTTTCTCGGCATCCTCTCCGGCTGTCTTGTACAGGCCATCCTTGCCCCGGAAATCCTTGATTCCAGCCAAGGTGGAGACTCCAGCACCGGTGAACACAACGCAGTGCTTTGATTCTTTGAGAAATGTGATAAGTTTATCCACAGATTGCCTCCAGTTGTTATGATACATTAAAAAAGATTACGGCGCAAGCAAAAAGCAGAAGCCTTAAGTACGGGAAGCGAGACCTCTGAAATCCTCTATGCTCTTGAAGTTCATTCTCTCCATGTATTCAGAAAGGAACTGCTTTACTTCTGCCAGGGTATCAGGACGGCGGAATGTGGCAGTGCCGATCTCAACGGCACTGCATCCCGCAAGGATGTACTGGACTGCCTTTTCTCCGCAGTCCACACCGCCGCAGCCTATAAGGGGCAGTTCGGGCAGGGCCCGGTGGATCATATATGCTATACGGAGTGATGCGGGGAACATGGCAGGGCCAGACAGGCCGCCGAAAGTATTGCCCAGGACAGGGCGACACCTATTGATATCGATTTTCATGGCGGGGATAGTGTTGGTGGCAACCACAGCGTCAGCCCCAGCCTCGGCGCAGACAGAAGCCACCCCAACAGGGTCGGTGGTGGAAGGGGTAACTTTTACCCACACCGGCACACTGCTTATTTTCTTCATCTCTGTCACCAGCTGCCGGGATGCATTGCAGTCTGCGCCGAAATGCATTCCTCCCTTTGCCACATTGGGGCATGAGATGTTAAGTTCAAAAGCTTTTACAGTTTTGATTTTTGTAAGCTTTTCTGCAAGATAGAGGAACTCATCCAGAGTCTCCCCCGCCAGGCTGGCTATGCAGACTGCATCTGGGTTTGCAGCGGCAAAGGCCGGAAGCTTTTCTGACATATATTTATCAAGTCCCACATTGGCAAGGCCTATGGAGTTGATCATGCCACTGTCAACTTCGCAGCACCGGGGCGGCACATTGCCTGGCCGGGGGTTCCTGGACACAGACTTAAGGATGACCGCACCCCACTCCCTTGCAGGAGAAAGGTCGCCATACTCGGTGCCGTAACCGTAGGTTCCGCTGGCTGCAATAAAAGGATTGGCAAGCTCAAAGCTGCCCACTTTTGTGGAAAGACTCATAACAGCACCTCCCCTGCCTTGAATATGGGACCGTCGGCACAAACCCGGGCATACCCACCGGCTGCAAGCGGCACCGCACATCCGGCGCAGGCTCCCATACCGCAGGCCATGAACTCCTCGCAGGATATCCAGGCCGGAATACTGTATTCAGCAGCAAGCTGCTGCACACCCTTCAGAAGTCCCTTGGGACCGCAGGCTGCAATATAATCAGGCTTGTCAGTCTTGAGCCAGCGCCGGGCCACCTCCACTACATTACCGCACTCGCCGCAGGAACCGTCATCAGTGGCCAGAGTGCAACCGGAAGGAAGCACAGCGGGTTCAGGCAGTTCACAGGAACACTTCCCGCCCCACAGTATTTTATCATCAGTATTTTTATGAACTTCATGAAGGAAAAGCAATGAAGCTATTCCGGTGCCGCCCCCTAAAAGCCACAGCTTTTTATCTGGCTCAAAAACAGGATAGCTGTTTCCCAGGGGACCCAGCACCTCAATGGTGTCATCCTTTTTCAGAGAAGTGATGGCATGAGTTCCCTTGCCGATATCACGGATTACAAGCTGCAGGGCTCCATCATGCACTCCGGCAACAGAGAAAGGACGGCGCAGGAAGACACCTGAAGAAGATGGAGGAAGCAGGCTGATAAAGTTGCCAGGCAAAATCTGTGCTGTGATTTTAGGAACATAGATCTCCATAAAATGGAGGTTCCTGGCTGATTCAACGTTGGAAACTACAACACCTTTCTCTTGTATCTTCATAGGCCACCTTCCCTTCAATCTTACAAGGAAAACAGGAAATTCGCAATAGAGCTGTCATCGGGAGTATTGCCTAAAACAGCATATGGGAAAACATCCTTTACCGCATGCTCCAATGGGTTATCCGGATTTGCCATATTATAAGTCCCCAGATAATGATCATCGGTCTGAACATATTTTGTTCCATCTTTCCTCTCCCCTATCACCAGTTCCCTGCCGTCATCAAGCACCCATTTATATGTGGCTCTGTCCTCCGGGGAGATATGGAAAACTGATTTGCTGTCCGGAAGCAGAGTTGCCCTCACACCATCCAGATACTGGACTGGCTGGCTCCGGTCACTCCATTTATCAAGCATATCCGGCTCGGAGAAAATCTTTTCAAGTAATGCAGTGTCATTTGCCACAATTCTGGCACTGTAGTGCTGGAATATGTCGGGAACCGAAAAGGTTTTACCGGCCGAATCAGAAAGAGAATCCACAGCCTCGCCATAGCTCATATAACCGTCGGAAAGAAGAGATTCTGCAGCTTTTGATATGTAGTTGCCGTCACCTTTTGTCCCCATCATTTCCAAAAGATAATTCTTCCATACAATATCAGAAAGCCTTTCCCTGGAAACTCCTGCTATACTTTCCACACCGGAATTCAAAGCTGTCTTCAACGCCAGATAATTGTACAGAATATTGCCATTCTCCTGATACAGATTAAGATTACCATCCCACACCACATTGCCATCTCCTATAATACGCCAGTAGTCACCGCTGGAGACATAGTTGGCCAATGCATTGACTATCAGATTCTTTATATTGCCGCCGATCAATGATTCCACCTCGTTTTTAATCATGGCAATATCAGGATATCTGAACCCCGAGGAGACAATATCGTAAGCCATCTTTGCATGCCCAAGGACTGCATCAGCTGTCTCAAGAATCTGCAGGATTCCGTCATCTTTTCCATTACGATAAGCCTCATGAGCTATTATCACAGCTTTCTTCAGCTGGTCTGTCAGAGAGCCGGAAGGAACTGAATTGAGAATAATATTTTTAACACCTTGAGAATTTAATGAAGTATATGCCAATGCATCTTTAATATTTCCATATTCAACAGATGCACCGTCATTAATAAGCAGATTATACAGTTCTCCTATCTTATCCTGGATTTTTCCCTCCGAGAAAAGAGCCCGCATTGTTATTTTGTTATCTTTGGAGAAATCTGAGCTGTGGCGGATCCTGTTGTCCTCTTTCAATACATAAGCTGATGCAAGAGCAGTCTCGACTGTGTTCTTGCTAATGTCATAGCCCCTGCTTCCTATTTCGAAAACAGGCCCATCTCCTCCGATATTCATCTCCAGAAGCCCAATATGAGCATCACAGAAAGAGGAAAGGTTGAGCACATTGAACTTTGCTTTTCCTGCAGCGGCAAGCTCATATCCTGCATCAGTCAGAGTGCCGGCAAATCTGGCAACCTGCTCTGCCGCAATCTTGTCTTCTCCCAAGAATCCTGACATACTGCCGCTGATCCAGTTACGCACCAGATTCCCCAGTGATCCCTTTGCATCGGGTCTTAAGTCTTTATCAATCAGTTCTCCGTCTGCAGCGGCAGCAGCAACCTGATCAGCATATCCTTTACCTGCTGAAACCGCAGCTGTCTGGAGAATCTTTGTACCGATAGCGGCATCCTGAGCCGGCTGGGCCATCTGAGCCAAGGAACCGGTTCCCCAGCTTGATAGAGCAGTAACCATTCTTTTATTCACATCCTTGGCTGCATCCCCAAAGCTTTTACCGGCAAATACCATATCAAGGGCCCCGAAGGTGGTGCTGTCAAAGGCAGTGACCATAACACCCAGGGCTGGGTTGACGGAACTGAAAATATTGCTGACAAGCTGCCCCCCTTCTCTTATGCTGGGGAGAGCAAATAGCATAGTGTCTCTCCTGCCGTCATTGTTACTGTCCTCATCCCACAGTGTCTGCATATAGAAAGGAACATCAACGGCTGCAAGGCCGCGCCCCAGCCTCCCCTCGTTCTTATAGAAAAGCTCAAAAATACGGCCATACTCTCCATATCCTTTTTTCAGGACTTTTTCCGGATTGGTGCTGGACATAACAGGAACATACCCGATATGCATTGCAAAAAGCCCTTTTACACCAGAATAATCCGAATATTGGGCAGAGGAGCGGAAACCTGTCTCTGCCTGCCTCATATAGGAAAGCAAATCCTGATCAAAGCCGCTCCATGACGCCGCCTCCAGGCTGTCACTCTGTCCGAATATCACCATTGTGTAACGATCTATGGCTGTCTCTGCCTGCTCAATCAGAGCTGCAAGATGCACCAGATCAAGTTCCTCTATATAAGAGGGGGACAGATTCACACCAAGGTTGAAAGCTGGTGCGCAGAACCACCGGTATCCCTCTATATTCTGGTTTTCATATTCAATGCCCCCCAGAAGACTCTCACCTATTATAGCTTTGCGTCTGAAGTTCGAACCATGCCTTACATATCCTTTGCCTTCAAGAAGATCAGTTATTCTTTTATCCGCAGTCTGATTTGCCTTCTCGACATGAGAGAACACCTGATTCTCAAGATCATCTACAGCAGTCGACATCTGAAGAGCCACAAGGTAAGTGCTGTGTCTGAAAATCTCTTCCTTGAATTCATCCTCTGCTGATTCTGTCCTGAATGTCTCAAGTTGAATCCTGTTTTTCATCTCTGTCTTAAGATTCTCAAGAACACTTTCCCATTTATCCTCTGCCAAAGCAAAAAGATGCTCTGTCATAACATCCCAGGAGGCAGCTTTGTCTGAAAGCTCCTTATAGGTCATATTCAGGTCTGCAGCCATTTTTCTCACAGAATATTCAGCCATCTCCTGATACTTATTCATAAGTTCTGCACCGGTCAGGTTCATTATAACAAGACGGTTCGAGGAGCTGTCATAATCATCCAGCCCGTTCAACTGTTCCAGACCGATATAGACTTTATCTTTCATGATAAGAGATGACAGCTCAGAAAGAATGGATAAAAAACCTTTTCTACTTTCAGGGGCCAGCTGATTGAAGTACCCCTCCAGCACAGCATCATCTGCCAGTACCAGACCTGAGCATTCTCTGCACTTTGCCATCAATTCATCAAAGGTATAACCTGCATCTTCATCCAAGGATTCAGCTGAAGTCTCATACCTGTTTTTTGCATCCAGTTCTCCCCTGATATAATTGACAGTATCCATAATTGCAGAGCGTTCCTTGTTCCCGTCTATATCTGCCATAGCTTTGCGCATGCTCCGCATCTTCTTGGATTTCCTGGTGAAAAAATTATAGATGGTATGATTCTTCTCATAATTTCTTTCTTTTTCCAACGACAAATCCCAGAGGTAATCATGGGCAACATCGCTTACATCCTTTCCTATAAAGGTTATATCAAACTGGGCAGTCCCCTTGTTCACAGACTCCTCGAAATAGGTATAGAGCCTTAATTTTTCAGGAGAACTGGCTATCCCGTTGTAGGCTGCCTGAGCCTGAGCCGTTGTATAATCTTCAGGATGGCTGAATGCATAGCCGTAACTTTTGAGCTTTTGGAAATTCTGATCGCTGAATATTGCCACATCAATTGTCTTAAAGCCGGAATTGTGCAGACTCCGCCAGTAGTATGCAAGGGAGAATTCCCTAAGCAGAGAATTATTCATCTTCTGGACAAATTCAAGCGCTATACTGCCTCCATCACTGAAAAGATGATCAGAAAGGCGATCTTCTGCATTCTTTCCTGCAAGGACAGCCTGGGCATACAAATCATCGGCTTCAGCCTGTACAGTCTCTTTCACCTTGTTAAGATAGAGAGCTGCCTGAACTATCCCGGTACCCGGCTCCTCTTCCTTAGATGTCATATTCTGCCGGGCCAGTGAGACAGCATTGTCATACTTTTCTGTTGCCATGGCCAAAGCTTTCTCCGCCTCATTAAAGGCTTTAAGTGCATCTTCCGGCCTGCTGTCCGGAGAAAGAATATATTCCCGCTTCCTGTCCTGAATCCTGAAGTTCAACACTGCATCGGCATACTGATTATAAAGCGCCTTGCTCTCGTCTGCCTTTTTTCTGTATTCATCCGATAATACCAGATACCTCTTCTGGTCTAAATTATTCTCATCATTCAGATTATCTGCCAGTTCCTTCAAGGCCGAGACTGAATCCTTATATGCATTATCTGCATTCTTCATCGCTTTCTCAGCCTCGCTGTATGCATCATAAACTTCTTCCCGGACTGCTTTTCCGGAACTGATATCAAGTGCAAACTCATAGACCTGCTTTGCTATCTCTGCATTCTGTGCCAGGACATCCATCTCGGATTTAAGCTGATAGAGCTGAATATCAGCCCCCTCAGGCCATCCTGCGCTCCGTATCTCGTCCTCAATGCTGCCCATGCTCTGGCGGATTTCCGACTCCCTTGTGCTGCAGCGGGATACTGCATCGTCCCAGAAAGAAGCCTGCTGAGCATAGACTGTTATCTTGTCATTCTGCTGGGCAATCAACCCTTCAAGGCTGCTTCTCCGGTTGATCAGATTGGTGCGTTCACTCTCCCAGCCGCTTATCTTATTGTTTAATTTTTCTATTTCTGCCGTGATCTCCCTGATAAACATAAGCCGCATATTCTCGGTGTTATCATTGATCATGCTATAGTGAATCTGAATATTTCTTTCGTGCTGCGCTATTTCCTTTCTTTTTTCCGCAATTTTCCTGTCCAAGCTTGCAATTGAGCTATTACAGCTGTCCACACTGCTCTGAAGTTCTGCTCTATAATTCTCAAGCCTTGCTTTCTCGTTCAGGCAGCTCTGTCTGTTGGCCGATGCCTGATCTTTTATCCCCTTGACTGTGCTGAACTGGGCGAACACTGCATCCATTCGGGTCTGAAGCAGCTGAGCATTCTGGTCAAAAGCCATACGGGTCTGTTCCAATGTATCTTCCATTTCATTGAAGAAAGAAAATGCCTGTCCGTCAAAGAGAGCTTTTCCATCCTGGATAATAGAATTAAGCCCTTCGAACCAGCTGCTTCTTGTCTCTGCAAACTCGTCCAATACTTTGTTCATGGCTGCTCCTTCCGGAGCCTGGGAATAAGTCAGCTGGTTCCAGTCAATCTTTGAGCCCAAGGTCTGATCTGCATATGCATTCCACTGCGACATTCCAGAGGCAAAGGTGCTGTCCCATGTCTCCTGAAGCGACTGGAGGCTGGTATCAGAAACAGAAGTGATCTCCTCAAACATTTCCTCGATTTTCTTTTTTCCTGTTTTCTCATCATTGGATATCAGATCATCTGTACGCAGCTGCGAAGAGAGGAACCTCCTCTCTCCTGCCAAGAACAGAGTCTCCAGCTCTTTATGAACTTTTCCTTTATAATCTGTAAAAAAAGCAGATACCTGAGTCTGGGCTTCACCCGACAATGCGGCCGTCATCTGGTCAAAGACTGCATCTGCCGCTTCTTCCCAATCCCCGTACATAGTCTGAAGCGTAATCTGTCCATAGTTTCTCCAGCTAGAAAGAGTATCGGCCAAGTCATCTGATGTTTCAGCACCATGAGTCAATCTGACTCCCTGATCTGACAGCTTGTCAGAAAATCTCTGTATATCCGGAGAGACTATCCTGGTTTCTATCTGCCTCCATAGCCAGGAGGAATAAATCCGGTCCCACTCTTCGGTGCTGTTTTTTCCGAACCTGTCAGATATCTCGTGCCACCTGTTCTCATTCCTCTCAGACAGTGCCCTGCGGAAAAGCTCGTCATTCTGCCCGAAAACAGAGCAGACACACCATACAATAATAAAAAAAGCAAAAACAGACTTTTTCATAAAACACCTCCAATTGTGTTAACTCCGAAAAAGTTCATTTTGCTTCAATTTTTTTGAAAAATTTTAAAAAAAGTCCGGATTTATTTCTGCTGTATGATTTTATAAATCAGGCATCTGCTTACGGCCAGGGGATGCCACAAAGTTGACAGTTGCCTTTTTTAGGGGTATCCTTATAGGGACATGAAAGTTGCACACATTCACAGCGGCGTCCGCGGTATTGCCTCCTATGCCCTGAACATATACAGATATTTTGAGCAGATCAACCAGGAAATGCTGGTGGTCAGCGAAGCAAAATGGACTAAGCAGGCAATTCCTGTTTACGAGCCCGATTCCTGGCTTATCGGCGGCATAATCCCTTGGGCAAAGCACCCGGACCAGGTTCTGGAGCGGCTTAAGGAGTTCCAGCCCGACATAATCCACCATCATCACCCATCAGGCCGGCTGGATTTCTCTATAGAGAAGTTCCGCAGGGAACTTGATGTGCCTCTTATCTGCACATTCCATATGTCTGTAGGCTCTAAGAAATATATGGTGGACAAGTGCATGAACAGCTTCTTCAGGATAACAAGGCGTAACTTCAGGAATGCCACCTGCTATGTAGCCATAAGCAAGTTTGTAAAGAAGCAGCTGGAAGAGATCGGCGGTGTGCCCAAAGACCGGATAGTTCTGCTCTATGCAGGTGTAAACCCAGAAATCTTCAAGCCGGTTGAGTATACTCCTCATGACACTTTGGAGATTACTTTCGTCGGTCAGATCACACTGGAGAAAGGAATCGACCTGCTGATTGACGTGGTTCAGCGGCTCTCCCAGGAGCGCAAGGTGCGGCTTAATATAATAGGCAACGGTACTCTCAAGCCAATCCTTATGAAGAAAACCGAAGGTGATCCATGCATCAACTGGGTGGGTTTCCTCAAGAGCCCTCAGGAAGTGAGCCAGTTCTATGCCAACTCTGATGTGACTGTGCTCCCAGTGCGGTGGGATGAGGCTTTCTCCTACATTCCTCTGGAGACTATGGCCAGCGGCACACCTCTTATTGCATCCAGGTGCGGCGGCAACCCCGAGACTGTAACCGATGGCGAGACCGGATTCCTCTTTACTCCTGGGAATGCAGATGAGCTTTATGACATTCTTAAGAAAGTTGATATAAAACAGCTGTGGGATATGGGGCAGAAGGGACGGGAGCTTATACTCAGACGTCACACCCTGAAGCTTTTCGGTGATAAATATAAAGCTCTGTATGAGAATGTGCTGGCAGATCCTGCCCATCTTCACCAGATAGATTGAAGCTTCTCTTATTTCAGGACATTTTCTCTTGTGCTCAAAACGCTGGCAGCTGTTTTAGTTCCTAATGTACATGCATCGGCTATGGATAACTTACGCAGCAATCCTACAGAAGTTCCTGCAAAAAAGGCATCTCCTGCCCCTGTAGTATCCACCACGGTAACCTGCTGTGCAGGGCAGTGGCCAGAAACTCCATCCTTAGTCGCATATACTGCACCTTCTGAATCCATTGTAATCACCATAGCCTTCATGTTCAGCTTTTTAAGCTCTGAAATAAGCAGATCAAGCATTTCCTTAGGTGACAAACCTTCTGTCTTTTTATCGAAAAAAATCTCAGCCTCCAACCGGTTGCAGAAAAAGCAGTCAGTCTTTTTTATATATTTTATGCGTTCTTTTGCAATAGTCATGTTGGAGATGACAGCATATACCGGAATATTGTACTTCTCTGCCATTTTCATGGTGATGTCCACAATCTCTTCATCTATATCTATCTCCAGCAGGATTCCGGCTGCCTCTTTAAAAATCTGTCCGCCGTCTTCCTTAAGAATATCACATATAGGTAACAGATCAGGACGCTTTGATATGCTGGCACACAAATCACCATTGCCATCAAAGACAGCCATCCAGGTGCCCATTCCATTTTCTGTTGCCTTTACATAATCGGTTCTGACATTTACATCCTTCAGGTGTCTGATCACATCAGATGCAACTCCGCTTTTATCCACCAGGCTTACAAGTATGGAATCCTCACCCAGCTTAGATACATCTTCGGCAATATTCCTTGCCACCCCTCCATGAAAATATTTTATCTCTCCGGCATTCCGTCCTGTAGGGAAATATTCTCCGTCAGGATAACCTTTGATATCTACATAGACAGTTCCGACAGTTACAACTTTCATGATTATTTACACTGCAATCTGGTCTGGTAGAAATTCTTTCCAAGATTGAGAAGGACCTCTTTTGTATTCATGGCCGGATCATCCATCACTGCCTCCAGAAGGTAGTTGAGCACAGTACCCATGGCCGGCCCCTTTGGTATTCCCGCCTCTTTGTTGAGCATTCCGCCGTCCACAGCCAGATCTCCCAATTTAAGGGCAGGAGTCTCTTTAGCAATGGCATCCACTCGGCGGGAAAGAGCTATATCCTCAGGTGTGCAGGCAAAAGTTTTATCTCCCATTGCCCCGGCCCTATCTGCAAACCTCAGCTTGAAAAGGTCTGACATATTCTCAAGTCCCACACGGGCTATGAACCGCCGCACCGCACCGTCTGTCCAGTCTTCGGTATAATGGAACATATGATTCTTTATCAGGTGGCAGATACGGTTTTCATCTGCTTTTGAGAACTTGAGGCGGCGCAAGATTCCGTGAGCCATCTCGGCTCCTACATTCTCGTGGCCATAGAAGGTGTTGATTCCATCCCTCACTTTAAAGCACCTGGGTTTTCCTATATCGTGAAGCAGCGCAGCCATCCGGAGCACCGGATCCTTCTCCATGAAATCACAGGAATATAGAGCATGGTGGAACACATCAAACTGGTGTCTGTCCCTCTGTTCCATACCTACCCCCTCAAGAAGCTCAGGAAGCACATATTCAAGAATCTCTGTCTTCTGCATATATAGGAATGCGATGGATGGATGCTCCGCTGTCATTGTCTTAAGGAGCTCATCCCTGATTCTTTCCTTTGAGATATTCTTAAGGTGATCACGGTTGTGAATCATTCCCTGAAGTGTCACAGGCTCAATCTGGAAATCAAGCTGGGCTGCAAAACGGCAGGCTCTCAAGATACGCAGGCCATCCTCGGCA
>Ga0256405_10005092_pt1 | contig 23396 bp, 23 predicted proteins | sample RumenRJG_02DNA_FD_189096 | JGI IMG/M metagenome (GOLD analysis project Ga0256405, IMG submission 189096) | Bovine rumen microbial communities from Lethbridge, Alberta, Canada - RJG_02 | ecosystem: Host-associated > Mammals > Digestive system > Stomach > Rumen | place: Canada: Alberta... | reverse complement strand
GAACGGGCATCGTGCCCCGCGCCACCAATTCGCCGTCGGCATCCGTGGCACCACTGAACGCCCAATCGCCATGCAGCGACAGGAAGCGCGCCGAACGCGTTTTGTCACCCTGCCGTGCCAACTGCTCGTTCTCGTAAGCGAAAAACGACGTGTGAACAGGCAGGCGGTTCAGTTCGTTCACTTGCAAGTCATGCCAGGCACCCGCTGCCACTGGCGGCAGACTGTCAGCCATCAACGGTCCGGCACTCCATGCCGCAAAAGCAGACATCTGCCCGCAGCAAAAAACAGCAATCAACAATAGACGCAACATTCTTTCCATATCTTTTTTCCTTTATCCATTTTTTCATGAGCGAAGTGCCCTGCCGCTGATTCTCCTTTTCACTTCCCTTCCTTTGGAGGATTGGGGCTGGTTCATGCTGACCATCAGCCCCAGGCAGTCCCTAAAACCCGAAAAGGACTCATCGCGACAAAAAGCCCTCGGTCGTCCTGCAAAGATACAAAAAAATCGACATTCCAACCCATTCACGCCCAACTTTTTCAGACATAAAAGACGACCCGCATATTTATACATAAGCGTGCATAAAAATACGGCGGAACTTTCGTTTTCCAAAAGTTGAACTTTTAGCGTGCAAAAGTTCAACTTTCAGGACGCAAAAGTGGCACTTTTAGAAGCCAAAAGTTCAACTTTTGGAAAGCCATTCCTAACGTCTTGAAAATCAAAACTTTACAAACATGCTTTCAAAACACCCACCCATGCATAAATATACAACCTTCGATTTTTAGTGACGCTCAAGTTACCCGCATTTGGAAAAACTCAGATAAATTTGGTTTTCGCGCGCTTAATCACTTTCCTCTATCAACTTGAACAAGTTTTTATCTCAACTGGTTTATAATCTCGGAAAAATTATTTAACTTTGCACACAATATAAGAAAAGTTATGTTCCACATCTCCCAATACTTTCCCATCACCGACCCGACGCTGATTTTCTTCGTCGTGCTCTGCATCATCCTGTTCGCACCCATCATCATGGGAAAACTGCGAATACCGCACATCATCGGCATGGTGCTCGCAGGTGTCGTACTGGGAAAATACGGATTCAACATTCTTGAACGGGACGACTCGTTCGAACTTTTCGGAAAGGTGGGGCTCTACTACATCATGTTCCTTGCCGGTCTTGAGATGGACCTCGAGAGCATGAAGAAGAGGAAGGGAAAAATCATCTCATTCGGACTGCTGACGTTTGCCATCCCCTTCATACTCACCTACTTCGCCAGCCAGAAACTGTTAGGCTATCAGCCCATCGCCGCCGCGCTGCTCAGTTGCATCATGGCAGCCAACACGCTTATCGCCTACCCCATCGTCGGGAGATATGGCTTGCAAAGGAACAGGAGCGTCATGCTCAGCGTAGGCTCGTCAATGCTCTCGCTCTTCCTCGCACTGGTGGTGCTCGCCGCTACCGTGGGGACGTTCAAGACCGACAACAGCACCCTCTTCTGGGTCATCTTCATCGTGAAAGTCACGGCATTCTTCGCAGGACTCATCTTCTTCATCCCGCGCCTGACAAGAGCCTTCCTCAGAAAATACAGCGACGCCGTCATGCAGTTCATCTTCGTCATGGCAATCCTGTTTATGAGTGCGGCACTCGCCGAAGCCATCGGACTTGAAGGGATTCTCGGAGCATTCATGTCGGGACTGATTCTCAACCGATACATCCCACACGTATCATCGCTCATGAACAGGATTGAGTTTATCGGAAACGCACTCTTCATCCCCTATTTCCTTATCGGTGTGGGAATGCTCGTCAACGTCAGGATTCTGTTCCAGGGAGGGAATATCATCTGGATTGTGCTTGCCATCGTCTTCTTCGGCACCTTCGGAAAAGCACTTGCTGCCTATCTTGCCAGCATCACTTTCCGATACCCGCTCTCGTCGGGACACATGATGTTCGGACTGACATCGGCACATGCGGCAGGAGCCATCGCCATGGTGATGATTGGAATGCGAATAGAAACTGCGCCCGGAGAGTTTCTCGTCAACGATGAGATGCTCAACGGAGTCATCATCATGATTCTATTCACCTGCATCATCAGCACCCTCATCACAGAACGTGCTGCCAAGCAAATCGTCCTCCACGACAATGCCATGCCCACCGACGAGAAAGGCAACGACGACGAACTCATCCTACTGCCCGTGAAATACAAGGAGATTGCCGATGGACTGGTCAACCTCGCCATCATGACACGAAACCGCAAACTCAACCGCGGACTCGTAGCAGTCAATGTGGTCTATGACGACGAGAACAGACGAAGTAACCAGGAAAAGGGGAAACGGTTGCTGGAAAGTCTGCAACAAACCGCCAGCGCTGCTGATGTCAGGATGCAGACTCAAGTGCGCGTAGCAGCCAACATCGCCAACGGCATCAAGCACACCTTCAAGGAATACAATGCCTCTGAAATCATCATGGGCATGCACATTCACAAGGAAATATCACCGAAATTCTGGGGAGAATTCGCACAAAGCCTATACAACGGACTGAGAAGGCAAATCATGTTCGTCAGACTGAAACAACCGCTCAACACGCTTCGGAGAATACAAGTCGCCGTGCCGTCGAGAGCCGAATTTGAAGCCGGATTCTACAGGTGGGTGGAACGACTGTCACGCATCGCCGGCAACCTGGATTGCAGAATACAATTCCACGGGCGGCAGGAGACGCTCACACTCATACAGGAATACATACAAAACAGACACCCGAGCGTCAGGGCTGAATACACCCGCATGGAACACTGGAACGAACTGCCGCGTCTCGCCGCAAACATCCATGAAGACCACATGCTCGTCGTCGTAACCGCACGAAAGGGAACCGTCTCATACAAGAGCGCACTCGAACGGCTGCCCGACGAGATAGAACACCACTTCTCGGGAAAGACCATCATCATCCTCTTCCCCGACCAATACGGCGAACAGATGGATGAAATGACCTTCGCCACACCGCAACACCAGGAAGAGACAAGTGCATACCAAGCTATTATCGAATGGCTGAAGAAAAAGAAGAATAAACTAATCAGCTGACAGACCATGATTGATATCGAAAACATTACCAAGAAATTCGGCTCACTCCAAGTGCTTAAAGGCATCGACCTGCACATCGGGAAAGGAGAAATCGTCAGTATCGTCGGACCAAGCGGAGCCGGGAAAACCACCCTGCTGCAAATTATCGGAACACTCGACAAGCCTGACACGGGAAAAGTGGTCATCAACGGAATTCAGACAAACACCCTGCCGAATGACAAACTCTCCGACTTCAGAAACCAACAAATAGGATTTGTCTTCCAATTCCATCAGCTGCTGCCTGAATTTACCGCTCTCGAAAACGTGATGATACCTGCACTCATCGCCAAAAAGTCGGAAAAGGAAGCACGCAGACGGGCAGAGGAACTGCTCACCTTCATGCAGCTCCACGACAGAATCCGCCATAAACCCAACGAGCTGTCCGGAGGAGAAAAACAACGAATCGCCGTGGCACGCGCGCTGATGAACAACCCTGCCGTCATCCTTGCCGACGAACCGTCGGGAAGCCTCGACTCGCAAAACAAGACCGAGCTGCACCAACTCTTCTTCAGCCTGCGCGAACAGTTCGGACAGACTTTCGTCATCGTCACACACGATGAAAGCCTCGCAAACATCACCGACCGCACCATCAAAATGAAAGACGGACTGCTCGTCAACGACACAGAGGAATCCAACAGCAATCTTTGAACAGCAACTTTTTCAGAACATGCCAATCAAACTGGGAGATTACAACACACTGAAAATCGTCAAGCGGGTAGATTTCGGACTCTACCTCGATGGAGATGAGGCAGGAGAGATTCTGTTGCCCCAACGCTACGTCCCCAAAAATGCAAAAATTGACGATGAAATCGAGGTTTTTCTCTATCTCGACCAAGAGGAAAGACTGATTGCCACCACCGAAAAACCACTGGCGAAAGTGGGCGATTTTGCCTTTCTCGAGGTGGCATGGACCAACCAATACGGCGCCTTCCTCAACTGGGGACTCATGAAAGACCTTTTCTGTCCGTTCCGGGAACAGAAAAAGAACATGGAGCGAGGACGGAAATATATCGTACACGTACACATCGACGAAGAGACCTACCGCATCGTGGCATCGGCAAAAGTGGAGCGATACCTCAATAACGACCAACCACCATACTACAATGGTGACGAGGTAGAGCTTCTGGTATGGCAGCAGACGGAACTGGGATTCAAGGTCATCATCGACAATGCGTTCGAAGGACTGGTCTATGCCGACCAGATATTCCAGCCCATACGGACGGGCGACCGACTGAAAGGCTATATATATAATGTACGGGGAGACGGGAAAATTGATGTCACACTCCAACCTACGGGACATCAACATACGCTCGACTTCGCGGAAACGCTTCTCGAATACCTGCACACACACGGCGGGCAGTGCGAACTGGGCGACAAGAGCGACGCAGAAGCCATCAAGCAACGTTTCCAAGTCAGCAAGAAAGTTTACAAGCGCGCCATTGGCGACCTGTATAAACGACGGCTCATCACGATTGAAGACGAAGGCATCAAACTGACAGCATCCACCTAAAAAGCACCCGACGAATGACCGAAGACATGCTTTCAAGAACACGACTCCTGCTCGGAGAACCCGCCATTGAGACGCTGAAACGCTCCCATGTGGCTGTATTCGGCGTGGGGGGCGTGGGCGGATATGCCACCGAGGCACTGGCACGGAGCGGGATAGGCGAATTGACCATCGTCGAAAACGACCGTGTGTGCGTCAGCAACTTGAACCGACAGATTTACGCTTTGCAATCAACTATCGGACAATATAAGGTGGATGTGGCTGAACAGCGCATACACGACATCAACCCCGAATGCGTCGTTCACAAATATCAGATGTTCTACATGCCCGACAATGCCGACCAAATCGACTTGACTCCATTCGATTATGTGGTCGATTGCATCGACACCGTCACGGCGAAAATCGAACTCATCCGTCGCTGTCACGCACTCGACATTCCGCTCATTTGCTCGATGGGGGCAGCAAACAAAATGGACCCGACGGCTTTCCGCGTGACCGACATCACCAAAACGGCGATGGACCCCCTCGCCAAGATTATCCGCAAGAAACTGCGACTGCTACACATCGCTTACCAGAAAGTCATCTACAGCGAAGAACCACCGATGAAACCGATTAAAAATCTCGATGAAATCGGCGATTTTTGCACATCGCAGGATGAAAACACGAACCCGTCTAAGCGGAGAAGCACACCTGCCAGCAACGCGTTCGTACCGGCAACTGCCGGGCTGATTGCCGCCGGAGAAGTTGTCAAAGACTTGCTCATCAAGGCTGGAACCATGCGAGAGTGAGGACCGCGTGCGCCTTGGAATCATCGCATCAAAAAAGGCTGTCCTGTCGGGCAGCCTTTTTTGTGTTGATTTCTTTCCTTAGTCTCATGAACGTTGGGATTAAAACTCCGCATTGTTCGGCGTTCTTGGGAACGGAATGACGTCGCGAATGTTCTGCATACCCGTCACAAACAGTATCAGACGCTCGAAGCCAAGTCCGAATCCGCCATGCGGGCAGGTGCCGAACCGCCGTGTGTCCATATACCACCACAGGTGGGTGGTGTCCATCTTCCGGCGCTCCACTTCGCTCATCAGTTTGTCATAACTTTCCTCACGCACCGAACCACCGATGATTTCGCCAATTTGCGGGAAGAGTACGTCTGTTCCTTGCATGGTCGGTCCGGGAGCTACTGCCCCTTTGTAACCTATCGACCCGCCGTCGGTTGTCGGCTCGTTTTGCTTCATATAGAACGACTTGAACTCTCGCGGATAGTCGGTCATGATGACTGGTTTCTTGAAATGTTCCTCCACCAGATAGCGCTCGTGCTCACTGGCAAGGTCATCGCCCCAGTTGCAGGGGAACTCAAACTTCTTGCCGTTCTTCATTGCCTCCTGCAGAATGTTGATTCCTTCAGTATAGGGGAGACGCACGAACGTTTCCTTGAGCACACCCTCCAAGCGTTGGAGGAGTGTCTTGTCAATCATCTTATTGAGGAATTCCAGGTCATCCTTGCAGTTATCGAGCGCCCATTTCACGCAATACTTGATGAAATCCTCTTCCAGGTCCATCAGTTCCTGCTGGTCGATGAACGCCACCTCCGGCTCAATCATCCAGAACTCTGCCAAGTGGCGCGGTGTGTTGCTGTTCTCCGCGCGGAATGTCGGTCCGAAGGTATAGATGGCTCCGAGTGCCGTTGCACCGAGCTCGCCCTCCAGCTGTCCGCTGACGGTCAGCGATGTCTGCTCGCCGAAGAAGTCATCGTCATAGACAATCTTCCCGTCGTCACCTTTCTTCAGGTCATAGAGGTTCTTCGTCGTCACCTGGAACATGTTTCCTGCACCCTCGCAGTCACTGGCTGTGATGATGGGCGAATGGAAATAGAAGAATCCGTGCTCATGGAAGTAGGTGTGAATAGCCATTGCCATGTTATGACGGATGCGCATCACTGCTCCGAAGGTATTGGTACGCAGACGCATGTGGGCATGCTGACGCATATATTCGAAGCTCTGTCCTTTCTTCTGCATCGGATAGTCACTTCCGCAAGTGCCATAGATTTCCAGCTCGTGGCATTGTATCTCCACGCTCTGACCGGAACCCTGGCTCTCAACCAGTTCGCCCGTCGCGGTAACGCATGCTCCCGTCGTGATTTGCTTGAGCATATTCTCGTCAAACTTCGATGGGTCAACGACTATCTGCACGTTGTGGATGGTCGAGCCGTCGTTCAGGGCGATAAAGTCAACTGCCTTACTGCTACGATGTGTGCGGACCCATCCTCTTACGTTGACGATACTTCCGTAGTCTGTTCTTTTCAGGACGTCCTTTACTTTTGTTCTACAAATTGTTTCCATCTTATAATTTTCCTGTTATTCATTACTCAAATGCACCCATTCGGAGCATATCCACTTCTTTTTCAGTCAAGAAACGCCAATCGCCGCGACGCACGTTCTTCTTCGTCAGTCCGGCAAACTGAACGCGGTCGAGTTTTATCACGCGATAGCCCAGCGACTCGAAGATGCGTCTTACGATGCGGTTTCTTCCGCTGTGAATCTCGATTCCTACTTGTTTTTTATCTGTTTCGCTGGCATAGTCAACAGCGTCTGCCTTGATGTCGCCGTCGTCCAGCGTGATTCCGTCGCGAATCTGCTGCAGGTCGTGTGCCGTCACGTTCTTGTCCAAGAAGACGTGATAGATTTTCTTCTTCAAGAATTTCGGGTGTGTCAACTTGCTGGCAAGGTCGCCGTCATTGGTCAACAGCAACACGCCGGTCGTTCCGCGGTCTAAGCGTCCCACCGGATAGATGCGCTCCGGACAGGCATTCCTCACTAGGTCCATCACGGTCTTACGCTGCTGCGGGTCGTCGCTCGTAGTCACATAGTCCTTGGGCTTATTCAAGAGGACATACACTTTCTTCTCGAGTGTCACGGGCTGGTCGTGGAACAGCACTTCGTCCGTGCGGGCGACCTTGGTGCCCAGCTCCATAACGACTTCGCCGTTCACTTTCACCACGCCTGCCAGGATGAAGTCGTCGGCTTCCCTGCGGCTGCACACACCGGCATTTGCGAGGTATTTGTTCAAACGTATCGGCTCGTTCGGGTCGATATGGTCTTCCCGATACTCGATACGTTTCTTCATATTATATTTCGGATGGGCTGGACGCGGACGGAAGCCTTGTGGCTGATAGCCTTGATAGGTCTGATAGCCTCTCCCTCCATAGCCGCCCTGACGGGGTTGATAGCCTTGTTCGCCCTGATTGTAGCGCGGACGGAAGCCACCCTGACGGGGTTGGTAGCCTTGTTCACCCTGATTGTAGCGTGGACGGAAGCCACCCTGGCGGGGCTGGTAGCCTTGCTCACCCTGATTATAGCGCGGACGGAAGCCGCCCTGACGGGGCTGATAGCCTTGTTCGCTCTGACTGTGGTGCGGACGATAGCCGCCTTGCTGACGCTGTCCGTAACCCTGATAAGACGTGTTCGGATTCGTTCGGGGACGATAAGGACGCTGCGAACCGGAAGACTGAAGTCCTGCTCCAAATCCTTCTGGACGGAAACCGTCATGATCATCCTGAAATGTGGGTCGTTCAGTGTTGTAAGTGCGCTGTGCCTGAATACGCGGACGCTGTGTACGTCCTACTTTACGATAACCGGGCATCTGTCCTCCTTCTGCGTGGTCCTCACGGCTGCTTGCATACTGTTCGTTAGACAGTGCGTCATTTTTTAATTCTTGATCACTCATAGTTCTTTCTTTTGTTTTTTTAATTACGTTGCCTCACGGCTAAAATATCTCTCAAAATCTATCTGATTCCTGTATAGTTGTGCGGAGTGATTGCTTTCAGTTCTGCCTTCACCTCACCGCTCACGTTCAGCGTGTCTATGAATTCATGTATCGCCTGTTCCGTCATCTTCGCATGGGTGCGTGTCAGTGCTTTCAGCGCCTCGTAGGGCTTCGGGTAGCCTTCTCTCCGCAGGATGGTCTGGATGGCTTCTGCCACGACTGCCCATGTGTTATCCAAGTCGGCTGCCACCTGCTCTTCGTTGAGAATCAGTTTGCGAAGTCCTTTCAGCGTGCTCTGTATCGCAATCAGCGTGTGTCCCAACGGAACGCCCACATTGCGCAGCACGGTCGAGTCGGTAAGGTCGCGTTGCAGACGGCTCACCGGCAATTTCTGGGCAAGGAACTGGAACAGGGCGTTGGCTATTCCGAGGTTGCCTTCCGAATTTTCGAAATCTATCGGATTCACCTTGTGCGGCATCGCACTTGAACCCACCTCACCTGCCTTGATTTTCTGTTTGAAATAGTCTTCTGAGATATACATCCAGAAGTCACGGTCGAGGTCGAGGATGATTGTATTGACACGGCGCAGAGCGTCGAACAATGCGCCCAGATTGTCGTAATTGCTGATTTGCGTGGTATATTCCTCGCGCTCAATGCCTAACCGCTCGCTGAGAAACTTGTTGGAGAACGCGCTCCAGTCATATTGCGGATACGCCACGTGGTGGGCGTTGAAGTTACCGGTCGCACCGCCGAACTTCCCGGAAATCGGACACGCACGCAACTGTGCCAACTGGGTCTTCAGGCGATAGACATACACCATCACTTCCTTGCCGAGCCGCGTCGGAGATGCCGGCTGACCGTGTGTCCGCGCCAGCATCGGGATGTCTTTCCACTCCTCGGCAAGACTCTGCAGACAGGCTGTCAACTCTTCCACCTGTGGCAGATACACCTCGTTCAAGGCATCTTTCACTGACAGTGGCACGCTCGTGTTGTTGATGTCCTGCGAGGTCAGTCCGAAGTGGATAAACTCCTTGTAGGCATCCAGTCCGCCGATGGTGTCAAAACGCTCCTTGATGAAATATTCAACGGCTTTCACGTCGTGATTCGTCGTCTGTTCTATCTCCTTCACACGACGGGCATCATCCACCGAGAAGTCCTTATAAATATGGCGCAGGTCGCCAAACAGACTGTGGTCGAATGTGGAAAGCTGAGGCAACGGCAATTCGCACAAGGCAATGAAATATTCTATCTCCACCTGAACACGATACCGGATAAGGGCATATTCCGAAAAATAGTTTGCCAATGGCTCTACTTTACTACGATAACGGCCATCGATGGGCGAAATTGCTGTTAAATCCTCCATTTTCATTTGTCAATATTCTTTGTAGGGGTGCAAATGTACTAAATTTATTCTGAAAACCATCTTTTTGCACATTTTTTAACGCTCTCCCACGTTTTTAACACAAAATCCGAACATCCGCCACCCCACCCCTGCCCCTCCCCTGAGAAGGGAGGGGAGGAACCCACCCCCAACCCCTCCCGAAGGGATGGGAGTGAAGTGAGAGCCAAACTTTCGGCAAAGGTCATGGAGTGAAGTGAGTGGTTTTCTCCCGTCAGGCGCTCCCCTCCCTTCGTAGGGGAGGGGCAGGGGTGGGGTTCTTCTCTCGGGCGGATACACCGATCCGCCCGCAAACTTATTAACCGCAGATTACGCAGATTAGAAACCCCTAATCATATTTATCAATTGTCAATTATCAATTATCAATTAGCGCAGCGCCTCAGCAATTCAAGGAACACCTTCCAGATGTCGTCAATCGTTGACAGCTCCACGCGTTCGTTGGTTGAATGGGGCTCGACGATGCGCGGACCGATGCTCGCCATCTCTATGCCTGGATATTTCTGTACGAAGAAGCCGGCTTCGAGCACGAAGTGCATGGCTACCTTGTGCGGATGCCATCCCAGCACGTCGTTGAACGTGTCTGAAACCATATTGATGAAGTCGGAGTGCTGGTTCTCCTGCCATGCCGGTGCCGACATGATGAGTTCCGAACTTCCGCCGTTCTCGCCGAACACCTTCTTAATCTCTTCTCCCAGGGAAATCATGTCGGCATCGATGAAACTCCGCGTGTGGGTCGATACGAACAGGTAGTCGCTTTCCGTAACGATTCGCCCCACGTTGTTCGACGTCTCCACCGTCCCTTCCATCGTCTCGCTCATCTTCACCACACCCTGCGGAACCTGTTCCAGACAGAGCATCAGTGCCTCCATCGCCTTCCGCTCGATGACGGTGTCTTGCTTCTCACATTTCTCTATCACGCAGTGCACGCCGGGGTCGTTCTCGCCGTATTCCTCCCGAATCCATTGGTTCAGACTGTCTTGCTGCGCCTTGACAAACTCCGCCGCCTCGCCGGAGGGCACACACACCACCACTTCTGCCGTCGAGGCGATGGACGCATTTGCCTCGCCCACCTGAATCGACGCCACGTCGAAGTCATAGTCGTTGTATATCGCTGCCAGAAGCGCCCACGTCAGCACGACGGCACTCGCCCGTCCCTTGTTGATGTCCACGCCCGAGTGTCCGCCCTGTCCGCCTTCGATGCGCAGCCGGTACCACCGCCGTTTACCTCCCGGTGCCGCTTGCCGGCGGAAGGGGATGCGGTGGAACTGCAGGTAGGCGCCTGCCGCCCCTGTCGTGATGGTGTTGTAGTCTTCCGAATCGAGGTTAATCACCTTCCGTCCTTTGATGAAGTCCGGAGAGAGGTGGGCTGCTCCCGACATGCCGTCCTCCTCGTTCGTGGTCGTCATCACCTCGAGCGGTCCGTGCACGATATTCTTGTCTTCCAGCACTGCCAGCGCCATCGACAGACCGATACCGTTGTCGGCGCCGAGCGACGTGCCGCGCGCCTTCATCCAGCCATTTTCCTCGTATGCCTCGATGGGTGTATGGAGCGGGGCGTCCATTCCCACGCACACCATATCCATGTGGTTCAGTATCACGATGGGGGTCGCTCCCTCGCAACCGGGCGTCGCCGGCTTTCTAATCACTACGCAGTTCTGCTCGTCGCGATCATATTCCAGCCCCAGCCGCTTGGCAAAGTCGCACAGAAAGTCTGCCACTTTCTCCTCATGGTGCGACGGACGGGGCACCGCATTCAACTGTTTGAAAATCTCAAAAACGCGTTTTGTTGTACACATATCTTTATTTGCTTTTAATTTGTTACACTCCTGTTTCTCATCCTCCCATCTACCTCCTACCTGACTCCTATGCAACTCCTACCTTTCAATTCGTAAGCAAGCGGGCTATTCCTCACCTTTCTTCCTGAATCCGAACATCCACCGGAGGGAATCCATCTGTTCGGCGCGGCGAATGATATCACCGATAATCGGCAGCCCGCGAAGACCATACAGGCGCACCCTGTTGACCTCGTCGGGGAGCACTTGCGTGATGGCAGCACTGACCTGTTGCCGCGCCTGACTCTTCGCCGCTTCTTCCGCTGCTGTTTTTGCGGTGTTTTTCCGCTGGTCGGCGATAAATTCGTCCTTCGTCTTCTCCTCACCATCAATGAGGACTTTGGCATACGCCGAGCAACTCGCCACCAACTGGTTGTATTCTTCACTCAGCCCCGTTGTCAGCAGCTGCTGTTCAAACTGTCCCTGGTCAGCACATTCGGCAGCAAGGGCATCCATCCGTGCGAAGAGGTCGTCAGCCCGCCGCTGCGCCTCTTCCGGCAGATTGTAATAATCGGTCAATGTCCGTTTGCGGACATCCGTCCAAGTTGTATTTCCCATCGTCATTCTATCATTTAAATTTTTCCTTTCTTATCACACAGAAGCAAACCGGCGTACCCCACATGCAAAGACCAGACTTGCCTTCTCCCGTTCACTTGCCTTCTCCCGTACGGCGGATTTCCAATCCGCCCCCTCTCCTTAAAACATCCCGAAAAAGAAGAAGACTGCCGCCCACTCTTTCTTTATTCCCCGCGCATATCCAATGGTGGCGTTCGAACTGTTGCGCACCGTCCCGTCGCTATCGACTCTTCCTATCGTCGCGTTTGAACCGTTGCGCACTGTCCCGTCTCTCTCAACCCTTCCTATCATCGCGTTTGAACCGTTACGCACCGTTCCGTCGCTCTCAATCTTTCCTATCATGGTATTCGAACCGTTACGCACCGTCCCGTTACTTTCGATTTTCCCTATCGTTGCGTTCGAACTGTTGCGCACTGTCCCGTTACTCTCGATTTTCCCTATCGTTGCGTTCGATGCATTGCGCACCGTCTGTGCCGTCGCTCCTACCGACAGGAACGCCGACAACACCATCACTAAAAACAGTTTTCTTCTCATTATCTCATTCATTTAAATATTCATCAATCGACCTTCCCCAGTCCATGTCGTGTTTCAAATCGATGAAGTTGTCGATATACCACTTCCCTCGCTCAAAGACCATCTCCAGGCGCACGGGGATGTCCGACATATTGTGAAGGACCAACTCCACCACCGCCGTCCGCTCGTCCATCTTCACCACCTTGATTTCCCTTGCGTGAGGATTGTCATAATCTTGTCCCATCACCCAGTAGTCGGCATCAAAAAACACCATTTCATCGGGATTTTGGGCATCTTTCTCCACTACCGCCCGGCACCGTTCGTTCCATGATTCCGAACAGAAATCCTTGTCCAGGTCAACGCTGGGAACCGGCGTCTCTTTTCCCGGATTGCTGTGATAGGCAGCACTCACCGCGTCGTAAATCTCCTTCACGCGCCGCTCCACATCGGCAGCCGTCTGTTTTTGTTCCTCAACCGCCGCAGATGCCGTGTCCGCCGGAACCACACCCTGCGGCTCCTCCTGCCGTTCTCCCTTCTGATGACCGGGCGCACACCCTGCCAGCCAAAACGCAAACAGCAACGCACCTATCCAAACCGTTCCCCTTGCCGTCATATCCATATCCATTTACTTTCCGCAAAGATAAACAAAATTCCCGAAACCATCGGCATTTTCACCACAAATTGCACTCTTCGCACTTAACACGGGTGAATTATGAATTAAGAATTAAAAATTAACCGCAGATTCCGCAGATTAAACAGATTAGAAACCCCTAATCATATTTATCAATTGTCTAATCGTCTTTGACGCTTTTACCAAGCGGAGCGACTAAAAGAATTGTCAATTATCAATTAGCGCAGCGTCTCCTCCCGTCAGGCGCTCCCCTCCCTTCTTAGGGGAGGGGCAGGGGTGGGGTAAAAGGTTAGGATGGGTATAAACATACAAAAAAGGGCGTATGAATATACGGTTGAACTTTCGTTTTCCAAAAGTTGAACTTTTGCGCTCTAAAAGTTCAACTTTCACCGCCTAAAAGTTCAACTTTCGCAAGCTAAAAGTTGAACTTTTAGAAAGCCCTCCTTAATACCTTGATTTGCAACCGTTTACAAACAGCAACCCAAAACTTCCACCCATGCATAAATATACAAAACCCAAGGCGATTAAAAAACACACCTACACATTATTATATATAGGGAGCCCCACCCTAACCCTCTCCCAAATGGGGTGGGGTTTAAGGGTTAGGGAGGGGCTTCTTTCAGGCGATTTTATTAACCGCAGATTGTGCTGTTCTCAAATTTATTTATTACCTTTGCACCCGAAAAGTTGGGATGCCCCCAACAAGGGAGCATACATGAAGGCGCCTGTGGCGGAATTGGCAGACGCGCTAGACTTAGGATCTAGTGTCTTACGACGTGCAGGTTCGATTCCTGTCAGGCGCACCACCAAAAAGCATTAAACAAACCCTAAATGATTGATTTTTAATCGTTTATGGTTTTTTGCTTTTCTACACTTTTCGATTTTTGACGTGTTTTTGACGTGATAATCTTGCGCTAATCATTTTTGAACATCAAAAAAGGATGAAATTATCTCCCGACAATTCCACCCTCTGAAAGTTTAATAAATTACCTGAATAGGCAACTCGTGTGCAAAGATAAAAAATATTTTGCGTTTAACCGCCTCCACCTTTTAATAAAAAACGCTCATCACGTTTTAAATCCACCTCATCTTCACTATGTACGGGTGTTTTTTCGCTGGGAAGAATTTCAAACCACAAGTCAACATCTGCATCGATTGGAGTTTGTGACACAATTATCTCCTTGTCTTTATCTCGCTTGAAAAATATCAAGAAGTGTTCTTTACTCCCACGTATCAATGAAAGTAATTCCTTTATCTTTTTATTTCTGCTTTCCATATTCTTCCCTCATTGTATTCATACGTTCTACAATTTTATCAATAACATCATCAGGCGCAGCGGATAACAAGTCCTTCATCTTTTGATATTCGTAATCTAACGATTGCTGCACATTCACCGCTTGTTTCTTCGGGAGAACGTAGTTTATTAAGTTCGTCAACGCCCTCACTCGTTCGGCTGGCTCTAAACTATCCAAATCGTCTTGCAGGCTTTCGACATTATTATCTAAAATGTCAGTAATACGTTTAAGCAAATCCGTCTTTGCCTTGTTTTTTGCACCATTCGGTCGCCCGTTCGGGTTTCCTGATTCTCCTTTCTTAAACATTTTGACCTCCTTGTTTTTATTTTGTTATTTACAATAATGATAATTTCGGTTCGTGTTCCTGAATAGCATAAACGACACGAGGATTGTTCTTATCCAGTCTTTTCTCTGCCACTATCTTCACGCAAAGATTATCGTTAGTTATTGCGTTGACTGATTGCAGACAGTCAAGAATCGTTTTCAGTGCGTTGTCTAAATCAAACCTCAAAGAACTCTCGTATACGGCAATAAAAAGCGTGAAGCGCCCGTTTATGAACCTATCCCGATAAATTTTGCATTGTTGAGAGAATGAACGCTCATACGCTCTAATTTCGGGTGATTTAATAATGTATCTATTACCGTGCTTGTTGTTCCCGACCTGATAGTTGTTCGCCTTGCTGACGACCTGACCGAATATCGTTTCAGTAATCAGTTTGTTGTTCTTCATACCACAACCTCCAAATCTAACGCATTGACAAGAATACCGATAGGCGGATAATCTTTTATCAAACGTGATAGAATAGAATCGGGATTGCTGGATGTTTCTAATTGTTCCAGCATCCAGTCTGCAATGTCGATTTTACGTTCTCTTTCGTCGTGCGTTGCTCTGCTTTCAAGAATGTCAGAAATAGAAATATCAATCCCACGTCGTAACAATTCGACCGCCTTTTCCTTCCAGTAATCGAATCCGTCAACATCAGGGAAAGCGATGACACGTCTTCCCGATAAGACTTTCATCTTATCAAAAGATAATTGGCTCTTGCCTCCCGTCGCCAACCATACGTAATTAGGGAACAATCCCGAACCGATTAACGCAGTCTTCTCTGATTCCACCAACGCAACGCCCTTGTCGGGATACTTATTTAAAAGATGCTCACCGAATAAGCATTGAACCAAATTGAATGAATCAGGCAATACACCTCTTTTTTTCAATACTGAATGAATCCAATTAACGCCCGTGCAATCTTTGATACGATGTCCCGTATCGGGGTCGTACTTCATTATCTTTCCAGTGCGCACATTGCCATTAATATCAATCTGCCAATAAATAACGGATTTATCTTTCGTCGCACCAATCTTGTATTCACTCCATACACGTTCCACTGTATCAATAGGCAATAATCCACGAAGGTAATACGCCAAAGAACTTTCTAAACTCGTGCTTTTAGTAACATAGTACGAGGAAACGAAATCAGGGTCAATCCGCATTTGAACCCTTTTGAACCTTACATCAATTCGTTGAGGCTGATACGTATCCGTTGGATTATCTTTAAACCATTCTTTCGGTGTGTAATGATAACCGCAACTGGATTCGTGATTGCAGCGACCGACCGCCTTGTTTATGATATTTCCATTACTATCAATGTAGTAAGCAAATGAATGTTTATCGTGGCAATTAGGGCACTCGTGACGGGAGTTCCTGCTCTGATATTTTTCCAACTGATATTTAAAATTATCCATTTTCTTCACCTCCTTTTTGTATTTTGGGGTCAAGGGTCAACAAGGGTCAAATGATAGGGTTGACCCCTGACCCTAAGTTTGGGGTCAAAGGGTCACGCCTATTTATAAGGCGTGAACCCTGACCCCTTGTATTACAATAAAGAATATTTTCCATTTTCCGTGACTTTTAACAATCCGTTTTTCTTCGCCTTTCTGATTGCTCTTTTGGCGGTTGCCTCTGATACCACCCCGTGAAGGGTATACGAATTTATCATATCAGTAAAAGACAACTCACTATTATCAGCAAAAACTTCATTGATTATCTTTTTGATAGCCTCCACCTTCTGCTGCTCTCGATACTCATCTTGATTAATCGTCGGGTGTGGGATTCCGTTTCCGTCAATCAAGAAAGAAAAATCATCTATCGGTGTGTTTCTGCAATCCGTTTCAGATACATTGAAGGTGTCTTTATCTTTCTTGACTTCAAAAACATCACTCGCTTTCTGCAAAAGCAATGTTCCCAAATGTCCCTTCATTCCTGAATCGTCTTTCCCTTTGTTGGTATGCAACACACAACACACGCAGCAATCTTTATCAGCTGACATCTTCATCAACTCATTAATTATGTCGGTCGATTGCTCGATGTCATTAAAATTGTCAATCAAATCGGCAATGCCGTCAATAAAGACAATCGTCGGTTTTTTCTCATTGACAATTTTCTGAATATACGGGAATCGTTGAGGCGACTCCATTGTCCGCAGCGAATAAGTGTGGAAGTCTTTGTGATTGCTCTTTGTATCCCACCCCAATAAGGCGTGAACACGCGTCGCCAACTTCGCAGTGTTGCGTTTGTTTTGTTCCGTGTCGAAATACAACACAACTGGATTGTCCTCAATACTATCAAAAGAAAAATCCTTGCAGCCGAAAACCGACGCTATGAATACGGAACACAAGAAGGATTTTCCATTCTTTGACTTCGCTTTTATTGCCTGAATGTCGCCACGTGGCATTGTGCCTATTCCTGACAATTTCAACGTGAACTTCGGTTCAGGATATTCAGCCGACAAATCGATTTCGTATTCGTCTAATACGCTTGCGTGTGGAGGCTCTAATTCTTTCCTGATAATATTTATCTTATCTTCCATTGTTCGCCCCTCCTTTCCGCTTGTATCTGATTAAAAACGGCAGCCATTCATTAATAATAATGTCGCAAATAAGACGTGGTTCTTTTTTTACTACTTCCCTATTCATAACATACCCTCCCCGAATAATGACAATTGACGTGATTTCTTTTCTATCCACAAATCAGGGTTCGCACTGTAATACTTCGCCAGTCTTCCAGTATGGGAATCAGCCTTGCGGGCAATTGCTTGCAGCAATCCCAATTCTTCCAATTCTCTGACGTACCACGTTACACTATTACGCAAAACACCAGTTGACAACATTACATCAAGGGTTGTTCCAGTTGTATAGCGAAAGTATTCCAAAACTTTCTCTATGTCTTTGGAATTGCCTATCTTTGTATTGTGTTTGAATTCGAGGGTTACTTTCATAGTAAATCCTCCATAATTTTGCCCGTTACGTTCCCCGTAGCGGGTTTTTCTTGTTGTGAACTACCAGCTAACAACGCATTGACTTCTGATAGCTTGTAGCGTGATTTTCGCCCTACCTTGACGGGAACTAAATAGCCACTCTTTTCCCACCGCCATAACGTATTTGTGGAAACACCAATTTTTGCCGACACTTCATCAGGTGTCAAGAACTGTTCTTCTTGCGCTTTTTCTCTCTCGTTGACTTGTGCCTGCTCGATTAAGTACATCGCAAACTCTTTTAAATCAATCGGGTTGATAGAAATCGTTATGTTCGTTCCACCCGATAAAAGTTCGTTAATGTTCATAGTTTTTATTTTTTTAAAATTAACGGGGCACGAACATCAAGCAATAAGTCGTGTTACCCGTAGGTTCTTTGCCGTTGCTTGCCGGCATCAAACGAACCACGAGGCGAAATTAAACCGAATAAAAAAAACTACCAAACGTAGGGGATTCAGGGGATTATCAGGGGACTATTTGGGGATTATTGAAGGGAAAAACGCATAAAAAAAAAGAGAGTGCAATCACACTCCCTTTCGTTTTCTGATATTTGCGTAATTCCAACCGCACTGATTCTCTTTGTGAAGAAACTTTATTGCGAGTTCGGAAAAGGTTCTTAATGTAACACCATTACTCCTTAAAACATCTTTCCAGCTTTTGTTGTATTTTTCATAAATACTTGCTACTCCTTTGGGGTTCAACTTTGGGTTTGACAAGTCTTTTATAACTTCATTTATGGTTTCTCTATCTAAACATCCCAAAAGAGTGTCCGTTAATTCCTTTTGCTCTTGCGTAGTCTTCAAATCTCCCCACATTCTCATATCAGAAATATTATCTTCATCAATAACATAACATTCGTAATTTATATCTCTCTTTGCAATATCTTTGGCAATATTTGAAGAACGTATCAACTTATTAACCCATATTGATTTATTCTTGACGTTTTGAGAGTATTTGTTTAAGATACCTTCAATTGTTCTTTGTGATTGCGGACGATGTAGCGACGTTAAAACCAAAATGTCTTCGTCACGTGTGAAACCCATTCTTAATGCAGCCTCCACTTGTTCCGATGTAACAACCACTTTAATTGCTTTCTCCATTGCTTTCTGCCTAATCTCTTTTTTATCCATATTCAAACCTCCTAACCTATTTGATTTATAACATCTATCAATTGAGAATCCTCTATCTTACGGTAACGTGCAAACGCTCGTGAGCCTTCCACGTGACCGCTCATTTTGCAGATAATATTCGGGTCGCTAACTTTGAAATAAGCATTGCCGACGAATGTTCTTCTTGCTATGTGGCTCGATGCAATTTCATTGATAGGTTTTATTTCTGACTCTCCCGTTTTTGTGTTCCTCAGCTCGACGTTACGTATTACACCAGCAAGTAAGAAAATCACTTTGATAGCCACATTGTATTTTTGTGCTGATATGAACGGGAACAACCGCCCCTTCTTATCGATACCTTTGTATTTTTCTATCAACGCAACCGCTTTCGGGTGCAACGGGATTCGTGCCTGAACGGATTTCTCATCGTCTTTTGTTTTATGCGGAGTATAAACAAGAATCCCATTCTCGATGTTCTTTTCCGTCAACGTCAATAAGTCGCCAACACGACAACCAACAAAGCAATGAAAAACGAACACGTCACGCTGCACATTCAGCGTTGAAATAGGAATGTCGCACTTGTAGGTTTTTCTGATTGACTTCCGTTCTTCTTCATCCATTGCCAACCACACATTATTAATGTCGGTTTCTGCTATTTTATTACGCTCATCAATAGAAATGTAGTAAGGCGTTCCATATCTTTCTGAACCGATTTTGATTCCTTCAAAAGGTTTGTTCGTTGTTTGATTGGATTCATACAACCACACAAAGAACGCTTTCAATTTTTTTCTTAACTTGATAATCGTATTATCTCCCCTGACTTCTAATTTATCATTGCCTTTGCTGACGCCTTCGGGATATTCTTCTAATAACTTCTTAAATAAAGTAGGATATTCGTGAGCCAATTCGTGTTCGCTGCGAAGATAGTCAAACAAATCTTCTATGTCGTCACGCTTCACCTTATCCACATCAAAAGTGAAATCCTTATTGTCCGTCGCACGAATAAAACCCTCGTATCTTGCAACATCCCTAACCAGTACACGAATAGCTCTTGTGTGGTCAGCGGAAAATTGTTTCTTTGATAAATATTCTTCCGTGAGCTCATAAAACGTCGGTTTCTCTATTTCTTTTGTTGTGAATCTTTCGGGATAATTATGTTTTTCGACTACTAATTTAAGCCAATCACCTTCAATCTTAGTCTTGTCTGCATCATTATATTCGTTTTCGATAGCCTTATAAATAGCCTCCACTTTTGCTTTTAGCTTTTTGTGTTCTTTTACTTCTTCGGTTTCAATGCGATTCTTAATGACTATCTCACCGCTGGTTCTTAATTGATAACCGCACTTCTCCGCCTTTGCAATCGTTGACGTAATAAGATTATCAGGAACACGAACACCTGATTTTTTCGTTTTACTTCTATCAATGTAATACTCAAAATAATCAGGATTGACGAACACACCACTTTTTGCACGTAAGCAAAACTGGCTACCACTGTAAAACTTGATAAGGATTTCCGCCTTACCAGTGACCTTGTCAGTCTTTCGGGATAAACTAAATTCAATTTGCATAATCGATAATTTATTAAACTTCACTGCAAAGATAATCCTTTCACGTCAATTTTCCAAACTTTTGACGTGTTTTTGACGTGTTTTTGACGTGATAAATAAAAACTAACGTGATTTAGTATAATCCCATAAAAACAATAATAACACATAAAACCCTAAAAATAAGACATTTATAATATTTATCAGTTTAGGCTGGATTTTACTCGTTTTTACTTATTGTGTGCCTGTCAGGCGCACCACTTATGACAAAGAGAAAACATCTTCGGATTTTTCTCTTTTTTATTTTCTTTTCACAAAACGAATAACAGAAGATGAAAGTACTGAGATAGTATGGAAAAGGTCGGTCACAACAAGACCGACCTTATAGATGCTAAGACAATCGACATCAACTAATCTACATCATAACGAAGTTTTATTGTACCATTGAGTGTATATGAGTTACTCTCTGTTTTGCATTTAAAATTCTTAAACTCCATTGTTATATGATCGTCATCACTAACAGATTTAACAATAGCAGAACCACTTTCGTAAACAGCAAATAAATATAAATCGGCATCTAGTGAAATCTTTATATTTATATTGGGATAGTCTGCTAAATTTATGTCTTTCACAGGTTTGTTAATTCCATTACACTCAATGTAATAAACATAAGGATATCTTGTTTCATCGCCAAATTTAACCATAGGGAAGAAAGGAAAACTGATTATCAAATTTCCATTCGTCCATCTAGAATAAAGTGAAAAAGGCGAATTATAATCCCAACAGGCGTAGTTTTCCCCATTGATATTAATTAGCCCATACTTATCCTTTTCCTCATCATTGTCTCCACAGGAAACGAATGTTAGGCTAAAAACAGCCATCATGGCAAATGCCATCAAACTAAAAAACCTTTTCATTGTTTTTGAAAATTAATTTAAACATCTGTGACTCTATGATGTTGATTATTATTATTAGGTTTTATGGACTGGTCCTTTCTACTGATTCAACAGTTTTCGCGCATATTCAATGATGGTATCTTCGTTTTTAAGCAAGTCTTCTTGCAGAAGGTCCACCTTGTAGTCGGGATCTATTCCAAATTCCGTGATCTGTTTATTGACGTCGTACATCGGACAGGCAGAGAAGCGCACGCTCCATCCGCCGGGCAGTTCGCTGGAGAACGGCATACCGGCGCCGCCACCCGTGCGGTCGCCTACGACGGTGACGTTGGGACAGCATTTCATGTACTTGACGAACTCGTTGGCTGCGCTGAACACCGAGCGGTTGGTCAGCACACACACCTTCTTGTGCCATCGCAGTCCGGTGGAGGGTTTCAGGCGCTGCTCCTCCATCTTCGAGAAGTCGTTGTGTCCTTTTCCTTTCTTATGCTGCATATAGCCCACGAGTATCTCTTTATTGGTGAAGCGTGCCGCGAGTTTCTCGGCAGAGGTAATCATGCCGCCACCGTTGTTGCGCACGTCGATAATCAACGCGTTGCAGGTGAGCATATAGTTGAGGATGTCGTCGAGATTGCCCGACCCGAAGTCGTTGGCGAACGACCCGCAATAGATATACCCGATGTTGTCGTCGAGTATCTTGTAGCGCAGTCCCGTCGCTATGAGATAGTCGGTTCCGAGGTAATGGCGCTGGAGGGTGTCGGAGAAATTCTTGGGATAGTCTTCGTGCCACGACCAGTTGCGTGCCATGTCGAAGGAGGAATAGAGATTGACGTGCCCGTCGCGCAGTTCTGAGAGCATGTTGCTCAGCACTTCAAACTGCTGATGTTCTGTCATTCCGTCATCGAACTGGCGGGAATAGCGCGCATAGACCTCGTTCCAATCCACGCCCAGCGTTTGCTTTTTATAATCGAAAAAGCAGTAGTGCTCGTCCATGATTTTCCACAACGCTTCGAAATTTCCGTGCGGTGTGTCGGGAAATTCGTCCTCATCAATGCACGAGGCGAGGGGGAAAGTCAGGCATAACAGGAGGTATAGAATCTTTTTCATGGGAGCAGATGGGTTAGGGAGAAGTTTTTGACGATACCGATGACAATCATGTGGCTGTAGTTATGATACTTCAGGTTGTTCACCTTCGCCTGCTGATAGTCGCCGTAGTAGCCGATGCGCACCCATGTCTTTGCCACGGGGAAGTCGAAAGAGAGCATGTGTCGGAACGAGGGTGTGCTCACGATGGTGGTCGGCACGATGTTGTGGTCGTAGTTTCCCTCGTTGAAAATCTCGTAGTAAGACTGTCCGTAGTTGGGTGAAAACATCACGCCGACGAGCGGAAACTGCACGTCGTAGTTCAGATGGCAGTGTTTCTTAAATGCCCACATCTCGTAGCGGATGCCCGCCGATGGTGCGAGATTGACGGAGAGGCGTGCCTGAGCGGGGTTGTTCTGGTTGCGGGTGTTATAGAGAAAGCCGAGACTGGCATCGATGCCACCGCCCGCATGCACCTGCAGCTGGTTGCTGAACAGGCTCCAGTTGTAGTGCACGGCATACTGGAAGTTGTACAAGCCCCCCAGTTCGTTGTTGTTGTCGGCACGGTTGTGGGTGTAGTTGAATTCCCCCTGATGGACCGTCCGATAGGAGATGTGCTTATGACGGTTGCTCTGCCGGTCGGTCATGGAGATATAACGCAGGTCCAGTCCCTTGTATTTCTCGGGCGAGATGTATGTGTCCAGAATATTTCCCACGCCTATTCCCAACATTTTCACATTGGTTCCGTTGACTACCCGACTGCCCGATGCACCGTGCCAGTCATCGGGATTGCCTTTCTCGCTCTGTGCGAAGGTCCACAGCGGAATGGTGA
>Ga0256405_10005091_pt1 | contig 23397 bp, 19 predicted proteins | sample RumenRJG_02DNA_FD_189096 | JGI IMG/M metagenome (GOLD analysis project Ga0256405, IMG submission 189096) | Bovine rumen microbial communities from Lethbridge, Alberta, Canada - RJG_02 | ecosystem: Host-associated > Mammals > Digestive system > Stomach > Rumen | place: Canada: Alberta... | reverse complement strand
GCCGTACCAATAGCTACCGCCAAGCTATCAATCCCTGTGTCTTCCACATAACGCAGGGCATCTTCGGGATTGGTGTACGCACTGTCCGCATCATCCACCACCAAATCATCTTCCTGTCCCACCAGCTTGCCGAGTTCTGCCTCGACCGAAGCCCCGCAGGTATGCGCAAAAGCCACGACTTCCTTTACTTTAGCCACATTCTCATCATAAGGCAGTCGGGAAGCATCAATCATGACACTGCGGCAGCCAGCAGCTACAGTGCTCTCGATTTCCGCCACATCCTCATGATGGTCGAGGTGGAAAGACATCGGCACATCATACTTTTCCATAGCCGTGCCCGTGAGTGCCACGAGATAATCCTTATCCGCATAACGGACCGTGGACGGCGTAGCCGCGATAATCACCGGCGAACGCATCTCACTGGCCGTATCCACTACCACCTGAAACGTTTCCAGATTATGGATATTAAAGGCCGGTACCGCATAATGTTTCTTTTGCGCATCTTTGAGCATATCATTCGTATTGTGCAGTTTCATAAAAATCGCTCCCTTTTATAAAAAATACCTTTCTTTTTCTTTTATGCCTTTATTATAGGGATTGCGGATATTACTTTGTTTTCGCCTTTTGGAACGGTTTTCAAAACCGCTCCAACAAAAAAGAGGCCCCGAGAACTCCCTCTGAACCTCTTTCCCCGCCGTGCAGTATGCTTCCCCTAAAAAGGAAGATTCTATTTATTTCTGCTTATAGAACTCGAAGTTATCGAGTGATCCCCAAGTTCCCGGAGCAGCTTCCATAGTCACTGCCACCATACACTTGCCACCTTTTACCTCTACATCTTTGATGGTAAAGGTATGCCACTCGTTCCAGGCCGTGTCCTTAATATCCACTGACTTCGTGCCCTTGCTGGTCGTTGCACTGAGCTGATATTTGCTCTGGCCGCCGCCGCCCTGGGTGGACACGGCTACGGTGTACTTGCCATCAACAAGGCCCGTGAATTCCTGGCTGGCCGTGAACTTGAAGGCCTTGTCGCTCCAATAGTGCATGGCGCTGGTATCCAGTGCATCGCCGCCCTTGGTCACTACATCGAGCACCTTATCGCCGGAGACGGTCCAGCCATCCAAATTCTGGGCCAGTTCGAAATTGCCGTTCTTGAACAGGTTCACCTTGTCGATGACACTGATAAGACCCGAAACCGGATGTTTTTTGCCGTCCACAGTAACCGTGCCTTTGACCGTATAATCCCCAGCCTGCTCGAATACCGGTGCCGGGTTATCCCAGGTGATATCCAGATTCTCGGCATGGTCATCGGAGAAGGTCACGCGGGTCTTGGTTGGCAGCTTGGCCGGCACGCCCTTGCCGGCTTCGCCCGTCACATCGTCCACTTCCTTGAAGGTCGGCTTGATGGTCGGCAGACTCTGATTGCTCACATCGTTGAATACCTTCCAGGATTCCAACGCCTTGCCTTTGTTGTCGAACATTACAAGGTTATCCCATTCATCGCCCATATCCTTGAAGGCGCCCGCCCCGGGCACGGCATACCAATCCGGCTCCCAATAGAACATGCCGATGCCCTTGCCGTTCGGCACATCCGCCAGGCTCTGCATGACAGTCCTGAGGCCCGTTGCCTGTCCCTGTACCGTGGAGCGGAAGCCGCCCACGAGTTCAGCCTGCGCATCATAGGGGTTCTTCGTCTTGTCAAAGTTCTCATTGGTATAGCCAAAGGCCGTTTCCACAATCACGACATCCTTGCCATAGCGGGCAGCCATATCGTTGATATTGGCCCGCATCGCATCCATATTGCCATGCCAGAAGGGATAGTAGGACAAACCGATGATATCGAAGTCATTGACGCCGTTATCCTTGATCAGCTGATTGTAGAATGCCTGAGAAGCGGCATTATCTCCCCCCTTGTCGATATGGATCATGGTCTTAATGTTCGGATCTGTCTCGTGTACCGCTTTTAGCCCGCTCGCTACAAAAGACGCCAGCGTCTTGCCATTATCCTTGGCCGGCAATTTCCCCAACGGCCAGATCATGCCATTGGTAATTTCATTGCCCACCTGCACCATTTCCGGCAAGTGGCCAGCCTTTTTGAAATCACCCAGCACTTTTTTCGTGTAGTTATAGACGCTCTTGCTTACCTGCGAAGCCGTCTGCTTCTCCCATGCCTTGGGCACATACTGCTTGCCCGGATCTGCCCAGAAGTCGCTGTAATGGAAGTCAATGAGCACCTTCATGCCCAGCTCATGGGCACGCTTGGTCATGGCCAGCGCCCGCTCTGCCGTCGTATAGCCGCCGCCATTGGCATGGTCCGGATTGTTCCAGATGCGCAGACGGATCCAGTTGATGCCATATTTTTTCATGAGGGCCAGCTCATCCATCTCCGTGCCATCCATATCGTAGAATTTGCCGCCGAGAGATTCGAGTTCCGGCAACATGGAAACATCGGCACCTTTGATGAAATCCGCGGAGAGATTCTTTATCGGATTGACCTGTACGGCCGCATCAGCAGGCGAAGCCATCAGCAGGGAACCTGCGGCAATGGCAGAAAGTACCAGAGATCTTAACATTGATTTACGCATTATCGTCACCTCATAAGATTAGAAGCTATAAGTCAAAGCGGCATAGGCAGTATCATCATATTTACTGAAGCCGGTAGCAGCCTTGTCATAAGGTTTCAATTTGTAGTAGGAAAGCTCCAGATTGGTATTGGCTGCCAGCATGTAATTCACAGCCAGACCATAGCCACGTACACCTGCACCGCCGTAACCATTACCACCAGCGATATTCAGATGATGTGCCCAGCCGCTCGAATCAACTGCCAATCCGCCTAAAGCAAAGTATTCACCATAGATATTCCAAGTGTTCGCCTTATTCCAAACCAGCTTGCCATATGTCAGACGTGTCCATAAACCATTGCGATCATTGCTTGCTTTTGTATCAGGAGTACCTGTAGCCGCAGACGTCCTCGTCACCTTGGCTCCATTATGAATCCCCTCTGCTACCAGATTCCATTTATTGCTTAACTGTGCATCAATACCGTAAGCAAACTGTTGGAAATTACGGCTTATGGTGTTATTGTGCCAGTTGTTATACCAAGTCCGTCCATTATCCCAAGTCTCCACCACCGCAACATTGCTGTTGGCATCGGAGTGGGAATTGTAATACGTAGCCGTAAGTTTTACTGCGGGGCTTACCTTAACGCTCAAATCAGCCAGCGTTGCATATTCAGCTTTATCTGCCCAGGTTGCACAGCTGGCATCACCGGCACCGAGAAGCAAGCTGGCTTTCTTGAAGTCCTTGCGTACCAGGAAACCATCGATCGGGTTCTCCCAATAGATCAAGCCCTGTCCTAATTTTAGTTCATTACGGCCAGCAGACACGGTAAAACCGTTTTTAGCATGCCAATCTAATTGCAGTCGGTTGAAACTCATTTTTTCATCGTTCTTGCCGGCGTAATGATCATGATTATAATCACTGCGAGCAATATTCGCGTTTTCTGCCTTTAACTGTCCGGTAACGGAAAGATTCTTTGCCGGTTCACCATATAATCCCAAACGGATGCGCATCTCATTTTGATGTTTGGTGCCCAGCTGTTTGTGCGCAGGCTCGCTGCTGCCCTTTACCCCAATACTGTTCTTATTCTGGAAGTGACGTACTCTGGCATCGCCCCACCATTTGAAGCTGGACATACCTTTCTTGATTTCCTGCACGTCATTTTCCACATTCTTGAGGCGTACATCCATGTCTTTCAGTTCATTGGCAAATTCCTTTTTGAGTTTATTGATGGCCCCTTTATCCTTCGGCTGGGCATTGTCGTATTTCTCCATAGCCTTGGCCACGATCTGCGCCATCTCATAGCGGTTCATAGCCTTATTCCCCTGGAAGGTACCATCGTTATAGCCTTCCAGCACGCCATCCTCAGCGAGCATGGTAACGGCATCATAAGCCCAATGTCCTTCCGGTAAATCCTTGAAGGGATTCTGTGCGGCAAAAACCGTCGTACTCATCGTCGTTGCTGCTAAAACTGCTGCCATAATAGCGGATTTTTTCATGATACTTCCTCCTAAAATTTCTAATTTTCTGTAAAAATTGGCAAAAAAATACTCCTGCTGCCACTGTTGCTATTACAACTGGCAGCAGGAGATACTTCTTCCTACTAAAATTAATGTGCCATCAAAGCCAAGGCAAAATCCAACGCTTTGTCCGGGTCACGGGTGAGTCCCACATATTCCCGGCCGCTGGTGGTAACACTCTTAACCCCTTTTGCATCACAGTCACTCTTAAGCTCATCATACATCGAAGCCATCTGCGGAGCCAGCACCACCAAATCAAAATCTGTAATGATATCCTTATGTTGACCATAGGCCATGGCAATGGATTCCACAGGAGCATGGCGATGTTCAGCACCTTTAGTGATGGCCTTTGCCAGCATAGAGCTAGTCGCACCGGAAGCACAGAGAACCAGCACGCGCTTTTCATCCTCCGGAACCTCCTCAGCCGTTGCAGCGGGGGCAGCCGTAACCGAAGCGGATTCCATTTCTTCCTCCACTTCATCCGTCACGCCAGCCTTTTCCCTTTCCACGAGCTGTGCATCATAGACGCGGAAGAACGGATAGTACATTACTGCATCCATAACGAGCAACAACGGTGCCAAAATGAAGGCCAGCTGAGCAAAACCTGTACCAACGATCAATCCGATAGGCGCTGGCGTAGTCCACGGCAAAATATACGTAAAAGCATTCATGCCCAAATTATCAACAAAGAATTTAAACACCCAAACATTAAGAATCGGCGTAAGAACAAAAGGAAAGAACAATACCGGATTGAGCACAATCGGAGCGCCAAAAATAATTGGTTCGTTGACCGCAAAGGTCACTGGCACGATAGAAGCTCGACCTACCGCTCGAAGTTGTTTCGATTTTGCGATAAATGCACACATAGCGCAGAACATTAAGGTTGCACCAGTTCCCCCCAAGGTAGCGACAAAATAAGAGGTCGGATGCGTAAGAATGTTTGTGGCATGGCCACCGGCACTGACGATCTGCAGATTAGCCTCGATGTTAGCAATATAAATAGCCGTCACTGCCGGTTCCACAATAGATGGGCCATGTATACCTACGAACCAGAACATAGCCATGGCACCGTAGATAACAGCTAGGCCGATGTAACCATCCGCTGCCACAAATAGGGGTTTAAACACTTCCAGAATCCAGGCACCAAACATCATACCTGTTGCTTCCTTAAATACAATACCAAATACCCAGTAAACCATAACCGCAACCGACAGGGGGATAAGGTCAGCAAACGTCTGGGCAATATAATGCGGAACTTCGTCCGGAAGTTTAATCGTAATATTACGCTTTACAAAAAAACTTATAAATATTCGGCACTGTAAAGGCCACGACAAAAGCAGAAAGCAGGCCTTTCGTCCCCATGAATTCCGTAGATATGCCCCCATCCACAGGAGCAACCGCCAGCAGGAGCAGGCAAATGATGGAGACAATCATAACAGATACATCATTAATCTGTCGTAGTTTCGGCATCTTGGTATTGAGGCTATCCGTTAAGCTTTTGGCAATAGTAGCCACCATCAGAATCCCCAGCATTCCCATGCTATAGTTGTAAGCCTGCCACAATACCGTACTGATTTTTTCCGGCCACTTATAGTCGAAAATTTCTGGTACACAGGCTACCAAAATAAATAAAGACGAGAACAGGATTACCGGGATACAACTGACAAAGCCATCCCGAATTGCCCGCAAATAGATGTTGTTAGAAACCTTTTCGAAAAGAGGCTTCATTTTCTCTACCATCTGAATGAGTTTTTCCATGACACTTTCCCTTTCTTTTTCTTCCAGTAAAGACCCCTAATTGTTTTTCCCCTTGTTATGATTATAGTATAATAAAAACGTGTTTATTCGTGTTTTCACGTTTTGAAAATGTTTTCAATCCTATTTGCACGTAAAAAGAACTGCCCTCTTATTGTTACCCAAGAGGGCAGTTCCACCTTTTATTTCAAGATATCCGCCAATTCTTCCGGTGTCAGTTCAAACGTCTCCATAATAGCCTTACTGCTCATTGTCCCATCCAAGTACAATTTCCGCAGGATTGTACGGCGGGCTGCGGATAAGCCTTCCGCATAACCATTTTTGAATAAAGCACCATTATTTCCCTGCTCTACCCCCATACGGCGATTGATTCCCCCGAGCAAACTGCTCTCGATTGAAACATTCGGCTTTTTCCACAAAGCATTCCGATCCACCATATTGGTCGGCATAATTTTCCCCTTCAGCTGGTAATCCCCATCGCCAAGCATCTGCCAAGTTTCATCTGCCGGCCAGGACTTTTTGAGCACCCGTTCCACATTGATACGGTCACTTTCCCGGTAAAACCGCTCTGCATCCTCCCGCGATTTGCCGCCGGCCATTTTCCGGGCAATAAGCCGCTCTTTCAAATCACGCGGCTCTGCACTGATAAACAGCGAATAATCCGCATAACTGCGGATTTTCTGCCACGGGTCTTCGCCTAACAGCAGCCAATTTCCTTCCAATAGAATTATCTTGCGGCGAATCTTTACGACTTCCTCCACGACATCGTGAATCGAACGGTCGTAAATCGGCCAACGAATATCTGCCATGCGGACCGTTTCGAGCTTTTCCACAAGGTGTTCCACGTCAAAAGTTTCTGGACATCCCTTTACCGCCGCCATGGGAATCTTTTCGCCATTGCGCTCCACATGATGATTGCGGATGTAATCGCTATGATAATGGAACCCATCGAGGCCAATGGATTGCACGGGCTCAAGAGATGAATCCGTCAAGGACAGCTGCTCTAACAGCAGTGCCAACGTGGATTTGCCAGTTCCCGGAGGCGCTACCAAAAAAATCACCAAACGTTTTCCTACCCCTTGTTGCATTTTGGTCATTCGACGCAGGAATGGAACAAACAGATTATCAATTGTCGCCTGATTGTATTGTACCTTATGCCCCAGGCCATTTATTGTAAGGCGGCAGGTTCGCCACACTTTCCCCCCCATATTTTCTCCTCCTATCATTCCTTTGGTAAAAGCAAACTCTTCTTGCATTATACCGCCAATGTTCTAGTTTTGCCATAGGCAAAACTTCCCTGAGTTTTAAGAAGTTTATTAGAATTTTCATACTTTTTTCTAACCTATTTTTGTTATAATTGAAGATAGCAATTGATATATATAACGGAGGTTGATAGTATGATTACCCGGTTCCAATCCCGTAAAAAAATAACCAGCCTGCTAGCTGCCGGCATTATTGCCTCAACGACTGCTGCGGGAGTCTTTATGCCGACTCCGGCCGAAGCCAGTACCGCCAGCATTTTAGGTGCGGCAATTGGCGGAATACAAGCTCGCAGCGAACTCAATAAAACCCTGCACAAATACAACGATACCGAAGAAGGCCGTCAGGAATATTTCCAAGCCATGAAAAAACAGTACGGCGTCAACAATGATTGGGCTCTTAACCAGCAGCTTGACCGCATCATGACCAATCTCACGGCAGCCATCGGTGCGGTCGATCCATCCATTTATCAAAAGCCCTATAATTATTTCATCAACAACGAAACCAGCTTCAATGCCTTTTGCACCTTAGGACACAACCTTAGCGTCAATACGGGGCTCTATAATGTACTTACCAACGAAGATGAAATTGCTGTCGTATTAGGGCACGAGCTCGGCCACGGTCAAAAAGACCATCCGGCAAAGGGTGCCCGCCGGTCACTCAACATGGCGATTCTTGGCTCAGCAACGGGAACCACTGCCGGTGCAATCATGGCAACCGTCGTAAATAATCGTAACATTACGAAACCAATGGAACGCGAGGCTGATGCACTGGCTTTTGACTACATCATCCACACGAATTACAACCCCGGTGCCACAGCCGCCGTATGGCAGCGCGTAATGGACCTTTCGAAGAGCAATCCTTCTGGCATCCAGGCCTTTATATCCGACCATCCTTCCAACGATAACCGCCGCGATGCCTATTCCAAAAAACTTACCACCTACAGCGGTGGACATGTTACCAACAAAGACGGCGTCATAAAGGTCAACACCAAAGTATTCACGACACCGGCAGCCGCTGGCGGCATGAGTGCCCGTGAGCGTGCTTACTTCGTCATGGGCAACCTCTGTGCCGCCTATCATAATGGCCATAACCGCAGTGCTGCTTATGCCAGCGGCAATACCGTCATGCTTGGCGCCCAACCCATCATGACCTGCGTCGAAGGCGACGAACCCGCATCGACGCTTGCTGCCCGCCTCAACCAAATCAAATAAATGACCAGTGGAGATAGGCAATGAAGTCTCTCAAGGAAAGCGTTCAAAATGAACCGCTTTCCTTTTTTTGTACGACTGATATATAATGGTAACAAATACGTAATGCAGTCATGCGAAAGGACATCATCATGCAAATACGCGATTATCGCACTTCCATCCTGTTAGGTATTACCTTTACCATTTTGTTATCCACCTTCTGGTATATGCCGCAGCTGGCCTTTATCATCTTCATCTCCCTGCTGTTGCAACTTCTCTTGTTGCCACCAGTAAACTGCCTGAATAAAAAAATGCCCCGCGCCTTAGCCGCCGGAATTGTACTCATAGCTTTTGTCAGCTTTACGTTTCTATTGCTGGCATTAGTCTCCAGCAGCTTTGTCCCGACCTTCTCTCACTTTATTACCGATTTCCCACAACTGACGGAAAAAATTCAGAACGTTCCACTATTGCAGGAATCCGAATTTCTTAATACCGAACTGGATAATGTCTGGGCGGAGCTGAAATCCACCAGTGTCGATGCCCTAAAATCCTCTCTAACCGTTCTTTTGTCCCTGTTCAACAAAATCATCGACATGGTCATCATCCTCTTTGTGACCTTTTATCTCCTCAAAGACGGCGAAGAAATCAAACAGTACCTTGCTACCCGTTTCCCACAAAAGGATACCGGACGCGTCTTGAAACTTTTTAACCGCATTTTAAATGCTCTGCGTACCTACATTTTCAGTCAGCTCGTCATCTGTTTCATTACTGCTGTGATTGTCTTCCTATATTTTACGCTGCGGAATCTCCCCTATGCTTCCGTCTTTGCCATGGTTTCCGGCATCTGCGAGTTCATCCCTGTATTGGGTCCCACGGTCGCTTCTGCCTTTGGAATCCTACTGACGGCCACCGTTGATCCATTCATCGCCCTACAGACTGCTGGCTTTTACCTGCTGCTCACACAAATCAATCACAACTTCATCTATCCCACAATGATTGGTAAATCCCTAAACCTCCATCCCATTGCCATTATTCTCGGCATTATTCTCGGAGGAGAACTACTTGGTGCCCCCGGCATGTTCCTGGCTGTCCCCTTCATCGTCATCTGCAAATTGGTCATTGAAGACATCTACGAACATCGCCTGCGCCAATTGGAAAACAAAAAAAATTCGCGCTGGCTTGCGCAAAAAAATCCCAAAATATAACAAATGGCTGTACCATTTTTCGGTACAGCCATTTGTTATATTTACAAAAACATCTTCACAATATCTGCTCGACTGACAATGCCGACCAAATGACCGGTATCATCCACTACCGGAAGCCGTTTGATATGTTTGTTCAACATGATTTTGGCCACCTTGCCAACCTCATCTTCCCCTTTGACGGTCATAACCTTTTCTGTCATAATCTGCTCAGCAGTAAGTGCGGCAAACTTCCGGAAAGCATCCCGATATTCCGTCAGGCCATTATAGTAGATTACTGCTCCAAGGATACATAGTTCATCAGGGGCCTCAGGCGCAGCCTCTTTGCGGAGCAAATCCCCTTCGCTGACAATACCGCGAAGCTCTCCTGCCGCATCCACCACCGGTACTCCCGATATCCGATTGGAAATCAAAAGCTCCGCCAATTCCCGGATTGATGCCTCCGGATGAACGGTAATCACCTCTTTGGTCATGATTTCTTTTACCAGCATGATACGCACCTCGCTTCGTCCCTAGCAAAAACTGCCAGCGGAAAACCACTGGCAGCTGCCGACATTCTTATTTAATGACCATAACGGGAATCGGCGACTCCTCAATAACCTTCTGACTGACACTGCCAATCAAGGCCCCTTTGAAAAGTCCGAGCCCGCGGCTGCCCATGATAATCATGTCGCTGTGTTCCTGTCCGGCCACGCGAATGATGGCCTTGGGAATATTGCCCGTTTCTACATGTTTCGCAGCGCGGAGATCATCCGGAATCTTCTCCCAAATGCGGTCAAATACGATATGGCTGGGAATGTCCTTATTGATACTGCTGGCTACATAGACAAAGTCCAGATCCGCCTGGCACTTTTCCGCAAAGAAAATTGCCTCGTCTACCGCCTTGCAACCGTTGACCGAACCATCAACCGGAACCAGGATTTTTTTGATTTTCCCCATAATAAAACCTCCCTGCGAGTCTGTTTTATTGTTTATACCTTAGTATTCGGTATTTTTCCTGATGATTCCTGCTTTTAGACAGAATTTTTTCAATTGTTTTCTCTGAACATTCCCCTTGGATTAATCGCTACAGGGACACTGCGGTTTATCAAAATACTTGCTGATAATCTTAACCGCACAATAGTCGCCACACATGGAGCAAGCCTCCTCGCCCACCTTGTTCCGCTCGCCACGTTTTTTCCGCGCTAATTCCGGGTCAATCGCGAGTTCCAGCTGTGCATCCCAGTCGAGCACTTTACGGGCTTTCGCCATCTTCCTATCCCATTCTACCGCCCCTGGAACCCCACGTACCATATCTGCTGCATGGGCCGCAATCCGAGAGGTAATCACGCCGGTATGAACATCTTCTATAGTCGGCAAGGCCAAATGCTCAGCGGGCGTCACATAGCAGAGAAAATCCGCACCACTTACGGCGGCAAGCGTCCCACCGATTGCCGCGGTAATATGATCATACCCCGGCGCCACATCCGTCACCAGCGGGCCTAATACATAAAACGGAGCATTGCGGCAAAGCCGTTTTTCCAGTTTCATATTCGCTGCAATCTGATCATAAGGTACATGCCCCGGTCCTTCGACCATGACCTGAACGCCGCGCCGCCAAGCACGGTCAACGAGTTCGCCCAGCGTAATGAGCTCCGTCAGCTGGCCGCGATCGGTAGCATCTGCCGTACACCCTGGCCGCATGCCATCGCCCAAACTGAGCGTCACATCATATTTTTCACAGATATCCAAAATCGCATCGAAATGTTCATAGAGCGGATTCTCCCACTCGTTATGAAGCATCCAGCCAGCGATAAAGGAACCACCACGGCTGACAATATCCATGACACGTCCCTGTTTGCGCATGCGTTCTACTGCCGCTAACGTCACGCCGCAGTGAAGTGTCATGAAATCCGCGCCATCTTTTGCCTGCCGCTCGATGGTCGCTAAGATATCCTCTTCCGTCATCTCCACAACTGCACCATGTTCTTTGATTGCCCGTACCGTTGCCTGATAAAGAGGCACCGTACCAACCATGATAGGGGAATGTTCGATAATCTGCTTCCTTGACTGGTCAATATTATTGCCCGTAGAAAGATCCATAACTGCATCCGCCCCACATTTAACGGCCTCCTTGAGTTTCTCAAGCTCAGGTGCCACATCCGGATAGGTGCTCGACGTGCCAATATTGGCATTGACCTTCACCCGGAGGCCTTCGCCCACCCCACGGGATTGCAAGCCCTTATGATTGATATTACAGGGAATTGCCACGACACCTCTGGCTACCCTAGCGCGAATTTCCTCCGGTGACAAACCTTCATCGGCCGCCACTCGTTTCATTTCCTCGGTAATCTTTCCTTCCCGTGCCATCTGCATCTGCGTTGCCATATCATTACCTCCTAAAAGAAAAACCGCCCAGCATAGAGCTAAGCGGTATTATTTGCCTCTCACTTCCCTACGCAGGTCTTAACCCAACAGGTTCCAAGGGTCGACATAAGTCTCTCAGCAGGACAAGCCTGCGCCCCTAGTGAATAAAAATATACAATTGACGATAACAGTGTAGCAAATACATCCAATTAATGCAACCATAAATTTTTTCTGGCAAAAAACGAAAAAAAATATAAAAAAGTGTTGACAACTCCTTCTATTCTGCGTATAATATTTCATGTACTCACGGGATGTGGCACAGTTTGGTAGCGCGCTTCGTTCGGGACGAAGAGGCCGCAGGTTCGAATCCTGTCATCCCGACCATTGAAAAGTTAAGCCAGCAACTTCGGTTGCTGGCTTTTTTGTATTTAATTTCATGCCCTGCTTATGCCGATTTACTGATGGCTGTCGTAAAGATTTTCTCCAAAAGCGTAAGGGCCCCGCGATAACCAATGTAAGTCTTATTGATGACCACATCATAGGAAACCGGATAGCTGACTTCCACGATGTGCCCGTTAAGCTCTTTCGTAATGTCCCGTTCCCAGGTGGTACCAAAAATTATCGGCGGTTTATGTCCATATTCTCCCTGCTTGATTGCCTGAGTGACGAGATACCCGTCTTCGATAAAATCTACCTCCGCCGATACATCATCAGCCAACTGTTTGTATTCTTCACGAATCGCCTCCCGATATTTCTCCGGTGTATTATCGGTGATAATCTGTTTAGCCGGGATAAGTCCCAACTGGTTGACCAAGAATTTATTGAGAGCCAGATTATACGTCGCATCGCTGGCAACCGCATAAGAAGCCGGCAGTCCCCACCAATACTCGGCATAAAAATCCGTGAAGTATTCCAAATAATAATAGTATTCCTTTTCCTCACGTTTGATGAAAGCTTCCGTCTTTACCTCATTCTCTTTTGCAAAGGCAGCAATCGACCGCAAAAATTCCCCTACCTGCCTGGCTCCTATGGGCAGGATTGGCAAATGGAGATAGGGCTGATCGTATTTCCTCTCCAACAATTTTGCCGTTTTTAGCCCCAGCCATGGTCCTACTACCAGATTAAATTCCGCATTGGGTATGGTCAGCCATTCTTTCACCCCAGCCGAGCCATAGCCGAACAAAATATTTACCTGCCATCCCGCACCTTCCAGGATGCGTTTCAGCTCCGCTAGATCTCCTCGCCAAAAAGTATTCTGGAAGGGAAGTTCTGCCCAGACATTCATCAGGCCTTTCTTCTTGGTTGTCTTATCCGGCGCAAATTTATCCACATACTGTTCGATGACGGCTTCGGTAACAATCTCATGACCAGTAAAATTATTTCCCTTGAAACCGCCAGTCTCCGCTGAAACAATGGGAATCCCTTTTTTCTGGTAACGAGCCACCACAGCGCCAATATCATCACCTACAATTTCGGGAATACAGCCATTGAGCACGACAAACAGGTCCGCTTCCATGATTTTCAAAGAGGCGGCTATCAGCTGATCAAGGTGTTTAGCACCGCCAAACACCACATCTTTTTCCTGCAAATTCGAGCTGGGGGTTACAGCACCACCAGCATAACCGCCGCCCTGATAGCCATTATAGAAGGCCAGGCTCATATACTGTTTGTCAACACAGCCTGGGCCGCAATGCGTAATGGGCATGGCTCCCGGAATCGCAGTAACCGAATGCAACGCCCCCAACGCGCAGCCATAACGCACTTGATTGATGGAATTTGTCTGTTTGCATTTATCTTTCTTTGTCTTAGGCATGAGCACCAACCTCCACTCTTTCCTCTGCACGATATCCTTCTGCCTCTTCGTCATCCTCAATCAATTCCGGATGTTTGGCCAGAATATAGGCATCCTTCTGTTTCAGCCACCATTTTTTATAGGGCAGTTTTACATGCTTACGGATATCATCGTGGAATTTTTTATGCGCTAAAATTTCCAAAATGGTCTCGCCGAGATTTATCATACCATCATATCCTACCGCAATATGCTCATCCCCCAACGGCGCTGCCGGAATCCCCAGCCGCGACGCCAATGGTGCCAGCCCGTTATGACGGATAAGCAGAAAATCCGGTTTGACTTGCTGCAAAAATGCGTAAAGCTGATACTGCTGGCGATTCGAAACATGGAAGTTGCTGACCTTGCCATAGTGCTGATTCAAATACCCTAAAGAATCCTCCTGGGTATCACCACTATCATAGACCGGATCATGGTGGAAGGTCAAAGAACCATCTACTTCAATCCCCAGTTCCCGCATAACCTGGATCAAGCCGTGAGCATAGGCCGAACCGGTAGCCACGAATCCTTTGACGCCCTTAAGCTTTTTCTTCAGCTCTTCCACCCGGGGCTTAACCCGTTCGTGTTCTGCCTGGATAAAGGGTTCCACCAAATCTTCCCGGTGAGTGACCCGCGCCAATTCCCGCAACCAGGCGTCCGTACCAGCAAAGCCATAGGGCATCGGCGCCTTAACCTCCGGCACGCCAAAATGCTGTTCCAGTGCCGCAGCCAAATAAGAGGACAGCGTATAGCAGAACCCCACCGTAGCGGCCGCTTCCGACATCTGAGCCAACTCCTCAACGGAAGCCAAATCCACAACATAATTTACCCGCAGATTCAAATTCTTGAGCAGCGGCGTAAACACATCCGACCCCCAGAGGTTGATGACATTGACCAAGTCTTCCTGTTTTTTCTGAGGATTGCGGCGTACAATCTGCCGCAAAATTCCATGCTGCGTAGCGTCAAAACCGGTGCTCCAATGCTTGGAACGAAAACCTTCGCAAGCCAAGGGCACTACCGGAATCCCCAGCTCCGCTTCTTTTTCATCGGTTATGCTTTCGATATCCTCCCCGATAATTCCCGTAGCGCAGGAAGACGCCACAAAGATTGCCTGAGGTTTATACCGTTCCCAAGCGTCATCGATGGACTGGCGCAGTTTATCGGCGGCCCCAAATACCATGTCACTTTCCTTTAGGTTAGTACTGATAATGCGGATGTTTTCCACCTTGTAGCCCCGCATTGCCAAGCCATTGCGATAGATGGCATTATATTCCACCTGTCCGCCGCCGCAGCCTATAGGGGAATGCTGAATCAGCACAGCATCTCGCACGTTGCCAGCCTGGCATTCCACCATTTGCTCGCTACAAACCGCCCCCTGAGTGAAGGGGCCACTCAATTCACAAAGACGGCAATTACCGCCGCATCCTTTCCTGCCCCGCTCCTTTTGTCCGCGCAGTTCATACCCGGACTGCTCATGTAATTCCTCCGAATTGCCATCCCAGGCGATAATCGTCCCCAGGCGCTGTTCCCGCGGTTCTACGGAGGCCATATCCAGATTTATCTTCTTTGGCATAGGACGTCCTCCCTTCAAATGCGATAATCGTCTTCCACATTATCCATCAAGCCGTATTCCAGCAGGATTTCTTCCAGCCGTTCCTGGGTCATGGGCGTAGGAATTACAAAATTCTCATTATCCTCAATGCTTTTGGCCAGTTGACGGTATTCATCTGCCTGATGGGCCTCCGGCTTGTATTCAATCACCGTCTTTTTGTTAATTTCCGCATGCTGAACAATGTTGTCACGGGGTACAAAGTGAATGAGCTGCGTGCCCAATTCCTTGGCAAAGGCACGCAAAAGTTCGATTTCCCGATCAACATTGCGGCTGTTACAGATAATCCCCCCTAAACGCACGCCACCCTTTTTCGCATAACGGGCAATCCCCTTTGAGATGTTATTGGCCGCATACAGAGACATCATCTCACCACTGGCAACGATATAGATTTCCTTGGCCTTGCCTTCGCGAATCGGCATGGCAAAACCACCGCAAACCACATCGCCAAGGACATCATAAAATACGTAATCCAAATCATCGGTATAAGCACCCAGCCGCTCCAGCAAGCCAATTGAAGTGATGATGCCACGGCCAGCGCAGCCCACCCCCGGTTCCGGACCACCTGACTCCACACAGCGCGTCCCGCCGAAGCCCTCTTTCAAAATACTGTCAAGCTCTACATCTTCCCCTTCATCCCGCAAGGTATCCAAAACAGTCTTCTGGGCCAGGCCGCCTAACAGCAGCCGGGTCGAATCCGCCTTAGGGTCACAGCCCACCACCATGACATGTTTCCCCAGTTCCGTAAGACCCGCCGTAAGATTCTGCGTCGTCGTGGATTTACCGATTCCCCCTTTGCCATAGATTGCAATCTGACGTAAGCTTTCATTTGCCATAAATAATCTCTCCTTTTTATCGATAACTGTTTCTGCATCTTTCTCAGCCATGAGAAAAGGGTTCCTTGATCGCCAGCATCCCTTGATAGACCTGCTGACTGAAATTGCTTTTCCCCGGGACCCCTACAGCATCAGCCCGGCAATGCTGGCAGTGCCGAAATACATCGATGTATTCTCCTGCCTCTTTCCGCGCCACCGCCAGATCCACACAACTAGGTGCTTCACAATCTTTAAGGTCGTGCTGCGGAATCAAGGGAATGATGTTGTAAATAGAAGCCCCTGCCGCCTTGACCGCTTTGGCAATCTCACCAATGTGGAACCGGTTGATTTCATTCACCAGTACCGTATTTACCTTGACCACCACACCAGCTTCTGCCACCTTTCGGATGCCCTCCAGCTGATTGCGGATTAGAATACGACCTGCCTCCTCCCCTTCATAACGCCGGCCATGATAGACCAGACCATTTATGATTTTGGCCACAATAGACGGATCAACGCCATTGACCGTAACCGTCAACGTATCGATGCCGACCGCGATTACCTCCTCGGCCCGCTCAGCTAACAGCAATCCATTGGTGCTCATGCACTTTAGAAGCTGCGGGAACCGGTCACCAATTAACCGGAAGGTCTCCAAGGCCCGGTCCGAGGCCAACGTATCACCGGGCCCCGCAATCCCCACTACACTGAGTTCCGGACAAAACTGCAAGGCTTTTTCTACATACCCTGCTGCCTCTTCCGGCTCGATAACTTTTGTTGTCACCCCGGGCCGATTCTCGACATCATTTAGTTTTCGGTCGCAGAACCGGCAGGCAAGATTACAACCAGGACATACCGGCAAATGGATACGTCCTCGGTTCTGTTTTGCGCCAAAGCATGGGTGTATTTCTTTTACTCGTTTTGCATCCATAGCGCTACGCCCTTTCCTTCCTCAAGCACGGATACTTGCCCGCTGCTTATTCTTCTCATACACGTAGATTTTCTGAACCACCTGAGCCACCGTCGCGCCTTCAATCTCCAGGGGCAGGATATCCTGCTGTTCCAAGGCCTTCTGTGCCCCGGGGCCAATGGCTTCCGCCACCACATAGCGGCAGTCACGCAAGGCTCTTACCGCCGCCTGCATTGCTCCTGCGTCATGAAAACCATGCTGGCATGGTGCTTTCGCCTGACGTCGTTCCTGCTCGACAAAATTTCCACTAGGTTCCACTGCCACGATGACAAAGCCATCGCTGTGACCGAAATGACGGTCGATATGCAGCCCATCACTGGAAGCCAACGCAATACGATACGACATATAATCACCTCGCTTTCTATAAAAAAGCCGGGCAGCAGAATTCCCCTCTGCCGCCCAGCCTTGATTTTCTATCATCAACTGGTTTATGCATACAATCTGGTTATGGAATTATTTTCACACAAGTTTCCCGGCACTGCTTCCGGCTGCGCCAGGATATGTTTGCTAAAATACCGTTCCGCCCGGTCCGCGGCCACCAGCACAATGTTGCCGGTAATGCCGGAATGGGCGAGCTTTAAGGAAGCGGCCAGGGCCGCACCTGTCGAAGAGCCGGCAAATATACCCTCCCGGGCAGCGAGATAACGAACCCCAGCAAATGCTTCTTCATCCGCAATCTTATAAACCGAATCGACAAACGATGTCTCCATCGTAGTGGCAATAAAGTCGTTGCCAATGCCTTCAATCTCGTAATCACCATGTTCCCCTCCTCCAATAATTGAACCATAGGGGTCTGCCAACACCCCTTGTATCGCCGGATTCTTTTCTTTGAGATAGCGCATGATGCCCGAAAAAGTGCCGCCGCTTCCCGCTCCAGATACCAAAAAGTCCACCGCCCCATCAAGGTCAGCAAAAATCTCGGGGCCCGTAGTTTCATAGTGTGCCCGCGGGTTAGCCGGATTTTCAAACTGCTTCATGGTAATGGCTCCCGGTATCGTACCTCGTAACTGTTCCGCCTTGGCTGCCGCTGCCAACATCCCGCCTTCCCGCGGAGTATGCACCAGCTCTGCCCCCAAAGCCTTCATCAGAGTCTGTTTCTCAGCGGAAAACTTCTCCGGCACCACAAAGATAACGCGATAGCCCTTGTTTAGTGCCGCAAAAGCAATTCCTAAGCCGGTATTTCCGGCGGTTCCTTCGATAATCGTGCCACCGGGCTGCAAAAGTCCTCTTTTTTCCGCATCTTCAATCATCGCTTTTCCAATGCGGTCCTTTGCACTGCCTCCCGGATTCCAAAGTTCCAATTTGGCAAACAGCCGGACGCCCGCCGGCAAATCAAAATGTGTCAGCTCAACGAGCGGCGTATGCCCGATGAGCTCCTGCATGGAGTGATAATAATGCATAAGCGGGTTCTCCTTTCTACTTTACAATCTTGCTGGATTCTATCGCCTGTCTAAGATCCACCAGCAAATCATTCTTATCCTCAATTCCCACCGAAAGCCGGATTAGGTTATCGGTGATGCCAATGCGGTCACGAATCACCTTTGGGATTGCCGCATGGGTCATGGATGCCGGATGGCAGACAAGGCTTTCCACACCACCAAGGCTTTCTGCCAGGGCGATAAGCCTCAGTGCCTTAAAGAATTTCCGGATGTCATATTCCTCGGTAAGTTCAAAGGATATCATCGCCCCGCCATTTTTCGCCTGCTGCCGGTTGATTTCAAAACCAGGATGTATGGGCAGTCCCGGATAATGTACCGTCTTTACGGCCTCATTCTCCTGCAGCCAATCGGCTAAAAACTCGGCATTTTCCACATGGCGGTCAAGCCGAACCCCCAACGTCTTGATGCCTCGCACCAGTAAAAACGAATCCTGGGGACCGAGCACTGCACCGGTAGAGTTTTGAATAAAAGTCAACTTATCGGCCAGTTCCTTGGTCTTAGCCACCGCTAAGCCTGCCACCAAATCGCTGTGTCCTCCCAGGTACTTCGTTGCACTGTGAACGACAATATCTGCCCCCAATTCCAAGGGCCGCTGCAAATATGGCGTCATAAAGGTATTATCCACAATAACCAGAACGCCATGACGATGAGCCCTGGCAGCCACCGCCTGGATATCCGTTATCGTCAATAAGGGATTTGCCGGACTCTCAAGGATTATCGCCTTCACATCGGGGGTAAGCTGCTTCTCTAGCCCCACCAGATTCGTCGTATCCTCGATGGCATAATGCAGATTAAACCGGCTGAATACCTTATCGAGTACGCGGAAAGTTCCACCATAGACATTGCGGGAAAGAATTACCTTGGCATCGCTCTGCAACAGGCTCAACACGGCGGTGATAGCCGCCATCCCCGAAGCGAAGGCAAAGCCAGCCACACCACCCTCCAACTCCGCAATCAAAGCTTCCAAAGCCGCCCGGGTAGGATTTCCTGTACGAGCATATTCCCATTTACCTTCCCGCAGCTCTCCCAGCCCATCCTGCTCAAAGGTCGAAGTCTGATAAATCGGTACATTCACCGAACCAGTTTTTGAATCACCATAGATACCACCATGTATCAAAGCTGTATGAAACGATTGATAACTCATAATCCCGCTGTTCCTTTCCTGTTAAAATTTTAATTTCGTTTCTTTTCCGCCAATAAGAAGTGGATGTTCTCCATTGCCTGCTGCTGGTCGGTGCGCCCCGCAAAGAAATGCCGTTGTATGTCAGCCGGCGCTTCATGGATGCGAATGACAAAACCTTCGGCGCTCAGAATCTCCCGCATCTCATCGATGGAAAAGCCGTGACGCATTGGTTCGCCAAGACGTTCGGTAAGCTCCGTCAGCCTACGTACCCGCGAAGCCGAATCCGGTTGGAAGGTCGACTCATCGGGGAAATCCAATACAAACTGACTTCCTGGTGATGCCAGGATGCTAATGCTGCGCACAAATTCGCGAAAAGCTGCCGGTGTCAGATAGTAAGACACCCCCAGCAACGAAAAGAACGAGGATTCATACGGGTGGAAGCCACTTCGAAGCAGGGTCTTCCCCAAGTCGTCCCGTTCAAAATCGATTGCCGCGTAGTGGGTATTTCGCGGTATCTCCCAGCGCAAGTCATGGATGCGGCGGAGTTTATAGGCCTGTGTGTCGGGATGGTCCAATTCAAAAATCTGCACCATCTCGTCGGTATTGCGAAAAGCAAAGGTATCCATCCCTGCTCCGCAGATTACATACTGACATTCCGCCCTGCCTCTGGCAAAGCGTTCCAACGCCCGCTCAGCAAACGCGATACGCGAAAGCGCTACTGGCGAAAAATAGTGGTCCATCTCATCAAAGACCTGTAAACTCTCGAATCCATACCTTGGCAGGTATCCATCACTGGCTGCCTTCCCCTTTAGCAAATCACCGATTTTATCATACTCATCTTTCCCAATGATGTCGTAGGCCAGATAGTCATCAAATATCTTGTTCTTCCCCAACATCGAATGGTAAGCCCGAGCAAAGGAGCAAAGCTTCGCCGTCATACTCTCCTGCGCGGCAATCATATCCATCCCTCCTTACCTGCACATTCGCTCATATTTTCTGCTATTCGTTTTCGCGGTAACCATACAAACACATTTCATATAATCCATCCCCCTCAAAGAAAGCTAAATTTGCGTAAAGAAAAAGACTTTCCGGTGCAATCCCCCAAATGAAAGGCAATTGCACCAAAAGTCTTTTCGGTACCTGTCCAGATTGTCAGCGGGCTCCATCAGAACGGAACTGCGAATGAACGCATGGCATTCTCACGGATATCTTTTTTCTGTCCGCCGTTTCTGCAGCTGTACCAATAACCCATACAGCACATGGCCTCCGGAGCGATCATCAGATCCGTAGCCCCACCTTGGTATGCGGAATAAATCCGCGCGATTGCCGTCGTTGTCATGTCGTCATTCCTCCCTTTCTCTTTAATGCCTTTGGCATCCTTTTTTGAAGCCGCTGCCTGCAAATGGGCAGATTCACAAATGAGTGAATAACAAAAAGGCTGGACGGCATCATCATGCCATCCAGCCTTTATTTGTATAATCAGCTGCTCGCTTCAATTTTAAATTCTCAACATACAAAACATGTTCTACCGGATGTCCGGTTGTTTTAATTAATCAGATATGTTTTGTATGTGCTTTATACTATCACAGGGTTTTCACAGTGTCAACCCTTTTTCGAAAAAAACAATCAAATAAAAGCACCACTGCTGCTCCCCCCACGATACAACGCGTCGTTTATCAAGCTCTCCTGGCTCAGCCGCACAGCCTGACCGGAAAGATACCGCGCCGAAAGGGGCAGCGGTGTCGCCTTGCCAAAACCATCGAGCCAATTCGCCAAAATAGATTATGCATCATCGATTCCCCAGCTCAAATCTGTAAATCTTCTGAGTCAATCGGATAATCAACGTCTTCCCCCTTTTTCTCCCGTTCTACTACCACTTTCTGGAATTCAAAACACTCGTCGGCAATATCCTTATTGAGCCACAGCAGGCAGATAAGGTTTGGTATTGCCATCAAACCATTCATCGTATCCGAGAAATTCCACACAACCTCCAGCGCCGTCGTAGCCCCCACAAAGGTAATCAAGCTGAACAAAACACGATAGCCCATGATAACCTTGCGATTGCTCACGAGATACTCCAACGCCTTCTCGCCATAGTATTCCCAGCCAAGAATCGTCGAAAACGCAAACAATGCCAGCGCCACCGATACAATCAGCTTGGCATACTCCCCAAACACCGAACTAAAGGCCAAAATCGTAAGCTGTGCCCCCGATACCAACTTGCCTGTCTCCGGGTCAACGGTACCTAAAGCCCCCGAAGAAGCGATGACCAGTCCCGTAAGCATACAGACAATCATCGTGTCAAAGAAGGTGCCCGTCATGTTGACATAGCCCTGCCGGGAAGCATGATCCGTCTGGGCAGCTGCCGCAGCAATTGGTGCCGAACCAAGGCCGGCCTCATTCGAGAATACGCCACGGGCTACCCCCCAACGCATGGAAGTGAGCATCGAAGCTACAATGCTGCCGCCGACGCCGCCAGCCACTGAATCAAAGGAAAAGGCCATGCGAAACATCTCCGCCACCCCTGCTGGCACTGCCGCAAAGTTTACCACTATCACAATGACGGCGACCACAAAATAAAAGGCTGCCATCGAAGGAACTACGACGCTGGACACTTTGCCGATGCTGCGAATACCGCGCAGCAATACCGACATAGCCAGTATGGCTACGACACTACCTGTCAGCCAGGAAGGAATCGCAAAGCTCGTATGAAGTGCCGCCGAAATAGAATTGGCCTGGGTCATATTGCCAATACCAAAGGACGAGACAACGACAAAAAATGCAAATAATGCAGCCAATCCCCGACCAACATACTCGTTTTTGATGCCGTTCTTCATCGCGTACATCGGACCGCCGGACATTTCCCCAACGCTGTTGGTCTCACGGTACTTAACTGCCAGCACCGACTCCCCGTATTTCGTCGACAGGCCAAAGGCCGCACTAATCCACATCCATACCAGCGCCCCAGGCCCCCCCAGAACCATCGCCGTCGCCACGCCGACGATATTGCCAGTTCCCACCGTGGCCGAAAGCGCCGTCATCAGCGATTGGAATGGCGAAATATCCCCTTCATGTTCTTTTTTCTGCCGGAAAATCATCCGTATTGCATAGCCCAGATTGCGCCATGGCAAAAACTTCAATCGTATGGTCAAAAACACCCCGGTCCCGACCAATAGGGCCAGCATGATGGGTCCCCAGACAAAATCATTAATGTCAGCCATCAGTTTTGCAAAATCCATAAAACCCTCCAGCTTGTCTACACATTTTCCACACATCATACCTAGATACAGAAAACGCTCTGCAGTCCCCAAGGAGACTTCAGAGCGTCCATCATCGACGTCTATATAATTAATTATAATAGACAGTTGTCAAGTTGTAAATAGTTATAGCAAGTATACAAAAATAAACATACTTGTTACGTATCTAATTTTTAGAGCCGTTCCAAAGCGCGATGCGCGATGTCATTGCGGTAGAACGCATCCTGGAAGGATATCTCCCTGACGCCAGCATACGCCTTATCCACAGCCGTCTTGACATCGTCAGCCTTGGCGACGACGCCGAGCACGCGGCCGCCCGCCGTGACGATCTGGCCGTCTTTCTCCGCTGTACCGGCATGGAATACTTCCGTACCGGCGGCCTTGGCCTCCGCCAGGCCTGCAATGACAAAGCCCTTCTGGTAGGATTTCGGATAGCCCCCCGATGCCATGACCACGCAGACAGCTGCGCCATCGCTCCACTGGATGTCCTGCCCGGCCAGGGTGCCATCGGCACAGGCCAGCATGATATC
>Ga0256405_10005090_pt1 | contig 23401 bp, 18 predicted proteins | sample RumenRJG_02DNA_FD_189096 | JGI IMG/M metagenome (GOLD analysis project Ga0256405, IMG submission 189096) | Bovine rumen microbial communities from Lethbridge, Alberta, Canada - RJG_02 | ecosystem: Host-associated > Mammals > Digestive system > Stomach > Rumen | place: Canada: Alberta... | reverse complement strand
GTAATTAAAAAAACAATCTATAAAACAACATATAATTCCGCAAAAGAATTAATAAATTTGTTTAAAGAAAAATTCTATGAAATTATCGAATCAAAATCATTTTATGAAAATTGGCTCGAACTAAATGATATAAACTTTTAGAGAAAAACTATAAAATTTTTTGCCTTGAGAAATCTGTTTGAATTTTTTTTATGTGAGGGTGTCCGCCAAAATTAGTTTTTGGCAGACTTGATGATTTTTTTAAAATATTGTAACATCAAGTTTTAATTGATGTATTACTGATTCTCGTTCACAGAAATTTTCTAAATCTTTTTGTGTATTTCCTATTTCTTGTTTGATATTGTATAATCTAATTATATTGTATGCTAGAGCGTCTAAGTATAATCTTTCTTCTGTTATTGTCATTCAGATGACTACTTCTTTTTCTATTTGGAATTGTTCTTTTAATATTCCAAATGGTCCTTCTACACTTGATCTTTTGGCGTATTCGTCTTTATTTTCTTGTTTTTCCATTTTTACATTCATTGCTTTTTGTAATTCTGATCGTATTCTGTGATGGTTTTGTGTGTTTGTGAGCTAGAGCAGCATTTGTTTCTTGCAGTGCAGTATTTACATGCGTTGTAATTGTTGTATATTCTTTTTATTTTATTGGGTTTTTCTGGGTCTTTGTGTGGTTCGGTGTATGATGCGTAGAATTTTAAATATTGGTTTTCTGGACATTTGAATGCGTCTTGTTCGGAATCATATTCAAAATTGTCTTTGTGGTAGGGATTTTTATTTAATTTTCCTATTTTTTCTTTGGATTGCTTTCTGGTTGGTATTAATCCTTCAATTTTTTTATCTGCTAGATATGATAGGTTTATTTGGTTTAAATATATTGTATCTGCACTTATATATATTAGTATTGTTTGTATGTTATGTATTGCTCTTTCTGCAATTTTTGGTAGTTCATAATGGTCTGTAGGGTTTTGTGTAACGTTTATTGCACAAATTAATTTGGTATCATAATCAACTGCAGATTGGATATTATAAGCTACCATGAAGTTTCCTTTCTTCCCTTTCATAAATCTTGCTTCTATATCGTTTACTGGTATTTATCTTGTCCTGTGAATGTAAATTGGGTTTTAATATCATATAATAATTCTATTTTATCTTCAATACTAATGTCCCCATTTTCCAATATTCTTTGAGCAGGTTTGTGTAGTTTATCAAGCTCTTCTTGACTAGTGGATAGTCCATTTAAGTAATTAAGTAATATTTGAGTTTCTTTTTTAGTGATTACATTATTGTTGGAATTATATGCTTTTTTAATAGTTCCATCAATTGCAACATGATTAAAATTAGTTAATTTTAAATCTGAAGCCTTTTTTAAAGTCATTTGAACTAAAACCTCAAAGTAACATCCATATTCTCGCCTATACCTTTGAACAGAGCGTTTTGATGGTTTAATATCATCAGAAACAAACCTATAAACCTCATGGTACCTTGCTAAGTCTGCAATATACTTAGCACTTTCCACATGATTGATTTTTGCATAAACAAGCAATTTCAACATTGATTTTATAGGTAAGGACTCCGTCGTTTCTTTTTTTAGGTTTTTTAATGTTTAATGATGGATAAAATTCTTCAATGAAATCCACCACAAAACGAGAAATATGGTCTTTCGGAATATTCATATCTAAAGTTATAATACCCAATTTACTCTGATTCTTATCAATTTTTCTTTGAACCATAAAATACAACTCCAAAATTATTAATAATTAATATTAAGTATGTATAATAAAGTATATAAACTTTACTATTATTAAAACAGTTAAAATTAAATATAATATGATAAGAATTTGTAAAATTTCAAATTCAAAATATTATTATGAATATTGGAGAATTCTATAAAAATTAAAATTAATTAGAAAAAATTAAGAAAAAATATGTCAAAAATTTTTTGATAAAATATCAAAAAATTAAATTTGGCGGACACCAGTGATGAGATATTGTCCAATATTTTATGGGTTGAAATATATTTAAAAAACTTAATATTAATTTATTAACCTGTTATAAGTAATTTAAATCAATTAGTTTACTATATAAAAAAAGAACAAGAAAGCACTTGAACAGTATTTTCATGCAACTCATTATGTGAAAGTCATCCCCGACCTAAAGAATTCAGAGTATTTTTGCACATATTAAACAAAAGTATTAAATCTTGAATTGCCCGATATTCTTCATAATTATCTATACTTTAGTAATTATGTCATTATATGAGTCCTTCTTAGGCCAATATCTACTAATATTATATCATTTCATGAGCAAATTATTCAAAAAAATAAAGTAAAAATATTAGTTTAAAAAAGCATTATCCACCATGATAAAATTTTATATATTCATCAGTATAAACGACATGATTATGAAGAATAAATTAAAGTAGCACCACCATATTCAAAATAAAACAAATTAAAATATAGTATATTTCCAAATATTTTTACCATTTGAGTTACTAAAAATCACATACCAAAAAACATTTAATTAGTTAGATTATAAAAAAAATACTCATTTAGCATTGAGTATTGATATGTATATAATTTAGACAATAATGGTCCAAACTTTGCGAAAAACACTATAAATGAAATTCAACTAACTATCACTTTAATGCATCATAAAATCAATAAAACATGGCAAACTAGGTAATTAAAAAAACAAATTAGAAAAATTATCAAATCAAAAAGTTAAAGAAATTAATCTTTAACTATTAATTACAACATTATTTGAAGTTACAGCACCATTCTCATACATTGATGTTATAATGTATTTTCCGGGCATCAAATTGATATTTAGACGTGCTACACCATTTTCATCTGAAATCCTATTATAAAATACACCATTAATATTAAATGTTATCGTTTGATTTGGGTAAGGATTTCCTTGGGCGTCAAGAACAGTCAGGTTAAACTTGGATCCATCCTTATATGACATTACCAAATCATAGGCCTTTAAGATAGGCTTTACAGTGATTGTATTGGATACCATCAAATTTTTATAAATAGCTGTGATAACATAAATTCCCGGATTCAAGTTAATATTAAGTTTAGCGTGTCCTGTTGCATTGGATAATCTTGTATAGAATACCCCATTGATATTGAAGGTTACATTTTCGCCAGCACCAACAGGATTACCAGAATCGTCCAGGAGCTTTATCACATATTGAGAATCATTTTTATAATATTTAATCAAATTATTATTATCTACAATAATTGGCATGACTTTAATCAAATTGCTTGACATTTCATTATTTAGAAGGTTTTTTGCAGTTATAATATAATTGCCAGGATTTAAATTAATATTTAATTTTGCATATCCAGTTTCATTGATTAATCTTTTATAAAATACTCCATTAATGTTAAACTCAACATAATTACCTTTTGCTATATGACCTTTGGAATTTAAAACTAAAATCGTATATTGGGTATCATTTCTAAACATTTTGGTAATATCACCACCATATAATGTAGAAATGACCTGAACTGATGCGTTACAGCTACTATTACCGTAACTACATTTGATTTTATAGTTTCCAGCTCCAAGGTTAATGTTAATTGATGCAACACCCTTTGAATCAGTAGTTCTTGAGTAATCAACGCCATTAATATTAAATATTATATCTACACCAGAAACCACTATTCCTTTACTATTGACCAGAGATGCTGTGAGTTTTTCACTTCCACCCACATATTTAGTTAAATTTTGAGCAGTTAATAAATAATCAGTACTGTCATCAATGATTAAAATGCCATCCCTAGTTTTGTAATTTTCAATAGACTCCGAATCAATAGTTCCAGTGACATTATACACACCACCGCTTAGAGGTTCATCACCATATCTGCAATCATAGATAAACGAATAGTCACTTTCAGGCATTATTTCAATATTTTTAACTGACTTATCCCTATTATTGATTAATTTAGCTTTAATCAGCACATTAGCTGCAATAGTATTTCCAAAATCATCTTGAAGTTCACATAACTTAATTTTTGAATTAGGCACACAAGTTTTATTTAAAAATACAAGATTAACATTAAATTTGATTTTGCCTTTACCTTCAATGAAGATATCATAAACATTATTTGCAGCCATAGTATTATTATTTAAGTATAATCCTCCTTTATCATGACTGGATGAAAAATAGATGAAATCCTGATTTTTATCACTTTTAAATTCATTATTTATTATAATGGCAACATATTTATCATTTTCCGTCATGTTGATATAAATGGAACTCCCCTCTGCTGCAATATTTTTACTAAATTTGGAGTTTGTAATTTTTTCAGATGAATCTATTGCACCTCCACTGTAAGCTTCATTGTTTGTAAATTCACAGTTTTCTATTTCACTGGATTTGGATACTGCACCACCTTTGCTTGCTTTGTTATTTATAAAAATGGAATTAATTATCTTTTTGACAAGTAATAGTGCACCACCCTGTCCACCAACATCATAATAATTTGCTTCGTTATTTTCAAATTCACAACCAGATATTGAATCCATACCGTAACATGCCCCTGCATTTTCAGCATGATTAGTAAAGAATTTGGAATCATATACTGCTGAATAATTAGATTCATCCAGTGCATGATATAAAGCACCTCCGAAATTTTCTGCAGTATTCGATCTGAATTCAGAGCTCCTTATTTCACAATTTTTTCCAACAGATATTGCTCCACCTAATTCCGCATTATTACTTTTAAAATCACAATTAGTTATCTTTTCATTATCAAATGTGGAAATAGCTCCGCCAAAAACCCCATTATTATTGTTAAAACTACAATCACTTATTGTTGAGGAATATAAATCTTTATATAAACTTCCCGAAAAAGAAACAGCTCCTCCATTTTCCGCATCATTGTTATTGAAATAACATTTAAGGATATCTGCATGAGTTGCACTAATAGCTCCTCCCTTAATATCACCATCATTATTATTGAAATTACTGTCAGTCACTTTAATGTAAAGAGCAGATCCAATAGCACCACCACCAATTCCACTAGCCACATTATTATTAAAATTACAATTGTTTATATATAAATTCCCCTGACTAGAAATTGCCCCGCCAAAATCCGAGTATCCATTAATAAAATCAATATTATTCAATGTTAAATTGATTTGGCCTACATTAAATATTCTTGATTTTCCCAATCCATTTATAGTATGGCCATTACCATTTATTGTAATTGATTTTGTAATACTAATTCCATCAGCTGAAAACCCGGAGTTATATGCATAATCGTTGTCAAGACTTATTGTTGAGTCTGATTCAGCAGAATTTATCTTGTTTTGAAGCGCAGTAAAACTTCCATCATCCGTAGAAATTTCACTTATATTATTCGACATTTCTAGAGTTTCTTTTAAATCATCATTTGCAGATACACAATTCATTGAAATAATGAAAACCAATAAACTTATTATTAATATCTTTTTCATTTTTAACCTCCAATAGAATATTTAAAGAATAAATTAGGAGCATTAATTAAATTATATCAAATCACCAATAAAACACCGCATGAAACTTTTATTATAAAATAACATGTTATTATCCAATTTAAAAATATCTGATATTTTCAACATTATAATTGTTTTTTATTGCATCAAACTGATAATCAGTACAATTATAAACCCTAAGCACTATTGTATCAGTATAGCCAGTAAATTGTCCTAAAATGGAATTTGCATCATTAATATTTTCAGGAGTTGATTTTAATAATTGTAATTTATAATTACCCCCAGGATAACTAATTTTAATAGATGGCCTTTTATCATCAGCATGTTCTAATAAATAAGTCAAATTTTGTATTTTATTAGGATGAAGCATATTTGAAGACATGACATCAGTAGATATTTCGTAATTTGTAGATTTTGGAATTTTACTTACCAAATCATCCATAGATGAAATATTTTCTGGTTTTAATGTAAATTCCACCAAATTATCATAAGTCCCCGCAACTTCAAGAGAAATTGTATTTATATAAACATCCGCTTTAGGAACATTCTTATATAATCCCATCAGGTATCTTTGACCACCGGATTCAACCAATAGCTTAACATTAGTTCCACCATTATCTTCCATCCATACCAAAGTACCATCAATATTTACTTCATCACCATTAGAAGCATTAATACCTGTTACACCCACATTAACGATGTATCCTTCCTCATAATATGGAAAATAAATATCAGATATTTCATCAAATGTGTGTTTATCAAAAACAGTTTCTTGTATATTGGATGGATTAAAAGTCATTTCATGCATAACTCCAAATATTAAAACAGATATAACTAAAATTACCACAACATAGTCAACCAATGTAAATTTTTCAAGAATTTTTTTCATAATTAACCCATAATTTTATAAATTATCTAAGCACAATAAATAATAAATATTTTAGAAAAATATCTCCATTAACTTTTGATTCAAAAAGTTATGATTAATTAATTCAAGTTAATATATTCCAAATATTGATAAAAAATTATAAATCCAATTTATCAACAAAACCCATTACGAAAAAAAATTATTAAACATTAATATATTATTGTTCTTAACTTATATAATTTTTGATTCAATAGGATTTGTCAATAAATCTTTAATTTAATAATTTTACTCATTTTTCTTATTTAAATATTGAATTGTTCTTTATTTTCGTCATACATTATTTAAAGTTGTATTTTTAAGTGCCCAATATTTTAACATATGTAAAATTCATATCAAACATTCTGTAATAATTAAATGTATGATTTAATTTATCTAAATCAGTAATATGTTCTTTTGCCAATAATTTATCATTTTCAAAGGGATTATATATTTCCCCATCATAAATAAACCTTAACACCATAAAACCATCATTTATTATAATAGAAATATCGATTTCAGATACTGTTTTTTCCACAATGAAAATATTTTTAGCTATATCTTCAAGAACACCTGTTATTATTAAATAATCATCCGAAAACAATCTTTTAATATTTTGTATAATCTCTTTATTTTGTTCCTGCATATTTTCATCCATTTCTTCAAAGTTTCCCCTTATACTGGTCCAGTGAAATGAAACTGATTGAGGCAGCATCAAAGCACTATTTTTAAGACTGGAATATTTTTTTCTTTGATATAAAACTATGGCAATGTATACAAAGATCGGAAATATATCAGATAAAGCAAGTGTAATCCAAACACCAACTCCTCCAAAAAACGGAAGGAAAATTAAAATAAAGACAAAAGGTAATAAACCTTCACGTAAAAAGTTTATTAAAGCAGATACTCTAAAAGATGATATGGCCTGAGCATAATCAGCTATAATCATACACATACATCTGCCGATTAAACCTAAACTTGTTATACGTATTGCAAGTGAAATGACTGTTTGCTGTTCAGGTATGACTATATTGAATAAAACCAACAATATTTGCGGAAAAATCATGAACAAAGTACTTATTGATATAATAAAAATTAAAATATGCTTAGTTGAAAGTTTCGCTATAAATTCTACAGAAGGATAATCCTTTTCATTGTAGAATAATGTAAGAAATGGAGAAGCAGTCTTTGTAATTCCAGATACAAACAAATAAACTAATGTTTCAAGATTATCATATACTAAAAATGCTAAAAGACCTGTAGCACCCAAATATGTAGCACATACATAAACAAATACAGTTGTTTTTATTGCAAGGAATATTCTTGCCACCAGTTCTGGTGTTGAACGCAAAGCGGATTTTCTAAATTTGAATAAATCATCTAATGTGAATTTCAATGGTGAAACTAACTTAAATGTAGCATCTTTTTCAAAATAATATTTTGAAATATGAATTACAGCCACCAAATATCCAATAACCAATGCCAAAGCAATACCTACAATTTTTTGCCCAAATAAATTGAACAATAAGAAATCTAAAACAATATTCAATATATTTGCAATAAGCACAGTATCCAATGTTAATTTAGCTCTTCCATCAGACTTGAGGAAGTAAGCAAGAACCTTCATATATGAATTCAATGTGAAAAAATTTGTTATTATCAACAAATAAATTTTACTTGATTCAAAAATACTATCAGGTATATTTAGAAGATGAAGAAGAGAATCTGCAAAAATGAAAATGAAAATCATATATATTAAGCAGCTCAATATACATCCAACAACAGACAGAGTGAAATATGCATTTGCTTTTTCATCATCCAAATTTGATTTAGCTTTAATAGCTAATAAACTTCCTCCCTGACCATATAAAGAGTAAATTATTGAAGAAAATAAAATAAAAGGAGAAACAGCATTTAATGCAGGTAATTGTGAACTTCCAATAAGAAATCCGACAACTATGACATCCAATACCGTACCCAATTTATCAGATAATTGCACAAAAATATTAGGCATCAATACATCATAATATTTTCGTTGTAAAAAATCAAATCCCCTATTCATAAATTTCAAAACCTCCCATTTTTTAAAAAATTGTCAAGATTCTTTTATTCTTAAGTTTATTAAATATTCTAAATGAAATTATAAAAACCAGTATACAGCCGAGAATAGAACCAAATATTAATCCCAAATATATTCCAAATACATTTGAAAAGACATAATAACCTACTCCAGCCAAAATCAGTTCTAATAAAATAGATTTAACAAAAGTCAGAATTAGTGAGATATTATATTTCTGCAAAGATTGCAGCAATGAAACTCCAATATTACCAAATGGCATGAAAATTAAAATAATCAAATAAAATGGCAATATACTAGTAAATTTATTGAAAAATAATAGAGAAGTCCCATATAATCCTGCAAGAACACCATTTAAAATGAACAGAACAAACCATATAATAACAGATATTCCAATAGCCACCTTAAGTTCAAATTTAATCAAATCTTTAATAGTATCAAAATTATTAGATCCATAGAAATATGCTGATAATGGTACATTAGCCTCCGCTATTGCCACAGTTGGAATAATAGCAAGTTTAACAATATTAAATAAGGCTATAAATACCGCAAGGTCAATAGTAGATGTGAAAATGTTAAAAATCATATTAATAATAAAACCATATAATGAAAGAACTCCATTTTCAATAGCAACCGGAATTGCATAAATTATAATTCTTTTAATCACACCAAAATCAAACTTCACCAAATCGGAAAGAGAAAAATTAAAATTATCATTTTCCAATATAAAATTAAACAAAATCAAAGTACATAAAAATGAGCAAAATACAGTTGCAATACCTGCACCAAAAACACCCCAACCCAATACATGAATCAGGAAATAATCAAAAATCACGTTGGTTAATGATGTGACAATCAATGCAGAACTTGATTTAACAACATCCCCTCCAGCTTTAAGGATACTTGGGAAAACTGCAGATGAAAAGAAAAATATATTTCCCATGAATAAAACATAACCATAAGTCAATGCATACTCATAAGCTCCATATATATTCAAATAAGTCAATATCGAATCTAAAAACAGACATAACAAAATAGAAGATATTATGCCTCCCATTACTGTAATTATAATTATACTGGATATATCAGTATGCAATTCATCCATACTCCCGGATTTACCGATAGTATATGACAAAAATGAAGCAGCTGCAATAGACAAACCTGTTCCCAATGCATTAACAATTATAAAAATAGATTGTATAATCCCAACAGCCACTAAACTTAATGCTCCACATTCAGCAACAAAAATACTGTCAACAAATCCATTAACAGTAAGACATAAAATTGAGAAAAATATTGGAATAAGGAATGAATAAAATGCTCGTCTTGGATTAGTGTCAGCTATCTTCAAATCCCCACTTTCTATTAATTTACTTATAACATATTTAGTTTTCGAAACAAAATTGTACATAAAATCCCTCATATATTTCATTTATTCAATAAATCCGGAATTCCATATTCCTTATAATTATTAGCAATTTTTTCAACAGTACCATCCGCAAACATCTCATCTAATGTTTCCTGTACCTTATCTCTAAGATCAGTATTGCCTTTTTTAAAGCCCACACCATAATTTTCCGAGGATATATTTTCAGACAATATTATATAATTATCCGAACCCCGCCTATTAGCCATATATTCTGCAACAGTATAATCTATTGTTACAGCATCACAGGAATTTTTATCCAAATCATTCAATGCCAACTTAAAATCGACAATTTGAATCAAACGTTTAAAATTCATAGTCAAATTAACATGATCATTTTCTAGAATCTCAACAGCTGAAGAACCCTCTTGGGTTTCCACAATTTTACCGGATAAATCTGATGTAGAATTAATTCCTGAATTTGACTTGACAATAAAAATCTGTTTATTGCTCATATATGGTTTAGACCAAGTATAAGAATCTTCTCTACCTTCCATAGTAAAACCATTCCATATACAATCAATTTCACCGGAATCTAAATAAGCATCCTTATCACTCCAGACAATTGGTTTTTTAACAAGATTCCATCCGTTCCTATCACAAACTTCCTGAGCCATCTCCAAATCAAAACCCACATATTCACCATGATCATCTTCATATCCGAAGGGTGGAAATTCAGAATCAAAGCCAACAACCAATGTTTTATTATCATTAGTTACATTAACTTCATTAGTAGTCCCTGATGAAAATATACCTGAATCTGCTATTACTATTCCGGCACTAAAAATTAAAATGCACAAAAATATAACCACTAATAAATATTTAGTTTTCATAAAATACCTCATTTAATTTTATTATAAAATTTATGAAAAAAACATTCAATAATAATTCATTTTAATATATTTCATTTTTTTAATTTCACCTACTAAAAATTAAATAACTCAATAAACTCCACATTTTTCTATTTTTTTACTTTAAAAGTTTATCATAATATTTAACATACAATTTTACCTGATTTGACCAAGTATATGGATGATTTGAAGCATTTAATACCAATTTATTCCATTTATCCTTATTTTTATAATAATCTTTTGAGAGATTGATTGCATTTAAAAATTCAAAACTTTCCTGATTATCATATTTAAATCCACAGCCATTATTCAAATCATAATTTACAACAGTATCTTTCAAACCACCCACATTATGAACGACAGGAACAGTTCCATAATACATTGCAATTAGCTGAGCAATACCGCAGGGCTCAAATAAACTGGGCATTAAAAAAACATCCCCCGCTGGATATAATTTCATTGCAATATCAGAATTAAACTCAATCAAACTGACTAAATTTTTATTCGATGAAGATTTATGCATCAATTCTTTTTCATAATCCTCATCACCAGTTCCAAGTATAATTAACTGAGCATCCTCAGTCAGATCATCAATCACATCTATTATCAAATCAATACCTTTCTGTTCAGATAAACGACCAATAAAAATAAACAATGGAATGTCCTTATCAACTGCCAAACCATAGTCATTTTGAACATTAAACTTGGCATTTTCTTTAAATTTAAAAAATTCGCCGTTAGATAAATATTTACGATGATAAATATCTGAATTCATACCATTGATAATTCCATGAACCTCCTTGTCAATACCTAACCTGTTTAATGCTGGAATTACACCATCATGGATATACGATTTGGAAACAGTTAAAATATTATTACAATAGCAGATACCCATCTTAAAGAAGTTAATATCCTCTGACAAATACTCCTCACCATAATATATGCTGAAAATCTTTAATTCTTCCTCTGACAAATCATCAAAATATCCCTGATAAACTGCATTATGAATAGTTAAAACAACTTTAACATTATCTTGATTATGCAAAAGTTTAGATAATAAACCGCAATGCCAGTCATTCAAATGAACAATATCCAAGTCCTGAGTTTGAATAAAATCAAAAACAGCACTATTAAAAAAACTGAACTTTAAAAAATCATTAATGTTATAAATATTATCAGTATCAAAATAAAAATCATTACCAACTAAATAAATATTTATGCCATACTGTTTTTTATATAAAATTTTATATGAAAGATACTCTCTTGAGACATCTTCATTACTGGAAATACTATATTCACCCATCTCTTTAAAATCAGCACTATCAATATTTTTATAATTAGGTATTATTACAGAAACATTGTTATTTTCCATTTTTGCAAGATTGGTTGACAAATCAAAAATATAGTCTCCAAGCCCACCTTCTTTTAAAAATTTATCCAATTCAGTACCTACAAATAAAATATTCAACAACTTCCCCCTCCTTAATTAACTATTTCAAATATCTTAAAACTATGAGATTCAATACATAAACCGTCATCGATACCAAAAATATCCTTTAAACCATATTCATATTCAAATAAAATATTTTCGTCTTTATTATTTAAAACAACTATTAAATCTTCACCATCATAACTTCGTTTAAATACCAATAAATTATCAAAATCTATGAATTCAATATCTCCTTTAACAAAAGCAATATGATTATTTCTCATGAATGATAATGATTTAACCAAATTCAAAACTTCATTATTAATATTAGACCATAGAAAAGCTTTTCTGCAATCAGGCTCCCATCCACCATCCAATCCCACTTCATCACCATAATATATTATAGGAATACCTGGCAATGAGAACAATAAACAAAATGCCATTTTTAAATTATCAAAATCTTCGTTTAATGCAGTTAAAGCACGTCCCACATCATGATTACTTATGAAATTCGCTGTAGAATATAAATATTCAGAAGGATAATTTTCCATAAGTGAATAATACTTGGATTTAAAAATATCGGCAGAGTAATATCCTTTAATAAATTCCAAAATTAACCCATGTAACGGATAATGTATCATTGAATCCAATTCATTACCTGCAAAAAATCTCCTATATTCCTTATTATCATAGTAATTATAGTTACTTGCATCATTCCAAGCCTCATCAATTACTACTGAATCGGAATTATAATCTTTAACAGCACCATATATTTTTTCAAGATAATTATCATCCATATAGTTTGCAGCATCCATCCTCCAGCCATCTACACCATAATCCATCCATTTTTTAATAATGGAATCATCATTGTAAAGTAAATAATCCAACAAATCCTTATTATCTCCATTAAATTTTGGTATTTCCTTTACATCAAGATATGTATAATAATCATCAGGATAATCATTAAACGTGAACCAGCCATAGTATTTTGAATCTTTAGACTGATATGCTCCTATTGTATCATATAATCCACTTTTATTGAAATATTTACTATTCCACGAACAATGGTTAAAAACACAATCAAGAATAATATGCATATCTCTTTTTTTAATTTCACAGACTAATTCAGTGAATATCTCTTCATCACCCAAACTTGGTTCAATTTTTTCATAATCTTTTGTATGATATCTATGATACTCTTCCGCTTCAAAAATAGGAGTTAAATAAATAGTTGAAATACCTAATGATTTAATATAATCTAATTTTTCTATGATTCCTTTTAGATTTCCACCATAAACTGAGGTTAAATCATAATCTAATTCTTCTAAATTAATTTCCGGATTATAAAATCTATCAACAAAGATTTGATATATGCTTGATTGTAAAAACCATTCTGGAATTGGATATTTAATATCATAAATTGTAATTTGATAAAAATAATTGGGAATATCTTCATATACTGAACCTTCACCGCCCAATAATTCAGAATTATTTGAATAATATATGCATTCATTACCATATCTAATTTCGAAATAATAATATATTGTTGTTGTATAATCAGAAGTATCTAAGTTAAAAGAATACATAAAATTATTTTTTTTCATTTTAAATCTTTCAAAATGTGACTGATTATCAACAATCAAATACACATCACAGTCATTTTCAACTTCAATTTGAATTAAAACTTCACTACCTTTAGAAACAGCACCAAAAGGTTTCTTATATTTTTTATCATGGGAATTAAAATTTATATTAAACAAGATAACACCTCATATTTCAATGTCGTCAGACACTTTTTTAACATCAATAATCTCCATATTCTTTGTCACTATAACATTTTTTAAAATTGAATTTTTTACAGTGACCCCTTCCAAAATAATTGAATTTATTATTTTACTGTTCTCATCAATTATCACATTTCTTGAAATAATTGAGTTATTAACAATCCCTGATACATCAACACCGGAACCAATTAAACAATTTTTAATATTAGCATCTTGATTAACCCTAGTTACTGCAATAGGCAATTTTTTATTAAAACCCAAATTCTTAAAAGTAAAATATTTACTAATTTGATAATCCGTTAAAAGTTTAATATTAAACTCATAATAATCCTCAACAGTACCTAAATCTTTCCATAAACCATCAAATTTAAAAATTTTAACATTATAATTCTCATTTATCATGAATGGAATAATATTATGTCCAAAATCTATGTCATCACCATATTTATGCCTTTGGTTTAAAATTTTAATTAGAACTTCTTTTTTAAAAATATAAATCCCCATAGAAATTAAATTTGATTTTGGATTTTCTGGTTTTTCCTCAAAACCTAATATATTATTTTCATTATCTACCTCAAAAACACCAAAACGACTAGCATCTTCAATAGGTACTTGAATAGTACTAATAGTTAAATCTGCATCATGTTCCAGATGAAAATCAAAAAATTCATCATAATCCATAAAATAAACATGATCAGCAGCCAAAATTAAAAAATCACTACATTCATATTTTTCAATGACATCCAAATTTAAAAATACAGAATGGGCAGTACCTACATATTTCATTTCCTTTTCATTTAAAGTAACTTTAGGAGGCAAAATATGAAAATTATAAATTGAATTTGTTACAATCCAATCAATAACATAATCAATTATTTGATTTAGAGCATATTGAACAATTATTGAACCTCCTGAAATAGAGTTTGAATAAATATAATTACTTAAAACAAAATCAATTAAATAACAGGTCCCACCAATACGAACCAATGGTTTTGGAACATTTTCTGTTAATTTTTTTAAACGAGATCCTTCACCACCTGCTAAAATTAATGCATGCATATTCCTTTTATTCATAGTTTCATATCCATAATTATTTTTCTATATTTCTTTTAAAAAATCGAAAGGCATATCCAAATTATCCTCACACACAATAACTTTCATAATCTTATACCAAGAATCTAAAAATGAAGATAAATATTTCTCATTATAACGTTTATTATGATATTTTAACGATATATTATAGAAATCATTCATTTCCCATATAATTAAATCATTTAAAAAATTTTTACCAACATTTCTAATTAAACTAGGTTTATTTTCATCATTAATTAATTCAGTACTATTGAAATTTAAATCACTGCTTGTTTCAATAAAATTAAACAGCCATTGATTACCATAAACAAAATATAATGAATTAGGTTCCATTTTAATTATTCTCATCATTTCATCAGATATATGATTAAATACATCTTTTAAATAAACAAATTTATCAAATTGAAATTTTAAATAAATAGTTTTTGCAAGATAATGATGAGTATTCACCAGTTCGTTGAAAAACCTACCATTAGACACAACAGGCAAAATTCCTTTTGTCAACCCAGAATATTTATGTAAAGCCAATACAAACGTAGCCATGAAAAACTGATTATATGGAATGTTATGTTTATTTGAGAAAGTTTGAATGTCATGTTTATTAATTTTGTAATTTAATTCATCAATTTCACAGCAATCATTATCATATTCATAAATTGGCGGAATAAACAAATCACCATAATTAATTACTTCATCCCTATATTTTTCAAAAAAGTCAGAAGACTCTTTTTCATCGTTAACAATGAACAAATTATAATCAAAACCATCGATAATTTCCTCATCAATTTCATCTTCCCTATTAAAATAAATTTTATCAATTTCACTTAACAATAGGGAAATAGAATAATGATCAAAAGCAAGATGATCAAATAATAATCTAATAATTACATCATTTTCATATTCCACAATTACACAATAAAAGAATTTATCAAAGTATTTTTCTAAACCATCTTTGAAATATTTAAAATAAAAATCACTATCTAATTCAAATATATTTTTCTCAAATAAATCAAATTCCTGTTTATTTACATTATATATTTTGACTAAATTAGAAATATCGGCATCATCATCACGTTTAATATAGAAAATACCATCCTTATTTACAATTGATGATTTTAGAAATGAATGATTATTTATAGCTTTAATAAATGAATTTTTTAATTTATTAACATCCACATCCTTAATTTTTAAAGAATAATAGAGTTTAAATACATTTGGATTAGATTTACGACTTTCACAAACAATAATCTGATTTTTTGTTAAAGGATATAACTCTTTTTTATCAAATTTTTTAAACTTTTGTGAATTTGAATTATTTAAAATATTAAAAATCTCACGAACATTATTACATTCCAATAAATCAATAATATTAAGATTAATATCTAATTTAGAATGAATTTGGTAATTAAGATTCATAAAGCTAAGTGATGAAAATCCTAAAGACAATAAATTATCTGTAACACCAAAATTATCATTTTTTAAAATATTCTGACACATTAGCAATAATTCTTTTTCAATTTCATTTTTAGGATTAACATTTTCAGTGAAAATTGATGGCTTAGGAAGTTTAAACTTATCAATTTTACCATTTATATTTAAAGGAACTTTATCTATCTCAATAAAAATAGAAGGAATCATATATGAAGGTAAATTCTTTTTAAGTTCTAATTTTATATCCTCAATGACAATATCCTGATTTTTCATGTAGTATACAATTAAATTATCATCAAAAACATTCAAAATTACTTCAGAAATTCCTTCAAATCCTTTCATAATATTAGAAATTTCATCAGATTCTACACGAAAACCTCTAACAGATAATTGATCATCCATACGGCCAATAATATTTAAGTTTCCATCAAAATTATAAAAACCAATATCACCTGTGTGATACAATCTACGATTTTTTTTACAATCACTGAAAGGATTATCCACAAAAGCTTTTTGTGTTGAATCAGGATTATTTAAATATCCTGAACTAATATAATCGCTTGAAACACAAATTTCTCCAGGAACACCAACAGGCATTAAATTAGACTCATCATCTAAAATATAAATCCATTTATTCACAGTAGGCCTGCCAATCGGAATATCATCAAGATTTTTATCAGGGTCAAAATAATATAAAGATGTCATATTTACTTCCGTTGTCCCATAGATAATAATAAACTGAGTATCATTAGAATATAAATTGTTTATCTTGGATCCACCAGTTAATAAATATTTTATACCAATACTGCCCTCATCTGAAAGAAGAGATATTAATGAATCAGGCAAATCTATTAAATAAATTAGGTTTTCTTTAAATTCATTTATTAAATAAGGAATATTCTTCTGCTCATATTCATTATAAATTCTAGAAGTCATGTTTTGATAAAAAGAAGCGAAAAGCCAAAAAGATCCAACAAATGTAAACTCACGATAAATTCCCACAATACCATCAAAAGAGGGTTTAATCATATGAAAAAGTGCATTCCAATTATTAATTTGCTTATTGTGAAATATAACACCTTTAGGTAATCCAGTAGTACCTGATGTGAAAAGAATACAGAATAAATCATCACCATTAGAATCTATTTCAATATCAGCATTCAAATTCCTATTTAAATCTTCATGACATATACTTTCAATATCAAAGTTATGTAAATTCTTAAAATCCTCATTTAGAATAATATGCTTAGACTCAGACAAATTAACGATATGTTCAATACGTTTAATAGGATAATTCGAATCAATCGGAATATAATATGATCCAATTTTATTGAGAGCTAAAACCAGTTCAACAAAATGATAAGTACGTGGAAGCATCAAGCATACTGGTGTACCTTTTTTAATACCATAATTATTTTGCAAATCATATGCAATGGAATTAGATGATTTTTCCAAATCCCCATAGGTAATCTGATTAATACCATCATCAACCGCTATTTTATTAGGATTCTTTAATGAACTGTCCCGAAAAGCTTTAGCCAAAGTATAATCATCATCAAAATCAACAGTGTCGCCTTTACAAAATTCATTAATCAATGACTTTTCTGCATCAGATAAAATATTAATATCCTTACAATATGTATTGGGCGAGTCTATAACGTCATTAATCATAGCCAATAGATTATCAATCATATGTTTAATATAAATTTCATCAAATAATGATGTATTATATCTTATCTCCAGATTTTTTAAACAAACATTAAAAGTTAGAACAGAATTTTTATCCACATACTCACTAACCTTAGAAATATCATTGACTGAATAATGAACTAAATCAACAATATTTCCAACATAATCTTCAACGTCAGTTTTAGTATGAACATTAGCAATATCATAACTATCAGATACACAATCCATATGCTCTATAAAAGAATTTTTCTTATTGTAGTCTATTTTAAGTAAAGTACCTAATTCTGATTTGGATATTTCATCCAAAATCCTTGATTTTAAAATACAACCTCCAGTTCTATCGACACGAGACAGATATAAAGCAAATATTGAAATTAAAAATTTAAAGTAAGAAATTTCATATTTTTCAGTGAATTTATTTATTTTCTGGAATAAATCATCAGAGAATGAAAATTTCTCACAAGAAATGTCTTTTAAATCAATTTTATAATGTTTAATATAATCTTCAATATTTGTTAATGTATTTACCCAAAATAACTCATCATCATTAATATCTATTCCATTTTTCAACAAAAACACAACCTAACTTATTAATATCTTACTTTTCCAATATGCCTTGTAGCACCAGGATCTTCACCATTGAAATGAGCCAGGTAATAAATAAACCATTCAAGCGGCACTACAAAGATTAATGGAGATAATAATTTGTCAACATCAGCATAATCAGAAAAATTATAAACGACTGTTTTTAACTTTTGATTATGAGAAAATTCAATTGCCTTGTCCGTTATTTCATCTGCATCAAATCCAGAATGGAAAATTATTATAGGAACATCCTTTTCAGCTCTTTCTATTAATCCATGCCTAAATTCTGAAGAATATTCTGGACATGCATGCTTTATTGCTCCCTCCATAAGCATTGTCATGGCTAATTTATATGCAAAACCAAAATTAGGTCCAGCTCCAAACAGTAAAAGATATCTTCATCCTTAAATTCTTCAGCCAGTTTCTTATTTGATTTCTCAGTTGAAACCAATAATTCATTTATAATATCCGGAATTGAATATAAATCATTTAATAATTTATCCTTATTTTCATAATTTGAAGCGTCAAATAATATTTGATATAAACATGCAATTTGAGTTACATATGTTTTAGTACCTAAAATGGCTGTTTCAGTACCACCTCGAGTAACAATTGGTATTTTAGCTTCCTTAATCATGGAACTATAAGGTTCATTAGAAATTGAAACGGTAATAATGCCATATTCATTTGCACGTCTTAATGCAGATAAAGTATCAGCAGTTTCACCAGATTGGGATGTGAATATTGCAATTGAATTTTCATTTTTCACTAATTTTTTATCATAAAAAAATTCATATCCCGTATATGTTTCAATATTAATGTTATCACAGGACATTCTTATTGCATCCCTAACGCTGTAGCAGGTAGAAATTGAACTTCCACAACCAACCAAATAAACTTTATCCAATATGGAAATTAATGAGGATACTTCTTTCATTTTAGACATTTCACATTTAAATGTTTCTTTAAGAGATAATGGCTGTTCCATCATTTCATAATACATTTTATATAACATAATTATCATCACTTTAAATTGAAAAGAAGAATAAAATCATAGTCAATACGATTAAAAACAATATTAACATGATTACTCTTCATTTATTATTTTGTTTGAATATTTTGGTATGATGTATAAATCAATCAATGAAATCAAAGGAAAATATGATTTCCGAAGTTTCAAATTAATTAAGCGGAGGATATTCAATCATATAAATCCTTTAATTTCAATTGACGTAGGCCTCAACAAGATACTGTATCATAGGCCAACTTCATTATTATAATAAAATAACTAATGACCAAATAAAAATTAAAGGAAATAAGGCAATAAAATTGTTACCAAATGAAAAATAGAATATTTCAATTAATCAATAACTTTATAGAATATTTTAGTAAGGAAATGAGATAGTCATATACACCAACTAATCATATAAACCATTTTTCATTAAAGTAAATGGATAATGTAAATTACTCTTTCACATTTAACAGAGCATAATTTACAGAATTTAATATAATTATATTCTAAACAATATAATGCCAACGCCATCCCACATCTGTTGAATATCACCTTTAGAATTTTATGAATAATGCACATTAGCCATGAAAACTCCCATATTCCATACATATTATGAAAAGCAAAATATGAAAGAGAAATCTTTCATATTAACTCATTTTCATAAAGAATTAAATTCCAAAGATTCACAATATTTAAATCTGTCTCCGCAAAAAGTATCATAGACATGATACCCTAATTCCGATTTATTTTATTTGAAATACACAACATCATAACTGGAGTAACGAAGTATTCTCCAACGTTAATTTTTAATAGGTCATAAGTACAATAGTTTTAAGTTAAAACTCCTCCAAATCAAATTTATTCACTAAATTATAAGAATCTATCTTTATATCCTTAGAATTTAAAAAATGATAATAATCATTATTTAAACTCTTAGGGAAATTCTAAAATTTTACCACACGTGTTTTAAAGAAACAATAAAATCTGTATAAATCTTATTTGTTCTCATTTGGATGTTATTTAATTAATTTGAGCCTCAACTATAAATGAAGATAAAAGTAAACAAAAATATTTTATCATTTTTAAAGAGGATAAATGAAATTTATGAGAAATAAATTTAGATGTAAATTAACCTAATTCAATTTCCAATATTTATTTAAATTTATCTTCCAAAATAGAATTTATAGCATCATTGGCTTTAATTTCCAAATTAAATAACTATATATATTGCATAATCTATGTTATTTTACAGTCTCAACTAAAAAAAATCATTTAGTATCATTGCCTGAATATTATACTTTTCAATCACCTCTTTTAGTACTTTTATAATAATCCTGAAATGTTTTATATAAACAGGATTGGAAATAAACAAAGAAATTATACTTAAATAATTCTTTATCATAAACATTACCTCAGCATAACATAGCATCATCGGCTTATTCATTAATCCTTTGGGTCATTAATTTGAAAGGTGCTATGTCATTACATCACAATATTAATCTTTAAATGAATATGGTGCTATTTGTTAAAACATTATAATAACTGGAATATTGAAGTGATCACTCATTTTCACCAAATACCATCATCAAGACAACCAATAAGTAACAAACTGAAATTAAAGGATAGAATTCTAAAAAATTTTCTTCATCATCTAAAACCTTTGAATTTAATTTTTTACACCAATACAAATTATATGGAAATATTTATTCAATTTATATAGAATGAATGGTCTCAACTATAAAATACATATTGATTTCTTAAATTTTTCAATTCATTAAGGGAAATTAATGTATCAAAATTTTATCAAAATAATATCAACACATTGAGATAAAATATTACTATTTTATAGCATCATCGACCACTAGATTATCACCTCTGCTTAGATAAACAGAATCTTATTTATATCCGATTAATATTATCTAAGAAAAGCCTCAACCATAAAAAATTATTTCGTCAATAAATGGAAAACGTATTATCATAGTTTTTATAAAATTTCTATTCGTAACGGGAAGGGAATACATTAAATTCAATCAAAAACCATTTTAAATACAAGAATATTCTTAAATAATTCTTTTCCATTAATTAATAACTTTATGGTATCATCGGCCAATTACTATTAAAATTTTCACCTCCACAATTAAGAAGGAATAATTGATAAAAATTGACGAGTATTTTTCTTATCCCACATATTTCCACATCTTTATTATACACTAATTGTAATTTTATTTGATATGCTTGCTCCATTATAAGTTGATGTGATAATATACTCACCAGCCTGCAAATTAATATTCAACTTAGCCTCACCACTGCTGTCGGTTGTACGGATATAAAACACACCATTAATATTGAAAGTCACATTCTGATTAGCATAAGACCTACCCTGACCATCCAATACACGAGCAGTGAATTTAGATCCATCCAGATAACTCATAGACATATCCTTTGCTGATAAAACAGGTAACACACGAATCAAATTACCTTCAACACAATCCTCATAATAACCAGTCACAATATAATCACCCGGCTCAAGATTAATATTCAAAACAATATGGCCTGTAGCATTAGTATAACTGGTATAGAATACACCATTAATATTGAAAGTAACTTTCTCACCAGCACCCGCATAAGAACCATCAGGAGCCACCACACGGGCAACAAACTGAGAAGCATTACGATAATACTTAATCAAGTCATGGGTCTGCAAACTAGTATAAACAGAAATAATATTGGATCTATTCTCACCAGTAACAGGATTCATAGCAGTCAAAATATACTCACCCTTCTCAAGATTAATATTCAACCTAGCCCAACCAGTTGCATTAGTAGTGCGCGTATAGAAAACACCATTAATATTAAATGAAACATTAGTGTTAACTAATGGATTACCTTCTCCATCCAAGAACAATCCATAATACTGAGTACCATTACGGAAGACTTTAACAACATCCTCAGCATAAATAGTATGCTTAACCTCAACATTAACATCAACATCAAAGTCATACCCACCAACAACAACATCAGCAGGATAATTACCTGGACTCAAATTAATAGCAATAGAAGCAACACCACTCACATCAGTAATTCTAGAATAAGTAACACCATTAATAGTAAATTTAATCTCTATACCAGCAATACCATCACCATCATTATCTAAAACATAGACAACCAGCCTCTCAGGACCATGATAAAACTTAACAACATTAGGAGCAATTATCCTAACACCACCAACATCAACAGTTCCATTATAATCAAAAGAGTCATACTTATCATCACCAGAATAAATAACCTCAACACTATGATTACCACCATTAACATTAGGAACTAGCACAGTACCATTAACAACAGGAACAGTATAACCTTTACCATCAACAACAACAGTCACATTACCAGAAGCATCATCAGGCAACTCAACAACAATACAATTATCATCACAAACAATATCAACATCAGGAGTCACTTTAGGAACCTCAACATTAGTATAGTTGGATGCAGGAGCATAATTATCATCACCAGAATAAATAACCTCAACACTATGATTACCCGGAGCCAAATCACTAACATTGACAACAATAGTCCTGTTAGAACCTTCAGCAATATTATAAAATGTATAATTTTCACCATCAATAACAAC
>Ga0256405_10005088_pt1 | contig 23404 bp, 19 predicted proteins | sample RumenRJG_02DNA_FD_189096 | JGI IMG/M metagenome (GOLD analysis project Ga0256405, IMG submission 189096) | Bovine rumen microbial communities from Lethbridge, Alberta, Canada - RJG_02 | ecosystem: Host-associated > Mammals > Digestive system > Stomach > Rumen | place: Canada: Alberta... | reverse complement strand
CCGCATCGCAGATCTTCTGTGATGCACCGTGATCGATGACGATATCCTTCATTTCAATGTCGCACAAGCATTCGGCGTGATCCTGCACACGCATGATTTCCCGCAGCTCGTCGAGCTTGGTGGCATCCGCTCTGATCAAGCGTTCATCCAGCATGGATCTTTTTCAGCTCCTATCTATCAACATAGATTAATCGCATATGTCCATAGCGGTTCACAAATTATTATCCATTTGGCCCGCTGTCCACGCGAGGCAAAGCGATCAATAATGATCTACAAAGAATGGCTCAAGTGAATAATAGCAGTCGAGATACCTTTGGTAGGCTGAATCATATTGCTTCGCATGCTCATGATCCGGCTCATATTTTTCCCCGGATACAGAGATTTGCCCAGATGCCTCTCTTGCGTTTTTGAAGTTTCCCTCGGCAACGGAAGCAAGAATCGCCGTACCTGCCGCAGAGCAGTAGGCAGATGGGAGGGATACAACAGGGCGATTTAAGACATCCGCTTTCATTTGACACCATAAGGGAGAACAGGCACCGCCGCCGACAATCCGTACCGAAGAGTATTCGAGCCCCATTTCGGAAAGGTGGTCGGCGTTGTCCCGGACAGCAAAACAAATGCCTTCAAAAATAGATCGAGAAAGGTCCTCCCTGCTGTTGCTCAGGGTCAAGCCTGTAAACGTGCCTCGCGCTGATTCATTCCACGTCGGTGACATGGCGCCGGACATACAAGGCAGAAAACAAACGCCGTTGCTTCCAATCGGTGCTTTGCCCGCCAGCTCGTTCATTAAAGAATAGTCCGAAGAAAGAAGGAGATTTTCAGCAAACCATTTTGTCGATCCTCCGGAGACAAAGCCGGGATTTTCGATCTGCCACAGGTCGTTGAAGGACGAAAAATGGACTTCAACAAGTCTTTTCTCAGTATCAAAAACCGGACGATCGGAGAAACAGATTACCGGCTCAGCGGTGCCGGTTATATCACACAGAGCCTCCTCACATAGAAGGCCTGCGCCGATACAGGCCGCCTGCTCGTCTCCCGTGCCGACAATTACCTTGGTCTGGCTTTGCAGGCCCAGCGCTTCTGCCGCTTCTTTCGTCAAGGTGCCCGCTACCGAAATGGAATCACATAGATTTCCCAGCAGGGATGGATCGATCCCGAAAGCATCACACAAGGAGGAGTTCCAAGTGCCGCTCCTTATATCAAGCAGCATGGAGGATGAAGCTTGGGCATAATCCAGCACGGGCTCTCCTGTAAGCCAAAACACGATAAAGCTGGCGATATTCAATAAGTATTTCGCCTGTTCGAAGATCCGACGCTCCTTCTTTTTTATCCACAGCGCTTTGGCGGCTGTGTGTGATGCATCGGGATTCAGCCCGGTTATGCGGTACAGCTCGTTCGGGTCAAATCTGCTGTTGAACTCCTTTATCTCGTCATTTGCACGGCGATCCATCCAAAGGATGCCATTTCTTAACGCCCGCCCGCAGTTGTCAACGGGAACGAGCCCGTCATTGATCGCGTCTATTCCGATGGTTCCAATCATGCTCGGGTTGATATGGCTCTCTGTCAACAGCCTTTTTGTTATTGTAATAACGGCCTCGATGTATTGCCTTGTGTCCTGCTCGGCCCAGGTCTGCTGCGGATAGTACGGAGAATAAGGGACCTGTGCTTTTGCAACAGTCTTTCCGTCTGGATCGGTAAGGGCTCCTTTTGCGGATTGACTTCCGATATCGAGCCCGATTACATAGCCCATGTTCTGCCTCCTCTGAAGACGGCTCGTGATTTGCGCACCTTACCTTGCCATCGACGTCTCCCAATATCCGGCATCAAAAGACGTCGGATTCAATATAATCCAAGTCGTACCAGCGGAGTCGGCTTAGGGTAAAGAAGTCGTTTGCCGTCCAAACGCCGACCTTAAGTCCCCGTTCGTGGAAGGCGCGAAGTATCTTTCTTGAAATGAAACGGTAATCGATGTCAATGTCATAGCCCTTCTCGATACATTCTCGCCATCCGTCGTCGTTCTCTTCGTAGGTCAGCATGATATTCAGTCCGGGAAACATCGCGTGCGCTTTGTCGAGATTCCTCAATTCAAAAGACTGTAGAGAACATTTTGACAGGTCATGCTTTTCTTCTGCAAGCGCAAAGGCTTCTTTTATTTTTTCATCAGGGAACTCGCCTTTGAGCTCAATAAATGCGATTAGGTCATACTCCCTGCAGATTTCAAGATATCTCTCAAACGTACACAGGAACGCGTCGCCCCCTCTTTTGCCCGCTTTTTTCTTCAGGGGAGAGGAAGTCAGTTCTTCAAGGCTGCAGTCCTCGACCTTCATGGTCCTTCCGTCTGCGAGTTTGACAGATGCGTTATGGCTCAGGACAAGCTTGCCGTCTTTTGTGATGCGGACGTCAGTTTCGATGCCGCGAGAGCCGTGCTTGGCTGCAGCGATAAAGGCTTGCTCTGTGTTTTCCATATATTTTGAGCTGTAACCTCTATGGCCAATCATAACGATTTTCTTTTTGTAGGGCGAGCAAAAAAAGAACCCGCTAATGATTGTTGCAAGAGCTACTCCTCCAAACAGAATTCCGTTTTTCATGTTTTCCCTCTTCCTTTGGCTTTTGATCTGATCAATCAAGGCCAAGAATATCGTCGGTTTTAAGGGTTAGATATACTTCCTCGCCCTCATGAAACAGATGAGATAATTCAAAGAGAATATCGACATCAATCTTGATCTTGTCGTTGGAGACGGTATATCGGATGATATTTCCATGTGCGATGCTGTTCTCGACTTTGCCTCGGATCACGCATGCGTTCTCTGCGTCACTGATCGTCCGGTCGATGTTTACCACCTCCGGTCGTATCGCAACGACGCTACTTTCGCAAGAATAGCCAGTCGCTGCAAAAAAGTCCTCTGCCTTATAGATGTTATAGTGGCCGATAAAGGTTGCGGCAAACCTTGTCTTCGGGCGGCTGTACATTTCGATGGGGCTTCCCGCCTGCTCCACATTTCCGCCGTTCAGCAGGAAGATCCGGTCGGACATGACCATAGCTTCATCCTGATCGTGGGTAACAAAAATCGTGGTGATGCCGGCTTCTCTTTGGATCCTGCGAATTTCCAAGCGAAGATTTCTGCGCAACAGGGCGTCGATTGCAGACAACGGCTCGTCGAGCAGTAGAACCTTTGGCGAGGTCACCAACGCGCGTGCAAGCGCGACCCGCTGCTGCTGGCCGCCGGAAAGCTGGTTCGGATAGGCATATTTCTTCTCGGCCATTCCGACAATATCCAGCATGTTGAGGACCTTCTCGTCAATTTCCTTTTTATTCACCTTTGCGATTTTCAGCCCGAAAGCAACATTCTGGTAAACGTTCATGTTCGGGAAAAGGCTGTACTGCTGGAAAACCATTCCGACATTTCTCTTCCTGGCCTGCAGGTCGGTAACGTCTTTTCCGTCGATATAGATTTTTCCACTGTTGGTCGCCTCAAGACCCGCCAGACAGCGCAGAAGCGTTGATTTTCCGCAGCCGGAAGGACCAAGAAGAGTAATCAGTTCTTTTTCCTCGATTTCAAGGGATATATCCTTTAGAACGTGATTGCTACCAAAATACTTATTAACTTTATCAAAAACGATATACGACATTTATTTTTCCTCCGTTTGATCTGGCACTTCCCGCGTCTTGTTATTATTCTGAAGGGCGAGTGCGGAGAAGGATATGATCAGAATAATGACAAAGATAATAAGAATAATCGCGCTCTGTAGCTGGCCCTGGTAGGAGCGGCTCTTATACAGGAACATCATCGCGGTCCGCCATTGCCCGCTGGCAATGATTTTGACGATCGCGAAATCGCCGAAGATGATCGTCATGGAAGTCAGAGAGGCAATGAGGAGACCCGAGCGCATACATGGCAGGACAATGCGGATAAAGGCATAAAACTTGCTGGTCCCAAGAATCTCGGCCGCTTCGATTAGCTGACGAATATTGACCGAATACATGCTGTTTCTGACCGTGTTGAACACGATCGGAAGAATGATTACGGCATAGGCGGCGATCAGCATGACAATGCGGTTGCCGAGGGGCCCGTTGCTTCCGGCGTAGAGACTCAGCAGAGAAATTGCAAGAATGACGCCCTGTAAGGACTTGGGGATCATGCAGAAAAGCCGGATTACCTTTTCCAGGCGGTCGTTATAGATCACTGCGACATAAAGTGCAAGCAGTACACAGGTCAGTGACAGGAGGATCGAGGGAATACAGATCACGAGGCCGCGAACAATGGAAGGCCAGAAATCCGAATCGGCAAACAGTGCCTGATAATACTCGGACGTAAAATGCTCGGGAAGGATGCCTATCCATCTGGAGAAGAAAGAATAGGCGCCAGTAAGGAGCAAGGGCAAGATAAGATAGATGCTGACCAGGGTTATGAGGATCGTCGGGAGAATCCGGTTTTTTTTCATGATGACTGCCTCCCTTTGACCAATGCCTTTCTCAGAAGACTGCTTGTAATTAATACGATGCAGATGATCAAAATCATAACCACTGTTAATGCGCTACCCAGGCCTTCTTTCGGAAAGGACTCTCCCGTGAAGCAGGCAGCGATCTTTGTGGGCAAAACAGGGATGTTATTCAGGACCAGCGCGTAGAGCGTCGCGTAAGCGGTCAGGGCATCAGCAAACAGAAAGGCGAAGGTCCCAATCAGACTTGGCAACAGCACAGGGACCCCAATTCGGGTCCAGAACTGAACCCTGCTTGCGTTCATCAGCTCCGCAGACTCTTGCCACTCCTTTTTTATTCCTTCAAACGCCGGCAGCAGTGTCAGCGTACCGAGCGGAATCTCAAAATAAACGTAGACAAGGATGAGCCCCGCGAAGGAATAGAGATCAAAATTCGCGATCCAGTCAAGATTCACCGTCCTTGCCAGCGAAGTTATTACGCCCGATGAGCCGAGAATAATGATAAAGGCAAATGCCAGCGGGATCCCGGAAAACTCAAGCGACATATTCAAAATAGACATGAAAAAATTCTTTACACCAGCAGAAGAAGCCGAAACTGCGATTCCGCCGAGGAAGGCGATCAGCAATCCTACCATGGTGACAATAAAGGCAAGCTTTAAGCTGTTGATGATCGTGACCTGGTATATTTTCCGTGAAAACACAACAGCAAAGTTGTCGAGTCCAAATTTACCGCTGTCCGTAAAAAAGCTTTTCAGAATGATGTTTCCGACAGGGGACAACTCTACAAAAACAATCAGCAGTAAGAAGGGAATTATAGGCCAGTAATATACAAGATTCTTGATTTTTTTCCCGATGTTCTTCATCTTTTTTGCTGCTCCCCTCGCAGATAACGAATCCGGGCAGAAAAACAAAGGCCGGAAACGCCAATGGAATAGAATCTTTGATTGCAGAAAAACGTTTTGCCGCACGAGCGCGCTCGCGGGAATCTGCCGCGCGGATCTCATCGCGCGGGAGAGCCGAAAGGCGACAGAAAAAACAAATGTGTTCAGTTCGGCAGCGCCCACAGGCCTTGCCCAACGGTAATTCAGATAAGATGAGGATGGGGTTATGGTGCGGCTCCCTCCTTTGAAAGAGGGAGCCGCTTATAGCGATCTCGCGCAGACTTATATGATCAGCAAAAGCGCGGCATCGAAGAAGGCCGCTTTCAGCTTGGGCGCCGCGAAGTAATCAGTTGATATACGGAAGAACGTTGTCTTCCCAAAGCTCCGGTATGGTCGCCGCGGTCGCGATCCACTCCTCCATCATAGACGCGGTGTAGATCAGGTCCTCGTATTCACTGTCGGGGATCTTGTAAGCGCAGATATCATCCGGGATCACGACGTCGCTGCGGACAGGCTTCGCTCCGCACGCTGCAACATTCAGCTGCCCTGCGTCAGAGAACAACCACTCTCTCGCAAGCGCGGCGCCGGCGGCCTGAGGCGCCCAGCGGCTGATTATCGTCACGTATCCGGAGGCAACGCCCTGATCAGAAGGCACGTGTACAGCGACGTTCATGTTATCAGGAAGATTTTGGATGATGTTGTAGTCCCAGTCGCACAGAACGTCGATCTCGCCTTTTTCAAATCTGGCATAAGTTCCTTCGCCGGCGTCGAGTCCGCCCGCCTTCGCCAACTCGGCAAAGAAGTCCAAAGCAGGCTGGATGTTGTTAATGTCTCCACCCAAAGCGTATGCCGCCGCCAGAATAAAGTGCTGAGAGCACGCACCTGTCGTCGGGTCGCCTAGGGTGATTTTATAGTCGAGCGTTCCGTTGTCAAGATCGTCTTTGATTTGCTTCCAGCTGGAGATCTCCTTGCCGACCGAATCGACATTCGTCATAAACGCCGTGGCACCGGTATAGCCGATCATCCAATAGCCATCTTCATCCTTTGCCCAGTCGGGAATGGAATCCCAAGTCGTTGGCTTATAACCTTGGACGATACCTTTATCGATGCAGATCTGCGCATACTGCTGTCCGACCTCGCCCATAGACTTTGTGGGCGCGTCTTTTTCCGCTTCGATCAACGCGATCTCTTCCGACGAGCCCATATCTACGTCCGTGTGCTCAAGACCATAGTCTTCCTTAAGGGCTGCAAAAAGGTTCCCGTAGTTGCACCAGTCGTCCGGCATTCCGATGGTGTCAAGCCTGCCGATTGACTTTGCCTCTGCAATGATCTCGTCGAGAGTCATGTTGTTGAGGCGTTGCGTGTCATCTTTCGTCTCCGCCGGCTTCTCGGCCGCCTGGCCGCAGGCCGCGAGAGCGAAGACCAGTATCAGTGCCAGAATCAGCGCCAATATTTTTTTCACTTTAGTCTCTTCCTTTCCTGTTTTTTCGAGATGGCGAATACCTCGCCGATAATAGAAGTATAAACACTGCAAGTGAAACAATCAACGAATTATTATTGATGAAAACCGAATAAAACAATCATTTTATGCCCAAAATGAGCGAAAAGCGAAAGACGTTTGACATATCAACAGGTTGTTTGTAAAAAATAAATAAAAAAAGAGCTGTATTTTATGTTGCCCAATAGCTGCGCACATCTCCGATTACGGAGCTTTCCCTCCTCGGAAGATAAAAAAGAAAGACCGCAGCCGGAGAACCCGGCTGCGGTAAAAGACTATCCAAGAATGATCTCGGTGAGGCCTCGATAAATAGTAAGCAAAACGTTCGGTGCGGAACAGGTGATGAGCCCATCACAGTCGCGCAGATTTGCGATGCGTGCGGTGGAGCTCTTTCCGAACTTTGTGGAATCACACAGGATGAATCGCTTTTTCGCGCTTAACAACAGAGCCTGTTCGGCAGCCGCGACCGCGAGATTGTCATTGAAAATATTTCCGTTTTCATCAATGGCGTCGCAACCGATGAAAGCATAGTCGATTCCGCCTAGTCCCCCGAAATACTCCTTGACCTCATGGCCAATGATCGTGCCGGTATGGCCGCGTACCACGCCGCAGCTCAAATGGACTTCAAGGTTCTGGCAATGGGAGAGGAAATCTGCAGATTGCATGGAGTTCGTGTAGACCGTGCCGCTGTACTGGTTGTCCAGCAAGGTGGCAAGCGCGTAGACCGTCGTTCCGCTGCCCAGGGCGATCGCCGCACCGGTCGGGATCAACGTGCGCGCTTTTTCAGCAATGCGGTGTTTTTCTGCAATGGATTTATAGCGCTTGCTCTCAAAGCTCTCGTCGACAAAGCGGTCGATCGCCCTGGCACCGCCATAGGTGCGGATCAGCAATCCGGCCTCCTCCATCACTGCAAGCTGTTTGCGAATAGTGGATACCGAGCAGTCTAGAATACGGCCCAGTTCCGCGACTGAAATCTCTTTGTGTGTTTCGAGTAAGGAAATGATCTGCTGTTCTCTTCTTTGGACTTTCATAGGAACGCTCCATACCACTTTATATTGCTAAAGAGTATACCACAAAAGCTTTTGTTTTGTAAAGCAATCGTTTTGCGAGCGTTCTTTTCAATCTGGCAAGTACGTAGAAATATGAGGGTAAAGATTTGTGCTATATGCCGACAAAACGCGCAAAAAACGTGCGTTTTGTCGGTTTTTTTCTCGTTTTGATATTTTAGAAGAGAGAATTGTTCAAACGGGATTTTTGGCTCCATAGTGCGAATTGACTTTCATCGGCCGGGAAATATCATAATAATTAGTTTCTAATTTTTAAAGGAGGTTCTCATTATGAAGCCCGAAATTATAATTATGCTCACCCACCACGACGTAACAGTTCAGAATGCAGCGGAAGTATTTGAGGCGTGCAAGGATCTGCCCGTAAAATTCTGGGGATTTAAAAACGTCGGTCTGCCAAAGGACCAGATGAAGGCCCTCTGTCAGGCTATGAAGGCCGCCGGCAAGACCACTTTTCTGGAGGTCGTCACCTATGACGAGGCCAGCTGTCTGGACGGCGCCCAGACAGCCATCGACTGCGGCTTTGATTATCTGATGGGCACCATTTACTATGACTCTGTTGCCAAGCTCCTGTATGACAACAACATGGCCTATCTGCCATTTGTCGGCAAGGTCAGCGGAAGTCCCAGCATTCTTGAAGGCAGCAACGAAGAGATCATCCAGAACGCCAAAGATCTAATGGCCAAGGGCATCAAGGGTTTTGATATCCTGGCTTACCGCCATGTCATCGACGGCGAAAAACTCGCCTACGAGTTCTGCAAGACAATCGACGCCGAAATCTGTATCGCCGGCAGCATCAACAGCTTTGGGCGGATCGATACCATGTTTGATATCGGACCCTGGACCTTCACAATGGGCTCAGCTCTGTTTGAAAAGAAGTTTGTGGCGGACGGAAGCTTCCGTGACAACCTCAAGGCAGTTGCCGATTACATGGCCGCAAAGTAACGCCAGTCTTTTTCCCGCTGTTTTGCGGCAATTCCGCGCGCTGCTCTCTTCACTTGAGACATAGCGTGCGGCTCGATCAGACAGCAGGATCAGAGTGAACGATACGGCCGTCTTCCGGTACGGATAGAGCGCTGCTGGATTATGAATAGAAAGTGCTTGGAGGGGATACCATGACAGTTCTTCAAAATTTGTCAGTTGAGCCGCTCTTTTCCTCACAGACGATCGTCTATTGTCTTCGGATTCTTATTGCGCTCGGCTGCGGTGGTGCGATCGGCTCGCTGAGAAATCGATATTATAAAGAAACCGGTGCCAATCTGATGGTTTTTGTCTGCGGCGGCGCGGCACTGATGATGATCATCTCCAAATACGGCTTTCTCGACGTAAGCTTACCTGACAGCCCGCTTTATCCCGGCTCGCGCGGCGCGGATCCTGCCCGTGTGGCCGCCCAGGTCGTCAGCGGCGTCAGCTTTCTCGGCGCAGGGGTGATCTTCAAGAGAGAGGGCGGCATGGTGCGCGGATTGACCAGCGCCGCAGGAATATGGGTTGCTGCAGCTGTCGGGCTCGGTATCGGAGCCGGCAACCTTTGGACGTCACTCTTTACCACCTTGGTCATCTGTGTTTTGCAGATAGCGATGCACCGTTTTTCTTTCGGCGCGGATTCTTATGTGACCAATCTCCTTCATTTTACGGTGAAAAACGGCCACGAGTTTCTTCAATCGCTCAACCGGCAGCTAGAGTTCTGGGACGCCACAGTGTTGGAAAGCTCCTTTGCCCGTCACCAGGAGGACGGTACGACGGATTATGACCTTTCTGTGAGGCGGAAAAAGGACATCTCTTATGCAGAGCTCAAAGCCTTTATCGAGCAGCACGAGGAAATACTGGCCTGTACAAATCACGATGCCCGCGGCGTCTGACGCCCCTCAAACGAAACAAGGTCCTTGCCCATCCTGTCAGGAGAAACGGCGGAGGTTTTTTGCATGCGTAAGAAGGTGGTGCATGGTGCCGGCCTCTTCCGGATTACCCAAAGTCGTATAAAGGCAAGGATCATACGCCTGACCCGTTTCTCATTTAATGGAGGAAAGTTATGCCGCGCATAAAACAAATACCGACGCCTTTTGAGCGGGTCAGGCGGTTGCTGCTCGGCTATGAATTAACGGCAACCAAACTGGCAATTGTTCTCAAATGCTCTCAACCGACAGCGCGGCAGCGGCTGAACGATCCCGGACTGTTGAGGTTGACAGAGCTGCGCAAGCTCCATCGGCTCGGTCACATACCGATTGAAGAATTGATGGAAGTGATCCGAAGAGAGCTTTGAAGCGTTGTGTTGGATCATGATTCCAGTTTGAAGAACTATCTCACCCAACTGCCTTCAGCGAAGAAACGCTATCTAGATGGGCTAATTGAATATCAAATTACTGGAGAACTTGTCGTCAAGGGCAGCATGAGTTTCCCTTTGGTAGAGGATCTGCAGGAATATTTTGCATAACAAAACGAGGGCGCCGGGTTGGCGTCCTCGTTTAGCTATGAAGGATGACAAAAGATGATGTTGCCTTTATTGGCCTATTGTGATATACATGAAGCAATATCGAATCAAGCCTCATGTTATTTACGGGTAGGTGGGTCCAAGGCTAATAATATTGAAATACTGGCATTTTTCTTTGTAATTCGCAGTAAAGCGAGATGGTAAGTACTTTGTTTGAGTACTCCTATCTCGCTTTTTGCTTAATCAAGTGAATTCAAGTTGAGAATAATTAAATTAGTGCGCAGGATATTGTATCATATCCTGCGCACTAACGTGTCTGAACCTTCTCAAAAGGATGGAAAAACCGCGTTTCAGACGGAAAAACAACTTTCCGTTTCAGATAGTTCTGTTTTTTATCTTATTCTATCATTTTCGTTTTTTTCTTAAGTCTGCTCCTTCCGGAGACATATGCAGCGGTTTCAAAAACGATCCTGATTATCTGTTCAGCAGGGCGTAGACTGCCGGAAGAGAATCGCTCTCCATTCCCGCGGCCTGCTGCGCTTCCAGATCGCGGCGGATCATCTCGACCTGTCCTTCGCCGAGAGCGGCAACCGCAGAGAAGAGCGTCTCGGCGTCCTCTTCATAGCCGCAGTACAGGCAGGCATAGGCCAGGATCAGGTCGATCAGGACGTTGTCCGGTTGAAGCTCATACGCCGCATAGGCGGCATCAAAGGCTCTGAGCGGATCCCGCTCGTGGATCAGCCGGTAATAGGAAAGCCAGGCCAGATACTGTGCCCGATCGTATTCGCCCAGGCCGTCCAGCGCCGACTCATAGGTGCGGAGGCCCTCCTCGAAAAGCGCCCGGGAGCGCGTGTAATCCGGCAGTTTGAAGGCGTTTTCCCCGCGGTTGATCAGCGAGAGCGCCGCCATTGCCCGGTCATGAGCGCTGCCGGTCTGTTCGGCGAGCGCGCCGCTGATCTCCGCGGCACGGGAATAATACCCGTCTGCCGCGGCGTAGTCGCCGTGCATGTTGAGACTTATGGCGCGATTGTTGCACAGCTCCGCCAGATTACGCTGATAGGCAGTGTTCTCGCCGTCCTGCGCCATTCCTTCCGCATGCTCGATGGCGAGGGCATAGACCGCGTCGGCCTCTCCAAAATTTCCCTCGTCGGTCAATACGGCGGCCAGCATGCTCATGGTCTGCACGGCCTGCGCCCTGTTCTGCAGGGAATCCACACGCGCAAGCAGCTGCTCGCAGATCGTCCCGGCCTCACGCAGATGCTCCTCCGCATCGTGATACTGTCCCAGGCGATAGAGCAGCACGCCATAGTTGTGATGGACGTGGGCGGCGGTCTCAATCCCGCGTGTTTCCGTAACGCCCTCCAGCAGCGCGATACAGGCGTCAAAGGAACTCGCGGCGGCTTTTCCGTCGCCGCGGTCAGTGGCGTTGGCTCCGTCGTTCAGATAGAATTCCGCCAGGCGCAGCCGATCCTCCCCCTCCGCCGTCTGGCGTGCGATCGCCTGCGCGTAGGCCTCCGCCGCCTTGTCATAGCGGCCGGACGCATGATAGATGTTCCCCAGGTTATTATACGCCGAGGCGAGCTTTTCTCCGCTTCCCGCCGCGCCGCGGCGCAGCAGCTCGTCATAGTTGCCGATCGCCGTCTCCTGTGCCGCGAGCGCCTCGTCGTATCGGCCGAGCACCGCGCTGGCGTTGGCCAGCTTTTCATAATTGGCCGCCGCCTCGCTCTCGGCCTTGTCCCGATCCGATGACAGACGCAGAATGGCATTGAGTTCCGCGGTATTCCTCTCGAGGATGCCCGCGATGCGGCTGTATGCCCCCGGCACGTTGGTCAGATGGTCCGGTAGGGAATAGGTCAGCTCGTTGAGGATGCGCATGGAGGCCTGCTCCCGCATCCGGGCGGTGTCCCGGTAGCCCTGCGCCAGACTCATCAGGCCGAGGGAGATCGCCGCAACGGCCGCGAAAACGGCAAGACTCGCGGCAGTTTTGGCCGCGAAGCGCCGGTTCCTGCGCAGCGTATGCTCCCGCAGCAGTTCCTCTTCCTGACAGCCGGCAACGTCGGCAACGGCGCGCAGGATCTCCGTCTCCGCCTTTGCCATCATCGTTTTGACGGCGTTGCCCGGCGTACGGATATCCATGATGCGCCCCCGGATATCCGGCACCAGCTTGAGTGACGGCGGGAAAGAGTGCTCGGGGTCGCCCGAGATGAGCAGGGGGTAGATATGCTCCGCCCGGCCCAATTCGATGAAGGTCGCGACCTCGCGGTCGATCCACTCTGAACTCGGGGTGTCGGTGGAGCAGACGACGATCAGGCAGCGCGTTGAATGCAGGGCCTGGTCGATGGTGTCGGTCAGGATCCGGCTGACGGGCAGCTCCTCCAAATCCCGGAAGGCGCGCCGCACATCCTCGCAGCCACGCTCCCGCAGCGCCTTCGGCAGGCGGTAGCTCTCCACCAGGTTGAAGGTCTTTTGGGTGATCTCCGCGTCGAGGGGCTTGTGGCGATAGCTGAAGAAAAAGTCATAGCGAAAGCTCATGCGCCGCCTCCCGTCTCCGTTTCGTCGAGAAGCGAGCCGAGGCCGAGCTCGTCAAGGCCGGCGCGCGCGTTTTCGACGGCCTCGTCGATATAGGCCAGCGCCTGCTCGTCCCCCTCAAAGGCGGCGGGCAGTTCCTCCATCGTACGCTGCGCAATGGAGAGGCTCAGCTTTGTCTGTTCCTCGGCGATCCGCCCCTCGTCCCGGGCGATCAGTCCGAGGCGCAGGAAGATCCCAGCCGCAGCGAGACAGACCGCTCCGACCACGGCCAGCGCAGCCGCAGCCGCGCGCCGTCTGCGGCTGCGGTGACGCTGTTCCAGATCGTCCGGGTGCAGGCCGAGGACCGAGGCGGCAATGCGCACGGTCTCGTAGCGCAGCACCTCCCTGCGGCGTTTCTCGGTCGTGCCGCGAAGATCCGCGGCAATCGGCTCGATGGTCTCGACACGTTCGACCACGCGCATATCCGGCAGGATATGCCGTACCGTTTTTTTCTCAATAAAGCTCTCGGGAAAGGACTCAGCCGGCTCCCCCGCGGCGATCACCGCGATGATTTTGTCCCTCCCGTGCGCCTCCTGAAAGCAGTTCAGTCGCTGCAGAATGGCCGGATTGTCCCGGGTCGCGGGCGAACAGATCATCGCCAGAAAGCGGGCGGCGCTGAGCTTTGCGCGCCGCGCCTCTTCCAGCGGCGCCTCGTCGCAGTCATAGAGGATGCGCCGATAGTCCAGCGCGGGGTCCGGCAGGCTGACGTTGGCGGGCAGCCGGTAGCTGTGGAGGCTCTCGCCCAGTCTGCGGGCGACCGCCGCGTCCGATTTGGCTGAGAGAATACAGATGTCGTAGACTTCCATGTTCCGCTCCCCTCTTCCCGCGGCTCGCTCAGCTGAGGTCCTGCAGCTCTGGCAGATCCTCCAGTGCCGCATAGAAAGCGTCGGAGAATTCCTCTCCGTCGAAGTCAAAGGCCACGATGACGAAGGTACCCAGGCGATCCGTCTCAAAGCTCAGTTCGCCTTTCAGGCCGGAGTAGCGTGCCCTTGCGGCCGTGATCGTTCCGTCCGCATTGCGGAAGACCGCATAGAGCGCCTTGCCCGCATCCTGAGGCGGGAGCTCATAACGCATGCTTACGGACACGCGGCCGCCGAGATCCCGAAGGGTCTTCTCCCCTTCCGCGGCACAGAGAATATAGCGAATCCCATCGCTCTGCGCCTCTACCCAAACCGTTGCCGGCCGGGTCATCGTGACAGTCTCCGCGGCAGGCTCGGTCTCCGTCTTGCCGGTGGTACTATCGGTGCCGCCGTTCCCCGTTCCGTTGTCGTCATCGGTGCCGCTTTGGTTGCTATGGTTCGTGCTTCCGTAATGAACCGACCCCGCGCCGCTGCCCCCCAGGATCCCGCTTCCGGTAAAGAGCGTTCCCGTCTGCGTAGAAGTGCCGGCAGGCTCGACGAAAGAGGTGGCCTGCTGGAAAATGATCCGCACAAGACACACGTCGTCGGCAGGGAACTGTGTCAGTTGGCTTTCATTGAAGGTATCCAGGCTGAGGACCCCGTCGTTGAGATGCAGAAGCTCGAATTTAATCACTCCCTCTTCCTCATTCCATCCGGCGGACGTCTTGTATGCTTCGATCAGCGTCCGGAGAGCCGTCGGCGAAAGCACCAGTTTCTGGTTTTCGTCACGTGACGCCCGGATCGACGTATTCTTCGCGAGCTTAACAACTTCTTTCCAACTGAGTTTGTTTTTTTCCGCATGCTCTATCATCCATACCCCCGCAACAGGGATGCTTTGATTTTCGCTCTCATCCGCCCGGGTCATATCTTCCGGGCTGATATGCATCAGCGGCAGGCAGGTCTCAAGGACGCCGGGATAATCAAACACGTTTCCGCCCGGCTCTGTGGATATCGAAACATCGTTCAGCTTGATCCCCTTTGCAAGGGAAAAGGTTCCATTTTCAAAGCGGATCGTCCCGCTGCCGGCAATGTCGCCGCTGACCGAACAGACCGGGTCTCCCCACATACGAAGAGAGAGCGTCCCGTCCACGCTGCTCAGTTCCACATCAGCCCCGGTTGGGAGAAGAATCGTACTGTTGCCGGAGATATCCAGGCCGCTGATCGCGGCGCTACCGTCCTCCATGTGGACGATACTGTTATCGATCGTCAGATCCTGATATGTCCCATTTCCGTTCAGATAAATGTCCCCGGCGGAGAAAGATATATCTGCGTTGCTGACGGCATCGGGGTCCTCGACCTTGATCTGGCCGGCAGTAACGCTGCCGCTGCCGGACAGGGAGCTGCCGTTTCCGTCAACGGTCACAAAACCGCCGCCGGTCACATCGCCTTCCACAGTCAGCGTTCCGCCATTTGTCACGGCAAGCTCCGGATAGCGCATAAAATCATCGGTATTCGTAAAGCCCAGGCTCCTCAGATTCTCCAGCAGCAGAGCAGCGCCCTGATGGATAAGCAGCGACGCAGCGCCCGTGATCGTCAGTCTGCCCACCTGTTCTACGACGTTTTCGCGATCGGAAGCACTATAGTTGTGCTCTGTGCCGTGATAATAATTGACGGCTGTGACGTTTCCGTCGTTGTCCCGGATCGCCTCCGCACCGGTGCCGCAGAGAAGCAGGCTCGACTGATCGGGCATCACGAGGCTGGCGTCGTTGATGGTATATTCCTCATCAAGGATTCCCGGAACCGCGCCGTTGACCAGCAGATAACTGCCGTCCGTCTGCTTGACGAAAACCGCGGTGCTTCCCTTGTCATAGACGTCCGTCAGCGTCATCAGATCCAGTTCGCCCTCCAGGCTGTCCACCAGAAGGATGCCGGTTCCGGCGATGTTGACCTTGCCGGCGCCGGAGATGGAGGCGATCCGGTTCAGCCCCGCGGCGAGGATGGTGATGTCCCCATCCGCCTGAAGGCTCTCCGTTCCGGTGTGGTTGACCAAAACATAGCTGCCGTCCTCAAGCTGCGTGAGGGTGGCGGCAACGGGGTTTTGCGTCCCGGACGTCTCGTCACCCGCCGCTGCGGTCACAGCAGGATCTGTGGTTATCCGGAGAGTCACAACGGTTGTATCGTCCGCCTCAACCGGAGCGTCATCCGTCACCGCCGGCGCATCGTCCGCCTCATGCGAGGCGTCATCCGTCACCGTCGCCGCATCGCCCGCCTCAATCTGGGCATCGGTCGACGCAGACGGCTCTGAAATCTGAAGCGGGGGCTCGAGGACAGGATCCTCCTCGGACTCAGCATGGATCTGCCCATTGAGCGAGACCGTCAGCAGAGACGCCAGAAAAGCGCTTGTCAGCTTCTTTACCCACTGTTTCATAGTCATCCGTCCTTTCCGAACAGTCTGATTCTCTTTCCGCTCCCGGGTCTATAAGGGGCCGCCCCTTTGGATGCGCGAGGCGCTTGTTCCTACTCTTTCTCGCTCAGCCTGCCCAGCATCTCCCAGGCAAAGGCGTCCTTTTTTTGTTCGGCCTCTGTCAGTTCCTCATAGGGCAGGAGCATCGGGTGCCGCCGCTTTTCGTTGTTCCGTATCGGATCATACTGCCAGTTGTACATCTGATAAAAGCGCATCCAGCGCCGGTGTTCCATCTCCTGCAGCCTGTCGGCGTGCTCGACACAGAGCTCCCGATAGCGCGCGTAGGCCCGCGCGCAGTCTGCGCTGCTCAGTTCCGTGAGCGTCTCGTCCTGCAGCAGATAACGCGCCTTGACGATTAGGTGGTCCGCAGCCGCGATGTTCGACTGCCGCAGAAAAGCGCTCAGCTCCTCCCATGAGGTCGGCGTGCTCGAGCCCTCGTTGTAGATGTCGTTCATCAGCCGTGCGCGGCGGTTGATTTCGTCCTTTATCACGAACTCCGGGCGCATGCTCTCGTCCCGACCGCCGAAGCTCTCGATCCCGGGTACGCGCTCCGACAGGCGGACGTGCAGCGCGGCCGCGCAGCCGAACCAGGTCCGCAGCTCTTCCCAGATCTCGAAATTGAGCTTCTCGTCGTCATAGGCCACCAGAATGCGATCCGCCCGCTGCAGCAGGCTTCTTTCTTCGGTCCAGTTCTCTGTGTGGAAAACGAGCGTATCCTCCCCCGGCTTTTCCATCGACAGCGCACGCACCGCCTCGGGGTGCAGCGCAGCGAAGCCAGCCGTATCGTCGAACACGTGGTATTCGGTGTTTCGCCCGCTCTCGAAAACGTTGGTCATCAGCGCGCGCTCGAGCAGGGCGCTCCCCGCCGCGCCGCAGCCGAGCAGTACGACGCAGTGCTCGTCCGAACGGAGGGGATGGTTTTTCCAGTAGCTGCGGCTCATTGCCTCCAGGGGGCTGAAGAGCACCATGTTTCCGGGCAGCCGGTCGATCGGAGCCTCTGACAGGCAGACGCAGGCCGCGCCGGATGCGCAGGCGGCAAGCGCTCCGCTGACGTTTTTCCAGTCCGTTTGTCCCAGAAACAAGAGCCAAAGGCCCTGGCCCCCGCCGCGCAGGCGGAGCAATTCCGACTGCGTCCAGTCAAGGCGCAGCACGTTCGCCCCCTCGGCAGGCTTTTTCTCCCCCGCCGGGAAGATCAGCAGGCAATCCGGGTCTTCCTTCCGCAGCGCGCGGGCAAGCGCGGCCGCGTCCTCGTTTTCTTCTTCAAAGGCATACCAGTGTTTCCTCTTCCCGCGGCGCAGACGCATCCGCGGAATGAACTCTCCGCTCAGAAGCGTAATCCCGAGGCCGATCAAGGCCGTCAGGATGCCGATGCTGCACAGGGCGAACACGGCGCCGATCAGGCGGCCTGCGGGCGTCACTGGCGACAGATCGCCGTAGCCGACCGTGGTCATCGTGATCAGGGAGAACCAAACCGCTTCCCCGAAGTTGCGGATACTGGCCCCGGGATTTTCTCCCTCCGCCGCCAGCAGCAGAACAAGCAGTACGATATAGACTGCGAGCGCACCCAGGATGCGCTTCAGATGTTTCTTCATCTGTTCCGCTTCCCTTCTTCTGCCCGCAGCAGACGAGGCAGCGTCAAAACGTTGTTGATATCCATCTGCTTATAGTCAACCTCTCGTCCCGTTACGGCGCTCTCCCGCGCCGAGAGTTCATCAAGCGCGTCCCAATCGATCAGGCAGGCGTGCGTGCGCTCCTCCGCGTTCTTGGAGAGCTTGATCGGACAAGGCACGCCCTCTTCCCGGCATCTGCGCCAGACCTCCTCGTTGGCGGCAAACTGTTCTTTGCTCATAAGCCGATATCCCATGGCGAAGTGAAACGCCATCCAGCGCAGGTGTTCGGTCTCGCCAAGGTTCTTGAGAAGCGTCTCCGAGGGCGCCCAGGTCCCGGCGAGCACTTCCTCCTTTGTGCATCCGGCGGCCCGCAGGAAGGCATGGGCAAAATCCGCTGACGCACGGGAGGACATCCGTCCGAAGCTGTCGCAGGACAGCCATTTTTCCCAGTCGCTGCGCTCGCTGCCGTCATAGCTGGCGTTGAGCACGATAGCGCCGCAGTCGGCGTCCTTCGCCGAGAGGCAGGCGCGTGAGTAGATGCTGCTTGTGAGGATCGGGCTTCCGATGCGCTCCTGATAGCGCACGCCCGATTTGTCGCAGCGCACCACGCAGATGTTCTCCGCCTTCCTCCTCTTGAGGAAGAGCATCAGGCTGTCGGAGATCTCCCGGTTTTGATCCGGATCGCCGGTGGCGACCGCAATAAGCTTGAGAGTGGAAAGCCGCTGCTCAATATAATTGTAAAACGCAGCGCCGCGCGCATCTTCCTCGAAGCTTTCAATCTCATACTGCCGGAGCATCTCGGGGCAATCCGATCTGAGATAGCCGGACTCCTTCTTGAAGTTTGGGGAAAACACCGCCGCGCGAAACTTCGAGCCGGCGAACTGCCCGTTCATGACCAGTTGCTTGAGGACCGCCTGTCCGTGGCTGCCGAAGCCGACCACCACGCATTCGAAATCCTCTTTCGCGCGCCCGTCCGCTCCGAAGGAGATATAGTCCCAAGGCGGCACCATCCGGATCAGCGCCCGGGCTGCCAGCACGCTCGGCTCGAAGACGTTCACAAATCCGTAGCCGTAGCGATCCTTTGTCGCCTGCAGCATGGAGGCGATCACGTCCTCCGCCCCGGGGAGCGTGACGCTCGTCCTCTCCGCGGGAATGCCCGCCTTCTCCAGCGTATCGAGAAGCCTGAGCGCAAAGAACAGATCCTTGTCCTCCGCCTCGTCCAGCGCGTAGACGCTGAGCGTCCTGCCCTTGAGGTGCAGCCTGCGGATACTGGCAGGCCCGGCCGCGGCGGCGTCCGCCCCGGTGAGCACGGACAGGCCAGCGGCGTTGAGTTCGGTGATCTTCGCGGGCGCGGCCTGCTCGACGATAAAAACCACGGAGTTTCCGCCGGCCGCCAGGCACTCCTTGCCCAGGGCGATGCTGTTTTCGTTGAGACCGTAGATCAGGGTCAACTCACCCCGCCGCGACAGGAAAAGCCGGAGCTGCCGCATCAGCGCGGCGCCGAGCGTGTTCATCACGACGCTTGCGACGGAGCAGAAGGCAAGCATGTGCACAAGCCAGAAGCCGAAGGTTCCCAGCGGCGTCGACACGATCCGGGAGCCCTTGATCGCGCTGAACTCATTGACGCCGACAAACATGCGCAACACAAAAACCGGCGTGCGCACCGCGGTCAGCGCCAGGTCGCCGCTCAACTCCATATAGCCGACGCCGTAATAGATCAGTCCGCCGATCATGGTGAGCGCCATCACCCAGACGCTCAGTTTTGCGGCGGCAGCCGGTCTGAGCGCCAGATTCAGGATCAGCCCAAGCAGGATCGCAGAGGACAGGACGACAGCAGCGATGATAGCCATAGTAGCACCGTTCTCCTTTGGATCGAAGAGGATCTTCGTTGAGGGTATAATCGCCCAATGTATATTTATTCAATTTTATTATAGGTTCCTTTCCTGCTTTTTTCAATCTTTTTTTCGTCCCGGCGGACGTTTTTCCCCGCTTTCCGCCGCAAAAGGGCACGTCTCCCGGCTTTTTCTCGAAAAATGGCGAAAACGCATTAAAGTCAAGGTAGACTTTAACGCGTTTTCATATGCGTCAGAGGACCGGTGTTGATGCTGTGATATGTCGTACAGCGTTTGCATATTGATCTGCGTGGTTGATCGAAAACTCTCCGTGCCGAAGCCCTTTCATGCGGTGTAACTGACAGCATGGGCGCATTTTGCATATGGCTTCCGCAGAGCGTTGGATCTCTCCGGTCTCCTTTTCACCGACATAAACGTGTACGCATATCTGTTTTTGCAAAACCGACTACATCCTTTGGCTGGCGAATGGGGGAGCGCGCGTTTTACTACAGGTTTTATCGGAGAACGGCTTTCTTTTTGATAAAGACGAAACCCGGTCGATCGGGAGGCGCGGCGATCAATCAGCCAGTTTTTCTGGGGAAGCTGACAGAAAAGGATGGCATGACAGCTATTGATGGACAATTCGGTTGGGAATGGAAAAAAGCAATCATCTCATGGTTGATTTTTGCTGTTTTGTTTTTGGCTTTTGATCCGAATGCTCTGATGCTGATTTTGGCAGGAATCTTTATCTTGCTGTGCTCATTTTTTCTCCTCACCCTTTCCTCTTCTTTGTACGGAGAGGAAGAAAAGGCGGTTATCGAATTGATAGAAAAGCACCTGCTGTCATAAGATATCTTTTTCGGGTGCACAAGACACTCAAACACAGTCCACCCATTGGGTGGGCTGTGTTTTTGCCGTTATGGAGAGATTGAAGCAACGACCTCCGGAGGAGGTTATTGGGATGGCGGCTTTGCGCCGCCGGGGGCGGATGCAGGAGCACCCGCTGATCCTAAAGTCTCCTCTTCGTATCGCACGCCCTGCTTCTTTCGGGGCGAGTGCCCGACACGCTTGTCCTTTTTCTCTCTTCGTGGTAGAATGGCGGAGGGTTTGGTCGGGACGCCGCGAAGTGAGTTCTGCCGTTTCTCTTTCGAACACCTTGATTCAAGGAGGCTTATCATGGCCGTTATCAAAGACACCGTACGCACCGCCGCGTTTTCCATGGACTATTTCCGCTTTGGAACGGGCGGGAAAGTGCTGGTCATCCTGCCGGGGCTGAGCATCCAGAGCGTGATGGGCGCGGCCGATGCCGTTGCGGATGCCTACCGCTCGCTGGAGGACCGCTTCACGATCTATGTCTTCGACCGGCGCAGCGATATGCCCCCGTCCTATTCGGTGCACGACATGGCGCGCGACACGGCCGAGGCGTTTCGCGTGCTGGGGCTGCGGGAGGTCTGTCTCTTCGGCGCGTCCCAGGGCGGCATGATCGCGCTCGTCCTCGCCATCTCGTATCCCGAACTCGTCGGCAGGCTGGCGCTGGGCTCCACGTCCGCACACGTGCAGAGCGAGCAGTTCCGCGTCCTGGAAAGCTGGGCGCAGCTCGCGCGCGAGCAAGACCGGGTCGGGCTGTATCTCGCCTTCGGCCGGGAGATCTATCCGCCCGCCGTGTTCGAGCAGTACCGCGAGGCGCTCGTCGCCGCCGCCGGGACCGTGACGGAGGAGGATCTGCGGCGCTTCATCATCCTCGTCGAGGGGACGAAGGATTTCAACGTTGTCGGCGAGCTGGACCGGATCAGCTGCCCCGTGCTGGCGCTCGGCGTGTTCGAGGACAGCGTGCTCGATTCCGACGCGACGATGGAGATTGCGGAAAATCTCGACTATCGCGCGGACTTCCGGCTGTATATGTACATCGGCTACGGCCACGCCGCGTTCGACACGGCGCCGGATTACCGCGAGAGGCTGCTGCGCTTTTTTTCGGAATGAGTCAGCAGCGCGACAAGCAAGAACGATCGTAAAAGGGAGGGGCCGCGGCCCCTCCCCTTTTTCATGTTTTTTATACTTTACAGTTGCCGAATTTCCCGATATCTGTTAAAATTTCTTTCAGAGCATTTTCTGCGCTCCCGCGGGAGGCGCAAGACACAGACACAAGGGGGAAACTATGGAACAGAAAATCAGCGGCAGAAAGCCGAGCTACGGCTTTCTCGACAGACTCATGTACGGCGTCGGCGAGATCTTCGGCGGCGGCTGCTTCGTCATCATCAATTCTTTCTTCATCGTCTTCCTGACCGACGCGCTCGGCATGAACGCGGCTCTCGCCGGCACGATCCCCATGATCGGCAAGATCTGGGACGCCATCACCGACCCCATCATGGGCAACATTTGCGAGAGGACCCGGTCGAAATACGGCGCGAAGCGGTTCTACATCCTCGTGGGCAGCATCGCCTCCGCCATCACCTTCGTGACCATGTGGATCAACATTCACTCCTCTTCGGTCGTCACGAACTATGTCTTCTATGTGGTGATGTACTGCCTGTTCAACACGGGCTTCACGGTGCTGAGCGTGCCGTATAACGGCCTGCTTCCGGATATGATGGACGACTACGCCATGCGCGCCAAGTTCTCCAACATGCGCATGATCTTCTCGACGCTCGGCGCCGCCGTCTGCGGCCTTGTCCCGGGCATGATCATCAAGCAGACCAACGACCCGTCGCAGTACATGAAGTGCATGCTCCTCTTCGGCGTGCTCTTCTTCGTCTGCTCGATCACCGTGTTCTTCGGCACGTGGGAAAAGCAGAAGGAGCCCGTCAAGACCACGCTTGCAGAAAGCTTCACCCAGGCGGCCAGCGTGTTCAGAAGCCGCTCGTTCCTGATCTTCCTGGGGCTCTACCTCTTCGGTCAGGGCGGCATGGACTTCATCTCGGGCATGGCGGTCTACTATGTCCAGCACGCGCTCGGCGCCTATCCCAGCTACTACATCCCGATCCTGGCAGTGCTCATGGTTGCCCAGCTCATCGGCATGCTCATCTTCGGGCCGGTCATGAGCAAGACCTCCAAGAAGCTCGCGATCGTTATTGCCGCGCCGCTGCGCCTTGTCGGCGTTCTGGGGCTGCTGGCCTTCTCGCATCACGGCGCGCCGCTCGTCCCGATCCTCGCTCTCGCGACGCTGATCGGACTTGGCAACGCCGGCTCCCTCACGGGCATCTTCGCCATTATGGCCGACATGACCGACATCGACGAGCTGATCACCTCGATCCGCAGACCGGGCATCGTCTCCAGCATGGCCACCTTTATCCGCAAGATCGCCTCGGGTCTGTCCGTTGCGATCATCGGCTTCATGCTCACGGCTGTCCACTATGACGAGGCGCTCGCCAACGCGGGTCTCGAGCAGGCGGCCGCGACCCAGCACGGCATCGGCATCTGCTATGTCCTGGCTCCCGCCATCATGTCGGCGCTGCTGCTGCTCTGCGCGTGGATCTTCCCTGTGACCGACAAGGAGTTCAAGCTGGTCCAGAAGGACATTGCCAGACGCAAGGGCACGGACGAGAGCGTCGCCACGGCAGAAGAAAAGGCCGCGCTGCAGAAGGTGACGGGCTTTGCCTACGATCAGCTGTGGAACGCGAAAAACGCGACGATGAAGCGCTGATCCCCGAACAGAACAAATCGAGTAGGAGGGGCTGAATAAGCCCCGACCTCTCACACCACCGTGCGTACCGTTCAGTACACGGCGGTTCAATCGCATAAGTGCAGAGACTCGTACCGGTCAAGGATGCTGTAGTATCCGGC
>Ga0256405_10005087_pt1 | contig 23406 bp, 20 predicted proteins | sample RumenRJG_02DNA_FD_189096 | JGI IMG/M metagenome (GOLD analysis project Ga0256405, IMG submission 189096) | Bovine rumen microbial communities from Lethbridge, Alberta, Canada - RJG_02 | ecosystem: Host-associated > Mammals > Digestive system > Stomach > Rumen | place: Canada: Alberta... | reverse complement strand
TCAACGAAGGCGGTCTCCCACCTGTGGCGTTAAGAACTTCAAAGCAGCTCTCTCATCACGCCGCCTGATATCTGCCTATCCAAGATTTTGGGTGTTTTATGACTGCACATTTCTTGACAAGTCCAGACCATAAGGATGGTGGTACTATGAAAACAAAGTGCAAATGCAAAACCAAGAGAAGAAACCCTATGTTAAGGTTGCCTTGGATATTACTTTGGTTTATATGCTTCCCTTTTGCATTAACCATTGAGTTGTTCTATCTTATCAGGTCGCACATCTCCAAAAGAAAAGCAAAGCGCTCAATGAACAGCGGTGGTATATGGAGAAATCACACTGAGTTTTTCTTTTGGCAGAGCAGCTAAAACACTGTAAACCGTTTGAACATCAAATGCATAACATCTTCTTCAAAATATTTTACACAACCTTCGCAGACCAGAGGTGCTCATATGAGTGCCTCTGTTTTGCAAAAAGGAAATATAGTGCTGGTTTGTATTGAATTTTCTGTAAATATGTGATACAATATAAACGAAAGACAATACACCAAAGGAGGTTGGTATTTTATGTTTGGTACAAAACAGACGCTTATAGTTGTGTACAAGGATGAATTGCTGGTCAATCAGCTGCGAAAAATGGTTGAGACACGAGATGATACCGAAAACGAAGTGGTTGGAACGACAGACGATTCGATCAACATTGTTTCTTGGGACGAAAAAGTATGGCTGGCAAATAAAAAAGCTGGCAATCTTCAAGGTAAGATCCTTTTTATAGGCGATGTCAAAGGAACCGATAAGCTAACGCCTATTGTAGATGTGAAATTCAATGAGTTTGGCGTTAGTTACGGATGGGCAGGTAATCAAGCAGTCATATTTGCTGATACGAAAGTTCTTACAACTCGTGAGGATTACGAAGCTTTCTTAAAGAAGTACGCTGAGCTACCTATACCGGACTCTATAAAAGTAGAAAAGATTCTAAAGAATTCAAAAGAATCAACAGAGAGAATTGATGATTCAAACCAATCAAGTGTTACAACACTCTGTGAAACAATAGAACGCTCAGGTCATAAGCCAGAACCATTAGGATTAGCTAAAAAGGCTCTTTCAACAGGAGCTGATGCTCTCGGAAAGGTTGGAGGTCATGTTGCTGTAAAGTACGAAGAAATCAGACGAAACAAGTCGGTGATGATGAGGCAAATGCTGTTCTATGGCGTAGTGAATATGTACAACAACGGACTCGAAGAGTTTATGAACACTTGAGGTGATCATTTATGCAATCAAACTCTGATATGCAGCAGGGCTGGGATTTTGCAGCAGGAATAATGAGTGATAGCATTGCAGTGCAGGTAGGCTATGAGCATGTAAAACTAGTTGAAAACGCTATAGATGAGCTTGAAAGAGGCATTAGTGAACACCAATATACTAATCTGGATATAAACCATCTTCAAGGCTATATGCTTGAAGAGTATGCTGCTGGTACTTTTAATATTGATGCCATAGCATCTGGTTCAACAGACCGCGCTACGGTATTGCACAGCAATGATCATAATTCCATTGATGTTCAATTAGACTCAGGTAAAGCATTTAGTGCAAAATCATATCGTACTGCTGATAAAACTGTTAAAGCGCAATCAAAACTTGACCCATTAACACAAAAATCGAGCTATCACAATCAGGAACGACTCGTTCCTACAGATCAGCTTGAAGATGCAAAATCCGCTGCTCATCGTTTAGCATTGAAAAACAAAGACTCCCGCCCCGATTTGTCCAAGTCATATGCTGAAACCGAGTCAAAATTAACAGATACGATTTCCAATAAAGAAGGCGTTAAATCTAAAAAAGTATCCAGATCAGAACTTGAGGATATCGCCAAAGAAGCCAAAAATAAAGAGTTCAAAGCAGAAAATCACGGTATTACTGCCGACAGCGCAATAAAGGTCAAATATGCATTGCACCAGTCTTTAAAGGCGGGCGGTACGGCTGCAGCTATTTCTGTTGCTGTCAAGCTTGCTCCGGAGATCTTCAAGGCGATTGATTATCTCATTAAGAACGGAGAACTTGATCCGCAACAGCTTAAGAAAATGGGAACTAAAGCTATGTCAGCCAGCGCAGAAGGATTTCTTCGAGGTTCGATTTCTTGCTTCCTTATGATTTTGTGTGAAAAAGGAACACTGGGCGAATCACTCAAAGCAATTTCGCCAACAATGCTTGGTGTATCTGTTGTTTTGATTATGCAGACGGTAAAGAATAGTATTCTTGTTGCTGCTGGACATAAATCGCCTGAACAAATGGGCAGCGAGTTTGTGGATACTGTTGCAATATCATCTTCATATATGCTTGGTGCAAAAATAGGAGGCGCCGTCGGACAAGCACTTGGATTCAGTATGCCTGTTTTTGGCTATCTGGTGGGCAGCCTTATCGGAACTTCGTTCAGCATAGTTTATAATATAGGCAAGAAAAAGCTGATCTCATTCTGTGCCGACACAGGATTTACATGCTTTGGTCTTGTTGAACAGGATTACGAACTTCCTGAAGAGATAATCAATGAACTAGGCATAGATACTATCCCCATACCCAGAACGCAAATTGAACAAATCAGCATCCCGACGACTCAGATAATGACTGCACAAATCGAGCAAACTCAGTATGAAACTATTGATATTACCGTTTTGCGCAGAGGAGTTATCGGCGTCAATAAAATAGGATATACATTCAAATAACAGTAGTCACTGCAGCTATGGTGCTGTAGTGGCTACTTTCTATACTCACTAAGTCTATAAATATGTATGTAGCTCGTTCATTGATTAATCTTTTCATTCAAAACGCAGCGGTATCTATAACACCCAATGTTGACATTGTTTGGTGTAAGTAGTATTATTATGATAGGTTATGATGTATGACTAATAGATTTTTTTTGAAAAAACTAAATCAACAAAAATTCAGTTTGTATATGAACTGTAAGAGCTTAATTCTGAAATGTAATTAAACAACTTTGTTTAGGAGGTAATGCAATGAAAAGGTTTATTTTGACTATCCCGATACAAACGGGAAGAGGACTTAAAAAGGTACACTATGAATGTGGTGACGGCACGGAGTTGCTTAAGAATGACAGGGAGACCAGCTTTCCAATAATCGTGCCTATGAGCAATGCTGTAAAGAAAGGCGAAACCATAAAAGTAACAGCGCTGCTTATTGACAGAGAAAAGGTGCCGGTCAACTATGGGCTGTTCAAGCAGGAACTTGATGAGCTTGCAAGTGAGATAGGATTTAAGTACGAACTGAATGATATCAGAATGGATGACAGGGAGGATTCCAAAACGCATCTGAAACTATTCAAGGACTTGGCAAGAGAGTTTGCTGGCAGCAAAGATGAAGAACTCTACGCTTCGATAACCTATGGTACAAAACCAATGCCAATGCTGATGTTGATGGCGCTGACCTATGCATACAAGCTTTGTGACAGATTTACAATAGAATCAATCGTTTACGGATCAATGGTGCATAGCACGGATGATTCTGTTCCGCCAAAATGCTGTATATACGATGTTTCAAGTTTGTTCTATCTTAATTCCGCAGTTAATAATATGGCAGGTCTTGACCTCGATGATCCTCTAGCACTGATAGACCAGATGACAAATGAAGAGGGTGAATTGTAATGGCATTTACTAGACTTGAAATAACAGAAGCCGTTACCGCCTTAGTCAGCAATGCAAAATTCCGAAGCGGTAAGAAACTCGATAATAAGGAAGAAATCATTGAGAGGACCGTTAACTTCATTGCGAAGAAATCGGAGGCTTTAACCACCCGTGCAGAACTCAGAAAGGCTGCCGAGGTCTATTCTGCAATATTTGCAAAAGTCTGTGCAAGCAAGTATTTTACCACATTGGATGAAGCTAGCTTGGCTGAGGTCATAGAAAAGACGTTTACTGAAATATGTGCTAAGTATTCTGATACAAGTGGATTGTTACAAACTCCTCAAAAAGTCAATGATATTCTATCTGTTTTATTCTTGAAAGCGAAATCGCGATATCTTAGGTCTGTTGATAGTGATGCATATGAAGGAGCATATAAACTTATACATAGACTAAAAGAGCATTTGAATCCCCAAAAGGAGGAGATCGATTTTGCTAATGAAGTTGCAGATGATGCAATGAATAGGTTCATTAAATCGTATGAGCCATACGGTGATATTAGCTTCGAGATTGTAGCAAGAAGAGTCTTTGTTAATGCGGTGAACAGCTTCACCAAAAGCACGGAATATAAAATACGTGAAGTAAAAATGCCGCTAAAATCAGATGCTGTAAATGATGAGATAGAATTTGAGGAAAAGGTCAGCTATAAGGATGAAAAACTGCCAGATGAGACCTTTGAATCTGTTTATGCGCAGGTCAGAAAATGTGAGATAATGCGTGACCTATTTGCAGTGCCTAACAAGCTGAAAATATCCAATATACAGCTGCCTTATTTCAGGTGCTTCTATACTGACGGGATATCATATATGCAGGATATCAACAAGATAGCATACTGTCATATTAAAAAGTATGAAAAGCAGTATATGGCTAACGGCGGACTTGACATGGATTTTCTGAATTATTTTGTCGATTCGCCGTGTGAGGTCATATCAGACGCTTACAAAAAACCGAGAGCGTATATGAGCAGGTTCAAAAACGTATGTGACGAAGGTGCGCGTTGTGCACAGCCGCTGGAGGGAATAGTAACAGCACAGTATCTGAAGAAGAGCGAAGGCTCGGTCTCACAGATGAAAAACAAATACCGAGACCAGCTCAGGCTGTTTCTTACAGAATAAAAATGCCCGCAAAGGAGGTCATTGCTTGCAGGTAATAATACATATAACAAACAAGCGGACATTTTCACTTCCGCTTGGATATAACTATTTACTATCGAGTGCGATATACAGCCTGCTCTCACTTGACTCCGTGCTTAGCTCGTATATCCACGACAACGGCTTTGCTGCGGGAACGGGCAGGCACAAGCTTTTCACCTTTTCGCAGTTAAAAGGCGACTATCATATCGAGGGTAAGGAACTGGTCGTGACGGGTGACCTTAGCTTTGAGGTGCGCAGCGTGTCTGACAGACTGATGAACGTGCTGAAAGACTCGGCATTCCAAAGGGGAACGATAAGGCTCGGTAACAACGTCCTTGAAATACGCATGATAGAGGTATATGACAGGCATCTGCTTGAGCCGCAGGTCACAGTAAGAACGCTGTCGCCGATAGCAGCTGCCGTCAGCCTTGACGACAAAACCATATACTATTCGCCAGAGGACGAAGAGTTTCTTGGCGTGCTGCAAAACAACCTGTCGAACAAGTTCTATGCGGCGTATGAACAGCCTGCGCCGATGCCGTTTGAGGCAAAGCTGCTCAACAAGCCTAAAAAGATAGTAACGCGTGTGAAAGGCATCTGGGTAACGGCGTACCACGCAAGGCTGCTGCTGACAGCGCATCCGCAGGCAATGGATTTGCTTTACAATACAGGGCTTGGCACAAAGAACTCGCAGGGCTTCGGAATGTTTGAACCGATATGAACCAAATATAAAAGTAACTCCGTCGGAGCGTAAAGCTCCGGCGGAGTTTTTTGTTGTGTGATTCCCGAGCACGGGTAAGACAAAAGTCGAAAGTATAGGCGAAAGGTACGGAATTACTCGTGTTTCAATTCCCGAACACGGGTAAGACAAAAGCTAATCGGAATGATACTTATAGTAATTGGTGGTTAGTTTCAATTCCCGAGTACGGGTAAGACAAAAGGTTGTCTACGAGGATATTCGAAAGGCATATTACGGTGTTTCAATTCCCGAGTACGGGTAAGACAAAAGCAGAACGATGTTATCGGTTACTATTTCCAGCCTGAGTTTCAATTCCCGAACACGGGTAAGACAAAAGGTTACCGCCGCCTGTAAGTCCGTTTGCGCCTGGTTTCAATTCCCGAACACGGGTAAGACAAAAGCCATAAGCCGTGCCCTTGCGACCAAAGGGCTGAAGTTTCAATTCCCGAGTACGGGTAAGACAAAAGTATGGTCGCAAAACGGTTGATGGCGTTCAGTACGGGTTTCAATTCCCGAACACGGGTAAGACAAAAGGGAAAAGAAGAAAGAAATACTCTTTGAAGCCACGTTTCAATTCCCGAGTACGGGTAAGACAAAAGGATTTCAATGATCATAAGCTCGTTAACTAAGAGTTTCAATTCCCGAGTACGGGTAAGACAAAAGGGCAAGATATGCCTCTTTGCAGACATTCTATCACAAAATGCGCTGCTTGTCAATATCTTTACATTAATTATCTGCGAAATCGAAACGGCTGTTTTATACGGCGTTCATAGAAACGGTGCGAAACTGCCCGAAAGTGCCCGCTTTTTATGCGCCGAAAAATTAGTTTCGCACTTTTTTTGTAAAAAAACCAAATCGGGCATTTGGCAAGTTGTATATATAACAGAAACACAAACGAAAGGAAGTGATAAGATGACTTGGATCAATATAGAGTTCGGCGGCAGACAGGGAGATCTCGAGGGCGGAACCTGGCACTGACGCGATGATAAGGGAGCCGGTGACAGAGGCTCCCTTGCATACGGCAGCTAAAAACGATTTTAAGAAAGGGTGAAATCTATGAGCCATAAAGCAGGCAAATGGCACGGCGGCAGACAAGGTGACCTTGAAGCCGACTTTGCCGCTATCGAAAATAACACCAATGATAATGTTCAGACTAACACCGCGAGTGACTCATCTGACATTCCTTTATGGCTCATAATACTTATAGTTTGGCTGATACTCAGGTGAAAACAGGGAGATAAACTATGAACTACTCTAATGATTTCTATATCACGCGCGACAACAAACTTACGGTGGAATTCCTTTTTGTTGATCTTGGGTATAGCAAAGGTTGGCGGGCATATATCCTTTCTGATATAAACTATCAGCGCCGCTCATATCTTCGTTCCGATGCTCAGACAGATGTTCACCGCCTCACTGAGCATGACGATAAAATGATATGTTTGGTTAATAATTTCAAAAGGAACAACCCACCGCTCAACCCGTTGATAACCAGAACTGACAGTGTGGAGTATGTCTGCTGGACAAAGCCAATGTACGACCGTGAGTCACTTATGTCCGTAGCATCTGTCTGGGCAGATATCACATCATACTACATCGAAAACGGCGGTTCTTTCGAGCAGATACACAAGTTGTTTACGAGAAGAGGATACATCTGAAAGGAGAAATAAGCTATGAACAACAAGACAAACGAGAGCAAGTACATTATGACAGCCGAGGTCTATGAGCAGATAAGAATGACCATTGGTGTAAGAAAGCCAGAGAACGGCGGTATCCTCGGTTCGAGCGACGGCGTGCATATCGACCATTACTATTTTGATGCAACCGCTGACCGTTCAAGCGTTACCTACACTATGGATCACAAGGCACTCAACGAGGTGATACATAAGTGGAACGATAACGACATACTGCTCGTAGGCATTATCCATTCGCATCCCGCAGGCTGTACCCAGCCGTCTTATGGTGATATGCTCACAGCCAAACACATAATCGAGACCATAGATGTCAAGGGACGCTTTTTCACACCGATCGTACAGGTATCTCCAAAGCTCAATGGTGACATAAAGATATACCCATATACTTTTGAGCAGGTGGTGCAGATGCATGAGCAGGCATTTGAGATAGAGAAGCCGAAGAAGGCTCAGCCGACAATGCAGCAGCGTGCTCTTGACGCAAAAGCGCCTAACCGCCACAAGCGTATCGAGGGTGTACTGCCGCAGTCTGTGATGTCTAAAAAAAAGATAGTCTGTGTCGGCTGCGGAGGCTCCCGTTCTTTTCTCGAAGCGCTGGCAAGGTGCGGCGTCCGCAGCTTCGTGCTGATAGACGGTGACACTGTCGAGGATACCAACATTGCAACGCAGGGCGCATATATTTCCGAGCTTGGCAAGCCCAAAACAGAGGTCATTAAAAGCCGTATTCTTGACATCGAACCGCTTGCAGATGTGACCTGTGTCCAGCGCTATCTTGACAACTCAATTTCAGATGATGAGTTCTATGCTCTCGCAGGGCTTGACGGTATCGACTGCAAGGACGTTCTGCTGTGTGGCTGCACCGATAATTTCTTTGCTCAGGACAGATGCGCCCAGCTGAGCCTCAAATTCGGTCTGCCGTATCTCGCGGCACAGATATTTGCGAGCGGCACAGGTCACGAGGTCATCTTTTCCTATCCGCAGATAACTGCTTCCTGTCCGAGATGTATGCTTGCCAGCCGCTACAAGAAAGAACTGTCAAAGCAGGGCACGGGGACAGGTTCTTCAGCGGGCGCAGCGATAGCGATAACAGAGCATCTCAACGCCGTCAAGCTGTACACTGCTCTTGAACTGCTATGCTACGACGAGAAAGACACTGCATATTATCACAAGCTCGACAGGCACGCAGACAGGAATTATCTAATGACAAGGTGCAGTACCGAACTGAAAGCCCCTGCATTTGAGCCGCTTGATAACCTGTCACAGCAGGAACCTGATCTGTCATTTCCGTACACCACCGTTGCGATAGGGCAAACGCCCGAGGACAACTGTCCGCTGTGCGGCGGTAAAGGCGATCTGACAAAGCTCAAAGGCAGCATCGCAGATACAAGAGTGATAAGAATGTAACACGAAAAACGAAAGGAGACCACTATGTTCAACTGGGAAAGACTTTGCGCTGATACAAGCAGCTACACATCGCTCCATGAGGAGCTTATGCACTGCGGCGGCAGATATGTTCTTGATGATGTTGTAATGCCTCGTTCCTGCGGGAATATGCATTGTACTATCGTGTTCTGCTGCCGCGGCGGCGAAAGCGTTACTATGCAGTGCCAGCCTGCACCCATTACATACAGCGGCAGCAATTCACAGATAGCACAGTGGCTCTCCAGCGGCAGCGTGTATTTCAATTCATTCAATGAGCTTGACCGCTTTCTGATGATGTTTGCTGCTGATTGCGAGATGAGCAGCCCTTCGGGCGCAGCCGCACAGCACCAGCCTGCACCTATGCCAATGGCAGCGCCGCAGTCGCTTTATGACAATGACAGTGTTACCGTTCCGTCAGCAGGCAGCAGGAGCATTATCCTTGACAAAGATAAGCTGACCGCCGCGCTGACAAGTGAGCTTTTCGGGCAGGACGACAACATCAGAAAGATAGTTCATCTGATGCACAATCATCTTGCTGCCAAGGAAAAGAGCCGCCCTATCTCTATCTTTCTTTACGGTGCGCCGGGCACAGGCAAATCAGCTGTTGCAGAGCTTGCTGTCAAAAAAGCCAATGAGCAGCTCGATGATGAACATAAGCTGTTTTACAGACCTATTGACTGCACACAATTCCAGGAAAGAACAGATATTTCAAGACTTATAGGTGCAGCACCCGGATATGTGGGCTTTGATGAGCCGGGAGCATTCTCTGTGCTTGAAGATCATCCGTATACCGTGTTCGTGTTTGAGGAGATCGAGAAGGCTGACAAGAATGCGACCGAGGTCATAATGCAGGCTATGGAGACTGGCAGACAGGAGACCAACGGCAAGACTCTCAAGGACGGCCGCAGCTTTTATGATCTATCAAAGTGTGTCATCTTCTTTACCAGCAATGTTATGTCATCGGACAGAAAGCAAATGGGTTTTTCTTCCGCAAATACTTATCACTGTGAACCGATATCGGACAAGCCAGTGAATATAGCAAGACTCGTCAGCGCCGAGACCAGAGCCAACAAGAAAAAGCTGCTGGATACAGGCGCATTCCGCAAGGAAGTGATAAGCCGTATGACAGCAGTTATAGAGTTCGAGCGTCTGACAGGTGATGCCGTGAAGTGCATAGCTGCAAAGAGCATTCGTGATGCCGCAGCGACACACCGCCTTTGCGTTGAGCGGATAGAATCGCCGATATTCCAGGAATTTCTCAACGAGACCTGCGGCGAGACCGAGGAATTCGGTGCCAGAGAGCTTCGCCGCGAGGCAGAGAACTATTTCGGTGACGCTTTCCTTGAGTATTCCCTCGCACACGAGGACTATGCAAAGATAACCGTGGGCGGCTGCCTTGATGAGATAGAAATAACAGACCAATAATATGCACAGACGATAAAAACCCGCCGAAGCTTAAAGCTTCGGCGGGTTTGTTTTGTTCAATCTCAAAAAGCGAGTAAGGTGCAAGTGTTGGCACTGATATTGGGGCTTATCCTGATGGTGTTTCAATTCTCACACACGAGTAAGGTGCAAGTGCAGCCTGCTAAAGAAGGTGAGGTATTGAAGGTAACGTTTCAATTCTCACACACGAGTAAGGTGCAAGATAAAAAGGCTTGTAAATATGAGAGGAACGTGATGTTTCAATTCCCGAACACGGGTAAGACAAAAGCGAGTACATTAGATACTGTTGGAAGTTCCGAAAGAGTTTCAATTCCCGAGTACGGGTAAGACAAAAGTAGGTTATTACTTTATCATGCCGATGCTTGAGCAGTTTCAATTCCCGAGTACGGGTAAGACAAAAGGGTATCCCCGTAGGAGCATACTGGTACAGTTACGCGTTTCAATTCCCGAGTACGGGTAAGACAAAAGCGGTTGACGGCGTACAGTATGGGCGAGTCACCAAGTTTCAATTCCCGAACACGGGTAAGACAAAAGATCAAATACTGCAAATTCGATAGTTTCTTCTCTGTTTCAATTCCCGAACACGGGTAAGACAAAAGGACTGCTATGGGTTCTGTTTGGTTTGATAAAATCGTTTCAATTCTCACACACGAGTAAGGTGCAAGCCAAGCGGGAAGACTTTCGGTCAGCTCTACATGTTTCAATTCTCACGCACGAGTAAGGTGCAAGGCCGAGCGCTCTGGCTCTCAAGGACGAGGAGGTTTCAATTCTCACACACGAGTAAGGTGCAAGATGGCTGTTATGACCGCATTCGGAATCATCGCGTTTCAATTCTCACACACGAGTAAGGTGCAAGTCAAATCTTATTTTGATTGTATTCGTATGTATAGTTTCAATTCTCACACACGAGTAAGGTGCAAGCCTATGGCTATGAAATACCCCTAACCGTCAACGGTTTCAATTCTCACACACGAGTAAGGTGCAAGCTTGGTGAAAAAATCGGCGAAAAGAAAGCTCAAAGGTTTCAATTCTCACACACGAGTAAGGTGCAAGTCACGAATGTATGATACAAGAAAATCATTTCTGGTTTCAATTCTCACGCACGAGTAAGGTGCAAGCACAGAAAAATTAGAAAACGGCGTTGAATTGCGTTGTTTCAATTCTCACACACGAGTAAGGTGCAAGAACTTAACAGGTACTGATTTTGTTCAATGTCTGAGTTTCAATTCTCACACACGAGTAAGGTGCAAGGATATGCCGATGTTGAGGGTGTTGCCGTAGGTCAGAAGTTTCAATTCTCACACACGAGTAAGGTGCAAGGGCAACATTTGCCCTCTTGCAGACATTGTATCACAAAATATTGATTCTGTCAAGCGATTTTAACAAGAAACACTTGAACATAACGATGATTCGTAATGATTTGTACATATTCGCGGTGCGAACCTCTTAAAAAACAGGTCTTTTTATTCTCCTGAAAAATATGGTTCGCTTTATTCAAAAAACTAAATCAGCCGTTCAGCGCATTGTATATATAACAGAGAAACATTAATTGAGAAAATATACCCACAAAAACTAAATCGACATATAATCAGCTTGTATTATTTACAGTGAATGAAAAGGAAGTGATATTATGAAACATTTATAGCAAACATAAAATCTAAATCGACATAAAATCAGCTTGTATTATTTACAGAGAATGAAAAGAGGAAGTGATATTATGAAACATTTATAGCAAAGCAGATTTTCAGAGCGATATCAGAAAGGAGTGAAAAGAAAAACTAAATCTCATAAACAGCAGTTTGTATTAATATCAGGATAAACAGAAAGGAAGCGATATTATGACATTATTATAGTGTGAACAACTAACGATACACCAGCAGTGAAGGGAGATGATTTTATGAGAACATTATAGCGCGGACCAACCTAAACAATTATAACACAGATACAAGAAAGAGAGGAGTGAGTCCGCGTGCTTTTAAGCAGAGAGACATAATTAACGGGCATGGAGGTGAATGCGAAATGCCGCAGGTCTGAAGCTGTATCACAAAGTGGTACACACCTGCGGCAATGATGGCTCACTGTAATAAAAGCATCAGAAGAACAATCTTTAAAGATACAACAAACGGAATGGATAGTAGGATAACGTGAGAGTTTGGTATGTGTCGGAGCTGTAAGACAAGATGTTATATATAAAAAGCAAAGGCACGTTGTAACAATGATTTATGCAATGAAAAGGAGTAATAATTATGACAAGAATAAAAATAATAGCTTTGGTTTGTTCACTCGTGATAGCTGCTTGTTCAGCCACATCCTGCAGCCTGCAGAAGAATACGGAAACCAAAAAAGCATCCATAAAAGATATATGTTCTGAGCATATGGAGAAAGACGGCGACACGACGCAAGCGCAGGATATGGAAATTGATATAGATGAACAGCGGCTGACTGAAAATGCTTTGGAACTGATCGCAAGCTGCAATTGTCTGAGAGTAGAAGAAAATATGGAAGTGCTGCAGTTCAACGATAAACTTATGGAAGCCGCAAAAGAGAGAGCAAGGGAACTTGCAGTTAGTTTTTCTAATACCAGACCTGACGGGCATGATGGAAAAACAATAGTAACTGAATATATCCCAACGGCAAAGCCTACGAGTGAAAGTATTATATCTTGTTGTGAAACATCATCCAAAGATATGAAAACGATCTTCAACACGTTAAGGGATGACAAAAAAAGCAAAGCTCGTATGCTGAATGCAAATGATAAATATATGGGTGTAGGTTTATATTATGATTATAAGAACGGTTACAAATACACATATATCTCAATAATATACTGCAATGATATTTGATAAAGCGTATACGGCGAAAAAGCACACTTTTTCGCCGTAGCTGTATTCAATATAGGCACAATGCATAATGAACAGCAAGATGCTTTGGCAATTGTGCGAATAATGTGTGCATTATATTGACAAAATATTAAGAAAGTGGTATGATTAATTGTGCAAAATACCGATAAAAATGTCAGAAAACATAGGAGGTAAACAAATGTCGGAAATGTTATTGGCGCTGTATGACTGCCGCAGTAAGCAGGAATATATTTACCGCACCAACAGGATAAAAGAGATAACGGGCGGCTCCCAGCTGTTGACCGAACTGTACGACGATTTGAAGAAACAAGCTGTCGAAAACGGCATACGCTTTGCTGACGGCGGCGAATGGAAAAACTGTGAGTTCTGCCTCGCAGATTTTGAAAGTTCTGATAATGATGCTGCAGTTGTTTATGACGGCGGCGGAAATATGATGACTATATATAAGAACAAAGACATTATGGTAAAGGTGAACAAGCTGTTTTCTGACCTGCTTCACAAAAAGCTTTTTACCGTTTCCGCGGTCTTTTCCTGCACACATGTAACGGGTGATTTTATTGCTGACAGAACGGCTCTGTACGCAGAAAATGCAGTCAATAAAAACACAAAGATCGTTTCTCAGCCTTATGCTGTTCTGCCTTTTACTCAGGTAGATATGCGTACATATATGCCCATCGTAGAAAAGGACAAAACGAAGCAGAGCTCGTTTAGCTGCGAGAGTCTCCTAAAACGCCAGGCATATCAGCAATTAAAAGTAGTTGAGGACGAGAAGGAAAGACAAATGCAGCAAAGGTCAGATGAAAAGATAACGAGCATTTATCTTGATGACCTTGTTACTGAAAAAGGCAAAGAGAGCCTGCTCGCTATTATCTATATCGACGGAAACGCTATGGGTGCCAAACTACAGGAACTTGATAATGAGACTAACGGAGATTATGACAGCTGCATAAACAAGCTAAGGCAGTTTTCAGTTCAGACAAATGATGCATTCGTTGAAAAGCCTATACGGGCAATAGAGGATATGCTACGGTCGAAGAATGAGGATTATGCAAAGTACCGCAAGGTGATAGCAGGCGGCGATGAGATAACACTCATCTGTAACGCTCGTATGGTGCCTGAAATACTTGATGTATATTTTAAAACTCTTGACAGTAAAAACACCAATAATTATGCTTGTGCAGGTGTAGCAATTTTCCATTCACATGCCCCGTTTGCACAGGTGTATAAGATTGCAGAGCAGTGCTGTGAAAGCGGCAAAAAGCAGTCAAGAGTATATAATAGCAATGCTGATTTTGTAGATTTCCATTTTTGCCGTTCAGCTATCACAAATGATATGGACATTGTGCGTGAAAAACAGGAAGCAGGACTTACTGCTAGACCATACCGCATAGATGGCGAACATAACGGATACGGCTATACCGAGTTTGAAACTATTGGAAAACAGCTTTCTGTTATAGGCAGAGCTAACATAAAGAATCTTGCCGCTGCTATCATCAAAGGCGATGCGCATTTTCAGCTGGAAATGCAAAGAATCAGATCAAGATACAAAGATGCATTTGGCGGAAAAACGAATGAACAGTTAAAACAGTATATTTTTGATATTGCCCAGGTCTATGACCTGTGGTTCGCAGCAAAGGAGGGCTGAACTTGAAAGGAAGAATAATTATAACGCTCAAGTCAGATCTTTGTGCGGCAAGTGGTGACGGTTTTTCACTTTCGATAGATACCGATATCTGCGCTGATAGATATGGATTGCCGTATATCCCTTCGAGGAGACTCAAGGGTTGTCTGCGTGAGGCTGCTGAGTACATAGGCTGCGATAGTATCAACAGTATTTTTGGCATCAACGGCGATATGTCAAGAGGTTCATTAAAGGTTAACGATGCGAGACTTGAAGGCTATGATGAACTTTGCGCAGAAACTGAAGAAAATAACTATTCAACCGAGCAGTTGCTGGCGCTTTTTACATCTGTCAAAGCTTCAACAGCAATAGAAAATGACACTGCAAAAGAGAATAGCCTGCGCTTCACAAGAGTAGTAAACAGATATTCTCCGTTTGACTGTTCTGAGTTGAGATTTGTTTCAGAAATAGAGTATGCGCAAGGTGATGAGCATCAGCTTATTCGAGTTTGCAAAGCACTGCGCAATATAGGCTATAAGCGCACCAGGGGATTTGGTTCGGTAAAGTGTGAGTTTATGCCTTGCGATAAATCTACAAGCCTTTCTGTTGAAATCCCGAGTGATGAGAATGAATATGAACTGCACTATACGATAAAGCTTGTTGCGCCTGTGATGATCGCGGGGAAAACGTCTATGGAAACCCTTGATTATATTCCTGGCACAGCAGTCCTCGGTGCAATGTCAGCATCGTATCTAAAGGCTCATAATGCTGACGAACGGTTTGAGGAACTGTTTTTGAAAGGATCACTTAAGTTTTCCAATCTGTATATCTCTAAAGCAGGAGTTACTGCAGAACCTGCGCCGTCAATCCTTGGAAAGCCAAAGGACGGTTTAGCGATAGATTATGTTGACAGAGAGGATGCTGAGAATAAAACTAATAGACTCAAAGCTCTTAAAGGCGGATATCTTATCGGAGACCAGGAACTTAACCCAATAACAGAAACAATATATCATCACGGTCAGAAACAAGGTGAAAAGGGAAAGCTGCTTTATACTCAGCAATGCCTGTGCGAGGGTCAGATGTTCGCAGGTCATATATCTGGTAAGGGCAGTGATCTTATCGAGCTGATCACGGCATTTGAAAAAGGCAGTATAGATATAGGAAGAAGCAAAACTGCGCAGTATTCAACCTGCCAGATCGTGGCGGTAGATTGTGTCAAGCCGGATAGCACGCAGATCGATGCAGGTGAGACTTATGCGCTTATGTGTTCAGATATCCTTCTGCTTGATGAAAATGCAAATTATTCTGGTAGTATCAAAGATGTGGTTGATGCTCTCGGCGGAGTGCTTGACGATGACGATATTGCGCATAGTGCTTTAATGTATACAAGTGTAATGGGATATGTTTCTGTTGGCAGATTCAAGCGTGAGCATATCCGGGCAATAAAAAAAGGCAGCGTGATCAGATTTAAAACAGACAAGCCGATGCCTCGTTATGTTACTATAGGTGAAAGGCAAAACGAGGGTTTCGGATCAATAAAACTGTGTACCAAAGACGAGTTGAAACGACTTGGAAGAAAGACCGTAAATCAACAGCATCAGTGTGTTGCTAAGGCTGGAAAACTGAAAGAGCTTATTGATAATAATACTGCAGACGATACCAGACTATCAGCAGCTATTAGATATGCTGGTGAAAAGTATAACACATACAGATCCGATTTCAATGCATCGTTTGTAGGAAGATTGCTTCTTATGGTAAAACAGTCTGCAGATGAAGCAGACCTTGATGCCCGTATAGCATCTATCAAAACAGATAAAAAGAGAAAAGCCGCACAGAGTTTCAAAGCAGGCATAAGCGAAGAATACCGCAGTGATGTGCTTGAGTTTATGAGAATAGCTCTCATGGTCATTAAATATAAAAACAAGGAGGGATAACAGTTGAACAGAAGATATTATTCCATATCGTTGATACTAATTTCCTCACTCTCCCTAAGCTCAGGAAACAATGATAACAGTGATTCGGACGTCTTGCTTGACAGTCGTGGAAAACCATATATACCTGCAACATCCATAGCAGGAGTTCTTGCGCAGAGATTAGATGCAGCAACAAAAAAACGTTTGTATGGTTCGATCGATGACGGAAAAAACGAGAAAAGTCATATAGTATTTTATGATGCAGTATTGCGTGATGAGGCTTTTGTGCTATCTGTTCGTGACAGCGTTGCCCTAGAAAACAAAGTGAGCAAAGAAAGTGCTAAATTTGATTTTGAGATTGTTGAACCTGGTGTGGTGTTCGATACTTATATAGAATTTGATGATATCATAAGTGAGCAAGATGAGCAGCTTATTTTTGAACAGCTTTGTGCTCTCCACAGCGGTGCAATACGTTTTGGCAAAAAAACCACTCGTGGTTACGGTCAGGTCAAGGTCGAAAGCATCAAGCGTATCGCATTTTCAGATGTGGATAAGTGGCTCGTCTTTGATATGTATGACAGCAAATGCTGGGATGATGCGCAGGATATAAACATCTTCGAGAAAGCTTCAGATGTTGATATCATAAAACTTGACCTCAAGCTTAAAAGTGCATTGTCAATAAGAAGCTATACGACCGAATTACCCGACAGCACTTTTGAAAAAACAGCACCGGATTATAAGTTCCTTTCGCTGAGAAACGGTACGCCTGTGATTCCTGGAACATCTTGGGCTGGCGCTTTTCGTGAACGATTCAGAAGCTTTGCAGGTAAAGGCATAGCGGAAGAATTGTTCGGATATGTTGATGAGAATAAGAAAGAAATCCAAAGCAAAAAATCTCAAATCACTTTTTCGGAGAGCGCTTTTGATAAAAACAGTTATACACAAAAGCTCGTCACCCGTAATTCGATAGACCGTTTTTCTGCGGCTACCAATGATGGTGCGCTGTATACTGAACTAACAATTTACGGTGGCACTGCAAGCCTTGAGATAACAATGCCAAGTGATAGTCCCACACAGCAAAAAGCTGCTGTATATGCATGCATTTCAGACCTGGATAACGGCTTTATGGCAATCGGAGGTCTGGCAGCTGTAGGACGCGGTTTGTTTGAGGTCAAAAGATTTGAGCTTAATGGAGCTGACCGTACCGTTGATTTCAAAAGCTATAATTTCACTGGATTGGCAGGAGGTGAGCAGGGTTGAATGATTATATAAAAGAAAAAGGCAGGACTAATGAAAGTGAATTGAATGCCCTGCTTGAAAAGTTTAGGTCTGACGACGCAAAGATGCTGTGTATCTATTCGAACAGATTTGCCTGCACGGAATATCAGCAGATAAATGATACTGCACACCTTGTAGAGGTCAGAATGTTTGATGCCGAGGGAGAGTTTAAAGCAGTGCGTGGTAATATCTGCGGAGATTTTGCCTGGAGATATTTAAGCGGCGAAAGCGATTATATGTACTCTGAAATACAGTATCTCGATATAGATGAGAAAAAAACAACATCTTTTGATTACGTGAGTATCGGTGGCGGACACTATGAAATGCCGGATAAAGATTACGACCGTGTAGAAATAAAGCATTACGGCGAATATGACGATAATGGTATCGTTACTATGACGGATTACCGCATTGTCAGACTGTTGAGGAAAGGAGAGTAATAGAATGGCTAATTCTAGGTGGCAAAAAAGCGGTTCGCATTTTGTAAATCCTTATAACTTTGCTCCGGTGCGCGGTGATGTCAAAAAATCTCAGCCCGAAAGAGGAACCCTGACTGGCAGGATAGAGTGCAAGCTTATTGCTGTTACGCCGCTTGCGTTCCCTGATCACGAAAAAGCAAAAGTGGATAGTAATGTTGAGCATTACAGTTATCCGTTTTACAGTATTGGCGCAAACGACCGCATCATTCCTGGCAGCTCGCTGAGAGGAACAGTCAGAAGTATGTTTGAAACAGTTACCAACAGCTGCCTTTCTGTCAACAATAATAACACATTGTCTGCAAGGCATTCATATCCACGTAATCCTGCCATTCTGATAAAAGAAAACGGTCATTGGAGCCTGTACAAAGCTGATATGTATAAACACAGAAATAATGAACCGATAGGCAAGAATCAGGTGCTCAGAACGTGGTATGATATCAGATGTATGAAGCAGACCGAGTTTGTTTTTACAAAACATGAAAAGGTTGAGGTGGCAGAACTGGATAAGGCTGTAGAGGATTACAAAGCTTGTCTTGAAATATATCGCAAAAACGTTGAGAAAAGCAGCAGAAACGCGCAGAGATTGTTTAAAGACTCTTCCTGTCGACTGGACGAAATGGCGATGAACCCGCTGTTTTATGAGGAGGTTTCTTCGGGCGAAAAGAAATTCGTTTATCTCTCGCCTGCACAGATAAGCCGTTCGGTCTTTCACAACAAGCTCAACGATCTGTTGGGCAGCCATAAGTCATGCTCATTGAATGACGATGATACATATTGTGAGGCTTGTTCTCTGTTTGGAATCATAAATAGCCATACCAAGAATGCACGCGCAAGTCTGCTTAGGTTTTCTGATGCACATTCTGTTGACTTCAGATCTGCGGGATATCACACCTTGAAGGAGCTTGCTTCACCCAAGACGACAGCTGTTGAGTTCTATACCGAACGTCCAGAGGACGCAAAAGTCTGGAATTATGATTATAAGACTATTGCTTATAAGAAGAAAGAAAAAGTCAGAATACCCGAGCGTGTTGGCACTGATGTCAGCATAAAAGGCAGAAAGTTTTATCTACATACTGCCAATGGACAATTCGATACAAATGAAAAGACAAAGCGCAACAGCACAATGGAGCTTGCCGATATAGGCAGCACTTTTGCATTCACTGTATATTTTGAAAACATAACTCAAAAGCAGCTTGAAAGACTTGTCTGGACACTGACCCTTGGCGAAAACAGTGACAGCAGCAAGCGTTTGTACAAAGTCGGTCACGGTAAACCGCTTGGTCTTGGCTCTGCAAAGATAACAGTCAGCAAGGTCGAGGTCAGGGATTTTGACAGCGCTGCAATGCAGTATAGAATCAGCTCACTTGATATCGACGAGCTTATCAGAGACAGCGGTATCAATCCGAACAAGTCCGTGAGAAAACTGATAGACTTTGAAACAACAAAGGGCATGGTGGTCTCATATCCCATTGCGCAGGACAAAACAGCAAAAACAGCTAATTCATCTGCTTCGCATCAGTGGTTCAATGCCAATCGCACAACGGGTGAGGGCAGGGGAACTGCCTGGGTGGTCAATGATGCTCTGCCGGACATTGCATCTGAAGATATACGGTTGCCTGCTTATGAAAAGGTCGGAGAGCAGTCTCCGCAGACATATAATTCGGGCGGGAATTTTGGCGGCAGTATTGTTTCTTACAAACGCGGTGAGCGCAGAGACTTTCGCAACAACCGCAATGACCGCAACAACAGAAAACCAAAGCGATAAATCATTTAGCACCTTACCGTATTTTGCACTGCTCGGCAAACAGCACCTTACCGTAATTTTGCACTACTTTATAAAACAACACCTTACCGTAACATTTTGCCTGCTCTGACACCTGATTTGAGGTTTTAGAGCAGTGCAAAATAACACGGAATTGAAACGCATAGATCTGTCGTTTACCCTTGTACATAGTTTTAGAGCAGTGCAAAATAACACGGAATTGAAACGATCAGACAGGGAAATATTAATTTGACATTGTTTTAGAGTAGTGCAAAATAACACGGAATTGAAACATTTCTAACATCAATATCAACTCCTTTCATGTTTTAGAGTAGTGCAAAATAACACGGAATTGAAACTTATAACATATCTTTTTAAAAAAGTCAAAAATGAAAACAGTACAGCATCACCCCACAGATATCATCATAGGAGGACATAAAATGTCTAAAGTTCTTATTCTCTCGTTAAGCCTTATCGGGCGCAATATCAGCCCCAATGAATACACCTTTGAAACTGACACTTCAAAAGTCTTTGAGGGTGTTCAGACCAACGAGGCAGCAGCCAAGTTGTCTGTCAGCCAGTACGGCGTTGACCGTATCATCTGCCTTCTCACCAAGGAAGTCTATGAGGACGCCAAGGATAATATCGGTAACAAAACGACATATGAGTACTTCATTGAAAAGATGAATTCTTTTTGTGGTACCAATATGCCCAAGCCGACTTTTGTTCACGTAAAGATGTATAACGAGGATACAAAGCAAAAACTTGGGTATGCTGAAATATTCAGGCTGGTCGTTGACTGTATTGGTGAAAGTCAGGAGATTTTCATTGATACCACAGGCGGTGGTAGAGATGGCGTTGTGCTTATCCAGCTGCTTGTGAAATACCTTGAAAACTTTGAAAAGAAAGTCACAAAAGCCTGGTACAGTGAACTGATCAGAGATGATGCCGATAACACTCACGGCACGATAAAAGACGTTACCGATGTTTATGATGTTCTCAGCACTATGGACGCCATAAGCGTCTTTACCGAAACGGGCAGTGTCAGCAGATTGAAAAGGCTGTATGACAGCGGTGCGATAAAAAAGAAAACTATCAAAAAAGCAGCCGATGCTATGGATAAGTTTTCTTCTTCTCTTATGATGAGCAATACCGCAAATGTCCAGCAAAGCATTTCCGATATGCGTAAAGCCTTTGAAGGCATAAATAAGATGGAAACATCCGAGTTTTCATCTTCTGAGATACTTCTTCAGATGCTTATACCGAAAATACAGGAAAGAATGTTCCCTCAGCCGACAGATGATATCCTTTATCTGATCAAGTGGTGTCTTGACAATAGAATGATTCAGCAGGCACTTACGCTTTTTGTCGAAAGAATACCCGTCTATGTTTTCAGCAAAAGATTTATAACATACAAAGAGAGTAAAGTGGAAGAGATAAGTGTTCAGCCCGGGTCGACTCTGGAAACCCAGATGTTTTATACAGACATGGTGCTTTATAAGGGCAACGCAGTCACAAAATCACTTGCTGAAAAAGAACAAGAGAGTAAGCTCAACGTCATACTTGACGGTATCCCTGAAAATGATTGCAAGGAAGAATTCAGGTTCTTGTGTGAGAAAGCAGCCAAAACCAAAGATAATGATGAATTGATGACTATAAAACAGTTGATTGGTTGCTTAGGGAGCAGTAAACCTAAGAAAAAGCGGGATCTTATCAGCGATTGTATGAAACAGGATACGACAAAATCAAATACACCAAAAACAAATGGCAATAGTCTGACAAGCAAGCTCGCGGCTGTTGATCGCCTTACCTCGATAAATTCTAATGGATATCAGATACATATTAAGTTGCCCGAGTATAAAAAGCTTTTTGTTAGCTATATCTATGTTAAGGCGTTGCGCAATCAACTCAATCATGCATCAGATACTGAAAACCTTGATCAAAGAGGTAAAGAATTGATTCATAAATACTACGAAGAAATAACGGATTTTGATTCTGAAAATATGGACTTGATAATCCAAAATGTAAAAGGAATTATAGATTTTATTATGAAACTGCAAATAACTGATTGTGTCAAACAGTAATGGTGATAATTCAAGCAGTTGATATTGTTCCTCCTGAGAATACTTTGATATGATACTCCGCACCTGTTCACCCGAGCAGGTGCTTTTTCTTTCTGCCATAAAATCGAACAAACGATTCGTCAAATTGACGAGCGTCTCAAATCGTTTAGAATCAAGAAATGTGACAGCTTGCAGGAGAGAACATCCGTTTGCACCTTAATTCTATTGTCAAAACGCTGAAATTTGTGACGAGGGTCATTGTGACTATTGACACTTGGAATCGATTGTGATATATTATACTTGTGACAGTGGTCAAAGCGACTGGAGGAATTGATATGAACAAACAGCAGGCAATAAAAGATATGATAGAGTACATCAACAAGCATTATCTGAAATATAAGTACACACCGTCACTGCGTGACATTGAGGCAGAGCTTGGCTTTTCAAGACAGACTGCACTTCGGTATCTGCAGGAGCTTGACGACCAGGGTGTTCTGAAATATGACGGTAAGACTGTCATAACCGAGAGGATTGCTCAGCTCACAGCTGACGATACTGTTCGTGTTCCCGTGGTTGGTTCGATACCTTGCGGAGTGCCGACAAGCGAGGAGCAGACCAAAGGTAAGTATCTGTCTATCCCGAAGACCTGGGTGCGTTCTGGCAAGCACTATATCCTCAAAGCCAGCGGTGATTCGATGATAGATGCAGGCATTGACGACGGTGATCTTGTGCTTGTCAAGATGACAAAGAAAGCGGAGCTGGGTCAGATAGTTGCTGCGCTTGATGAGAACAACCAGAGCACACTCAAAAGGCTTGTGTTCGATGAGAAAAAGGAAAGACCTGTGCTCCGTGCGGAGAACAGGCACTACAAAGATATATGCCCACAGCAGATCGTTATACAGGGAGTAGCTGTTAAAGTCATCAAGGATCTGCTGTAAGAACAGGAGAAGAAATTGCAGATTCATAATGACAACAGACGAAAGATGCCCAAGCTCAACTGTCCTCATTGCGGTGGACGCTGTGCAGATGTGGCAGATGCAAAACTGAAAAACAACAGCGTGCTGACAAAGACCGAAAGCGAACCTGCGGACTTTATGATAGAGTGCCCAAGATGCCATAAGCTGTTCGGACTGTACATCAAAATGCTGCACAGTGCGTGAGTAATGAAATTTAATAATATAAATCGGAATTTATGGAGGAAAAACAATGCGACGCAGTGATAGAGAGGTTACAAAGTTCTCAGACATAATTGCAATAATTGAAAAATGTGATGTGTGCAGACTTGCTTTGAATGATGAGGATTATCCATATATACT
>Ga0256405_10005086_pt1 | contig 23411 bp, 21 predicted proteins | sample RumenRJG_02DNA_FD_189096 | JGI IMG/M metagenome (GOLD analysis project Ga0256405, IMG submission 189096) | Bovine rumen microbial communities from Lethbridge, Alberta, Canada - RJG_02 | ecosystem: Host-associated > Mammals > Digestive system > Stomach > Rumen | place: Canada: Alberta... | reverse complement strand
TTATATTGCTAAAAATATTAGAAACGAAGCTCCTAGCGAGTCTGTTTTAAAAGCCAGATACACCAAGTATTTGGTCGAATTTAAAAAGCAAAAAGAAAGCCATGTATTTCACATTGTTGTAGATTCAGAACAAAAAGCAAAAGAAGTCATTGAAAAACTTAACAAAGGTGCTGATTTCAAAAAAATGATTGAAGAGTACAGCTTGTATAAAGAGAATGCAACCGAAGGAAGTTGGTTCGTTGTCGATATCCTTCCTGACGCTTTAAAGACACCACTCAAAGCATTGAAGAATGGCGAATTTACAAAAGAGCCAGTCAAAATGGGAAACATGTTTGGTATCTTTAAAATTGACGGCTCCAGAGATTCTGAGCCTATGAAATATGAGGATGCAAAAGGCGTATTGTCTTCATTAATAATGCAAGAAAAATTGAGAGATTTAATCTTGAAACTTATGAAGCAATATGATGCGAAAGTGTTCAAAGAAGACGGTTCCGCAGACACATTCAGCATGTCTCAAATCGCAAAATAATCTTCTTTTTCAAAACATGGGCATTTTTCGAAATGCCCTGATTTTCATTTTTGGTAAACTTTTATAATATACAATTGATGTAGTAATTGGAGGTATTATGAGTAAGAATGTTACATTAATTTTAGGACTATTAACCTTAACCGCCTGCTCTTCTACGCCACAAAATCCAGATCCACATGAGGAATTTAACCGAGATATGACTGACTTCAATGTCGCTGTAGATAAAAACGTTGTAAAGCCAGCATCTACCGGATATAAAGCCGTAACAACAGAACCTATAAGAATGTCTGTTTCCAGTTTCTTATTCAATGCTAAAGAGCCATTTTATTTAGTAAATTATGTACTTCAAGGAGATGCAGAACAAGCAACAAATTCTATATTTAGATTTGTTATCAATACAACATTTGGCGTTTTAGGTTTGTTTGATGTTGCAAGCGAAATCGGCTTATCAAAACGAGAAACGTCATATAAAGAAACTTTAAGAAAATGGGAAATGCCAAGTGGTGATTATTTAGTTTTACCTATCTTGTCTTCCTCCTCTACACGAGATATTATAGCAGAGCCAATTTCATGGTTTGCTGATCCAATCAGCTATGTAATCGGATGGCCATGGATGCTTACTAAAGCCGCCTTAGGTGCAATAGACAACAGAACACAAAATGGAAAGACCATTGATGCGACATTACAAAACTCGATGGATCCATATCCGTTAATGAAAAATGTATATCTTCAAAAATACGCATATCCTGAGCCAAGAAACGAAGATGAAGATTTTTAATGAGCACAAATCTACCTATGAAAAATGAGATTGAAAGTAATTTCGTTACAGACCTTGATGGAACATTGATTTATGACGATGTTACGCAACTGGCAACAAAGTTGTATATAAAAAAAAATATTTTTAATGTACTAAATCTTGCACTATGGCTCACTAGAGGCATCGCCTATTACAAGTATCAGTTAGCCAGTAAAATATTTATTGATCCAAAAAAATTACATTACAATCACAAATTTTTATCTTATATAAAAGTACAAAAGGCATCTGGAATGAAAATATTTTTAGCAACCGGATGTGATGAAAAATACGCTCAGCAAATAGCTGATTATTTAGGAATTTTCGATGGCGTTTTGGCGAGTAATGGCATTATAAACCTTATTGCTCAAAACAAAGCCAATGCATTAAAAAATATTTTTGGTAAAAACTTCACATATGCAGGCAATTCATTTAACGATATTGCGATATGGAACGTATGCGATAAATCTATTTTAGTTACACCAACAAAATTAGCCTTGAAAAAAATGAAAAACAAGTCATATATATTATTCGAGGAGTAATATATGTTATCAGCATTTGATATTGCAAAAAAATTTATTACTAGCAAATCCAAGCCATTTGCAACTGATATTTTTCTAAAGTGGGAAGAAGTTGTCGGTGAAAATTACGCAAAAATTACAAAGCCTTATAAAATAACGCAAGTTGCTCAACAAAAAATTTTAGTTATACAAACTCCTCCAGGATATGGCCTTATTGTTCAACATGAATCTTTAGAAATACTAAAAAAAGCAAATAGATATCTTAAGCAAAAATATTTTTATCAAATAAAAGTTATTCAATCATTTGATTAATCTTTTTTTAAAACTCAATCGATACAATTATCATGTAAATGTTGGAGCGTGGTAATGGTTGGGACAAACATTGCAGACATACAAAAGGTCGCTGTATTAATTCCGTGTTACAATGAAGCTTTATCTATATTTAAGGTAATCTCCGATTTTCAAACGACATTACCAAATGCCGACATTTACGTATATGACAATAATTCAACTGACGACACAGCTGAAATTGCTCGCAAGGCCGGTGCTACGGTGCGTTTTGTTCATCAACGAGGAAAAGGTAATGTTATCAGAAAAATGTTTGCGGACATCGACGCAGATATATATATTATGGTTGATGGAGATGCAACTTATACAGCCAAAGACGTTATTCTTATGATTCAAAAATTACAGCAAGATAAATCAGATATGGTTGTTGCAGTAAGAAAAGCCAAGAGTGAGGCCTCATACCCAATGTTTCACGTTTTTGGGAACAATTTATTTAACTTCATTATGAAGTTTTTATTTGGTGGAGATTTTCACGATGTTTTTTCCGGATATCGAGCTTTCACCAAACGTTTTGTAAAGACATTTCCAGTAACAACAAATGGTTTTGATATCGAAGCAGAATTATCAATTCATGCTTTAACCTTATCAATTCCATGTTCAGAAATAGAATCAGAATATCTTGAACGGCCACAAAATTCACATAGCAAATTAAATACAATAAAAGACGGATTTCATATACTTATCAGTATATTACGTTTATTTGTTGATAACAAACCACTACCATTTTTTTCAACAATTTCTATATTATGTTTAATATTTTCTAGTGCATTATTTATATATAACGACACTATGTCTTCTAATGAATTTATCATTTCAATGATTGTTATACTCATATCAATTTTAAGTTTATTCAGTGGGTTAATCTTGCGATATTCAAGTAAAATCCAATTAGAAGTTAAACGTATATTGTTTTTGTCACATTAAAAATAAAATCATATAAAAAATGGGAGTTTCTGTTGCCCGGTACTCCCAAACCGCGTCTACTCAAACTAAGCGGCTAAAGCAATTGCTTCTGCGCTGTTATCGTTGCATGCGATTAAATTATCGTTCGCATTTATATTTTTCGGTTCTATAACGTAAACCATCACGAATGAAGGCTGTGCTTTTCAATGCATGTCGAATCTATTCACCCCCGTCGATGGTGGAGGTGCCGGGCTCTGCCCCCGGGTCCATATCATCTATTCATCACAACGTTTATCATTGTAGTTGATGAACAACATTTTCATTGTAACAAACCATATCTGAAATGTCAAAAATTGTTTTTATTATCTTGATAAAATTTGCTATAATAATCACACAGAGTAGAGAGCGTAATTGTGAATTTATTTGAAAATCAGATACGACCATTGGCAGAAAAAATTCGTCCAGATAACATTGACGATCTAATAGGTCAACAAATTTCTGATCGTTTTTTGAATATAGATAACTTGCAATCTTTAATCTTATGGGGGCCTCCAGGATCAGGAAAAACTTCATTCGCTAAAATCCTTGCGAAGAAAAGCCATTTGCGTTTTGAGGAAACCTCTGCGGTTATGCAATCAACAGTTGAATTTAGAAAAATTTTTGACGAACTAACCAAAAATCCAACACAAAAAATTTTACTACTTATCGATGAAATTCATCATTTAAACAAAAATCAACAAGACATATTTCTTCCGCATCTCGAAAACGGATCAATTATTTTAGTCGGCACGACAACAGAAAACCCATCTTTTGAGCTTCGCCCCGCCCTACTCTCTCGTTGTAAAGTTATTGTTTTCAATAGATTAGAATTAGCTGATCTTGAAAAAATTCTTCAACGAGCAGAAATATTTATGCAACGTAATTTACCTCTAACACCAGAAGCAAGACAACATCTCTGCTTAATGGCTGATGGTGATGGACGATATCTGTTAAATCGAGCAGAAGAGTTATTTGCACTGAGCAATCCTCACGAAATGTCTGTTGAAGAATTAAAAAATTTTGCACCTCGTCGAGCTGTTGTATACGACAAAGCAAGTGAAGAACACTACAACCTAATTAGTGCGCTGCATAAATCTTTAAGGGGATCAGATCCGGATGCTGCTTTATATTGGATGAACCGCATGTTACTAAGTGGCGAAGATCCAATGTATATTCTTCGTCGTTTAATTCGCTTTGCTAGCGAGGATGTTGGCCTTGCAGATCCAAACGCATTACTTCAAGCAATTGCTGCATATCAGTCGTATAACATATTAGGATCTCCAGAGGGAGAATTAGCGATATCGAATTTAGTGATATATTTGGCAACAGCACCAAAATCAAACTCTGGTGAAGTTGCATATTTTGCCTCACGCAAATGTGCTCAATTTTACGGTTCATTACCTGTGCCGATGAAAATACGTAACGCCCCTACCAAACTCATGAAAGATCTAAAATACGGCGATGGATATGTTTATGACCACGATACACCAAATGCATACGCCGGCAACAACTTTTTCCCTGACGAATTATCTCGCAAAAAATTTTATCAACCAGCAGAGCGAGGCTTCGAACGAGAAATCAAAAAACGCGTCGAGTGGTTAGATAAAAATAGAAAAAAGTAAAAAAATTATTTAAGTAATTTATAAAAACAGACAAAAAAACAACCTAATACCTTGTTCTTTTAGGTTTTGCAGGATATGGAATACGCTTGTATTTTAACGCCGCAAGTTGGCTTTTTTTCGGTAAGCATGTAACTTTTACCTTAGCATATCCTTTATTATAAAAACCCAATTGCTTTGCAGCATAAGCGCTTAAATCTATTATTCTTTTATTTGTCTGAGCAAACGGCCCTCTATCATTTACAAGCACTCTAATCCGCTTATGATTTTCGAGGTTTTCAACTTCAACAACACATGGCAACGGGAGAGTTCTGTGTGCTGCCGTAGGTTTTTGCGGATCAAACATTCGTCCAGTCGCAGTGGGACCTAGCGATTCATTTCCATACCAAGATGCTACGCCAATTGCACAATATTGATAATGCATCTGTGGATAATATTTCACACCTTTAATAATGTATGGTCTCTCGGTTCCAGCGTGCCAAGGATGAGACCTTGTTTTTCGGGGAAGATTGCACAACTCTCGTTCAGAACAACCCGACATCAATAACAATGACGCAGTAACACAAATATTTAAAAATGACGTTCGAAACGATATACCCATATGTTCTCATTAATAAAATATTCAAACACAAAAAAACTCCATTATTTAAACGATAAATAATGGAGCCAAACAATCTACGAATTTCTTCTTAAAAACGCTGGTATTTCTAAATCTTCTTCTGAAGAGATTTTCTTAGAAGAAACCGCAACTTGCGGTCTAACAACCTCTTCTTCTTGATGTTTTTTAGATGAAAAACTTCCAGTCAATCTTTCAAAAAATGATGGCTTACGCTTCCTAACTTCAGGCATAACTGTCTGAACAAACTGCTCTTCAATTTTCACTGCATTATCAGCTTTTATTGCATCATTATTAGCGACATTTTCCGATGCAACTTTTTCTTCACTATTTTCTGCTTCGTTATCAACTGTTTTAGACGTAGCAACTTGATTTTGGTTTTCTATTTCTTGAATTTTTTGCTTTACGGAAATAGCATCAATACCTGTAGCAACAACTGACACACGAATACGACCATTCATCTTCTCATTGAAGGTAGATCCAAAAATAATATTAGCTTCAGGATCAACTTCTTCTCTGATACGGTTAGCAGCTTCATCTACTTCGTACAAAGTCATATCATAACCACCAGTAATATTGATTAAGATACCTCGAGCACCTTTCATAGAAACATCATCCAACAACGGATTGGAAATCGCAGCTTCTGCCGCATCGATAGCTCTTCTATCACCTTCAGCATCGCCAGTCCCCATCATTGCCTTGCCCATTTCACTCATTACGGTTTTAATATCAGCGAAATCGAGGTTAATCAATCCAGGCATAACCATCAAATCAGTAACACCTTGTACGCCAGAACGCAACACATCATCAGCCATTCTAAACGCATCGGCAAACGTTGTCTTTTCATCAGCAACCCTAAATAAATTCTGATTCGGAATAACAATTAACGTATCAACATATCTTTGCAATTCATCAATACCACGCTCAGCGGTACGCATACGATTTGTTCCCTCGAAATGGAACGGCTTTGTAACAACACCAATCGTCAACACCCCGTGTTCTTTCGCAATACGAGCAATAACAGGAGCAGCTCCAGTACCGGTACCACCGCCCATACCAGCAGTAATAAACACCATATTGCTATTTTTTATATAAGACACCAACTGATCGATAGCTTCTTCAGCAGCAGCTCTACCCACATCAGGACGAGCTCCAGCACCCAAACCGCTAGTAATCTCTAATCCTAATTGAATCCTACGCTCACACAAAGATTGATCTAACGCTTGTGCGTCAGTATTAGCGACAACAAAACCAACACCTTCAAGTCCTGAACGAATCATGTTATTGACAGCATTACCACCGCCACCACCAACACCGAATACAGTTATCTTAGGCCGCAAATCAAACTCAGCACTTTCATCAGATTTCGTTTCTTGAGGATTCTCAAAAAAATCACTCTGTCTACCTTCAATATTTTCTTTTCCCATTTTTTCTTCCTGAGTATTTGCCGTTGCCATTTATTTCTCCAAATGTATTCTTATTCAGTTGATTATTGTACATCAACAACACTTAAACTACAAGTTATTTTTTATCCAATCCAATGTTTTTTTTAGGAAATTTTTACTTTTTTTCTCTTCGTCTTTATCGCTATCAAATTGATCAACAGTTTGAGCCAAATTTATCATTCCCAACGCAACAGAAAAATCATGATTTATCTGAATTTCAGTCCCAGGAAGAACTGTTTTCATTTTTTTTAGCACAACTGGACACCTCAAAAAAACACTAGAAAACTCCGCAATTCCCGTCAATAAACTTCCACCTCCTGTAATAAGTATTGTCTTACTGAAATCGTTTTTAAATCTTGAATTGTCTATTTTTAATTTTACATTTTTCAAAATTTCTTCAACTCTAGCTTGAATAACTTGATTCAGCGTTGCTTTAGAAATCTGTTGCAAATTAATCAAATCATCTTCCTCCGCTCCAGGAGCAAACAACATTTCTTTGTCGTCAGAAATTGAAGGAATAGCAGAACCGAATAAAGTCTTCAATCTCTCTGCATTTGCCTTTGAAATATTAAGTCCATAAACAATATCATTTGTAATATGACGAGCACCAAGAGATACAACTTCAGAGCCGCAAAATATTCCATTATAAAAAAATGACAACGTAGTTGAACCACCACCAAAATCGATTACCAATCGATTGCTTTCCATATCATCATGACTCATAATACCAATACCAGCAGCATAGCCAGATGAGATAACCCCATCAACTTGCAAGTGACACCGAGTTAAACATAATAAAATATTTTGCAATTGGACCTGAGGCACAGTAACAACATTCATGCTAACGGTCAATTGATTGGCATACATACCAATAGGATCCTTTACACCATTTAGAGAATCTAAAGAATACCAAACAGGAACAGAATGAATTACAACTTCATTGACAACATTCTCATCAACTTGTGCAAATAAACGAACAATATCGTTTTCTGTTATTATACGTCCACCAATTTTTAAAGACATGTTAATTATACGAGACGCTACATTTTTTCCACCCACACTAACATAAGCAGACGGCACTCGCATTCGAGCCATCTTTTCAGCCGATTCAACAGCTATAGCAACTGATTTTTCAACTGACGTCATATCAACAATGGTACCATTTTTCATACCAACACAAGCACAGTATCCTACACCTATAATATTATAGGTACCATCACCAAAAACCTTAGCAATACAGCAACATACCTTTGTACTACCTACATCAATTACAGTCACTACATTCTTCATCTTCATTTTTTCTTCTCTTTGTTTGTTATCACAACTCTATCTAAGAGTCTCAAATCAATCACATCAATATTATCTTTAAATAACCCATCACTATTGGAAAGCTCATCCAAAATACTTAACGCATGAAACAGTCCTTTTTCTGGAAGTTTAACGTCAACATTTCGACTTAACTTCATATCCCAACGACGATTTCCAACGAACGTAGCATACACTAACTGCTTACGAAATTTAGGAAACTTGTCTAAGTAGCTTAATAAACTTGGAGCATTTTGTCCAGCCCCATCTCCTACGACAAGCGGAAGGTTATCAAAACTTCCAATTCCATCATGATCCAACACCTGACCATCTTTATCAACAAGATACAATTTTCTATTCATCTGCAAAATGGCAATTGGCACACGTTCCACAATTCTAACGCATATCCGATCCGGCAATCGTCGTTGAACCATAGCTGAACGTACCCAAGCGATTTTCTCCAAGCGATTTTTCACATTTTCAACAGAACAATTAAATATATTACTTTTATAACGCAGTCCAGATGCTTTTAACAAAAGGATATCTGCAACATGATCATTCCCATCAAATTCGATTTTTTGTATCATAAAAGGAGCAATTCTTTCATTCAATATTTTTTTTAAATCAAAATGCCAAGCACAAAGAATAACCCCAAAGAATATAGAGAACCATAAAAAATTACTTTTATATGTCTTCTTTAAAATCCAATGCCCAAGTTCAAAAACAAAAGCAAAGCCAGCCCAAATAATTTTAAAAAAAGAATAAAGAAACCAATCTTCTATTTTTTTCACAATACAACTTCTTTTCTTTCACCCAAACGAATGATTTCCCACTCAAGTTCAATTCCGCTATTTTGTTTTACTTTTTGAATAACCTGCTCGCCTAAATTTTCAATATCATCAGGAGTAGCATCACCTTCATTAACAATAAAATTACAGTGTTTTGTAGACACCATAGCTCCACCAAGCTTCATTCCTTTACAACCGGCATCTTCAATTAACTTCCACGCACTATAGCCCTCAGGATTCTTAAATGTCGAGCCACACGAACGTTTATCAAGAGGCTGACTTTCTTGTTTTTTCATAATTATCTCTCGAACTTTTTTTGATATGGAATAATCAATATCTTTCTTACCTCTAAACCAAGCCCTCGTAATAATCCAATCAGGTGGAATATTGGTTTTACGATACTCATATTTCACATCACGAGCCTTACACCATTTCATCTCGCTCGTACGAGTAATTGCCTCAAACTCAAGCAACACATTAAAAATATCCGAACCAAAACAACCTGCATTCATACGAATTGCACCACCAATACTGCCTGGAATTCCTGATAAAAACTCTAATCCTCCAAGTTCTCGATCCATAGCCAAAACTGACAATTCTGAACAGCTAGTTGCAGCTCCTATTTCAATAACATCACCTTGAACAAACACATTTTTAAACCATTTTCCCAAGCGAACAACAATTCCTCGTATTCCACCAGATCTAACTAAGATATTCGACATAGATCCGATTATTGTAATTGGAGTATCTTTAGGAACAAGTTTAAAAAATATTTGCAAATCTTCCATATCTGCTGGAATAAACATAAGGTCAGCACAACCACCTGTGCCAAACCACGACTGTTTACTTAAGTCAGCATTTTCAATCAATTCTCCACGGATTTTAGATAGTCTCTTAATTAATGACATCAGTTTTCTCCGCCTGCATTATTTCAAACAATTCACTTGCCCATTTAGTTATATCACCAGCGCCAAGGAACACAATATAATCCCCATTATTCACTCTACCTGATAACATTGAATGCAACGTTTTTACATCCTGAGCAAACTCAGCTAAAATTACATTGTTCTCTTTAACTTTTTTTAACAAGCTAAAATGATCAATCCCATTACTTTGCTCACCAGCAGAATATATCGGAGCAATAAAAGCCTGATCACTAAGTTCCAACACCTTAGCAAAATCATTCAAAAAATTTTGCAATCTACTGTATCTGTGTGGTTGCATAACAGCAATTATTCGCCCGGAACAAACAGTTCTAGCAGCCTTTAATACCGCCGAAATCTCAACTGGATGGTGTCCATAATCATCAATAATAGTAACTCCATTAACCTCTCCGACCTTCATGAATCTACGTTTAACCCCCATAAATGAGCCCAACGCAATTCTCACATTTTCTTCAGAAATATGCAACTGAAGAGCCACGCACACTGCGGCTAAAGCATTCTGAACATTATGCTCACCAACCATATTGGATGAAATATGCTGCCATTTTTCAGCAACACCATATTTCTTACAGATTTCAGAGGAAAAGACAACTGTAAACTCAACTCCATTTTTTGATAACACTACATTTTCACACGACACATCAGCATTTTTAGAAAAGCCATATGTAATAATTCTACGATCAAATGTATTTGAAGCCAATTTAGCAACTTCAGGATGATCTACGCACAAAATACCCGCACCATAAAACGGAATATTTTCAATATATTGAGCAAACAACTTACGCATTTCATCAAAATCTTTAAAGTTATCAATATGGTCAAAATCCATATTCGTAACAATAGCAATTGTTGAATTTAGCTTAGCAAAAGAACCATCGGATTCATCAGCTTCAACCACACACCAATCACCACCACCCAAACGAGCATTATTATTGTATGCGTTTATAATTCCACCATTAATCACAGTAGGATCAAAACCACCTTGCTCTAAAACTGCAGCAACCAACGATGTTGTTGTCGTCTTTCCATGAGTACCAGCAACAGCAACTGATAACTTCATTTTCATTAATTCAGCCAGCATCTCTGCTCGCTTTATAACTGGTATTTTGAGTTTGCGAGCTTCAAGCAATTCTGGATTATCCTTTGATATAGCAGATGACACAACAACTACCTGTGCATCACGAACATTTTCACCATGATGACCAATTATGATTTTTACACCCTTCCTAGCCAGATGAGCAGTCATTGCGTTCTCTTTTAAATCGCTTCCAGTAACATTATATCCTAGATTAACTAAAATATCAGCGATACCACTCATTCCAATTCCGCCAATTCCAACAAAATGAATTACGCCGGAATTATTTGAAAAACGTTTCATGTCTACTTCTCCAAAGTATTTTCTATTATCTTTATAACATCATCTACAGTACAATTTATTTTTGTGCTTTTAATATTTTTGGCAACATCTTTTAGTTTTATTCTATCACGAATCACATCATTTAAAACCAAAGCCAACCTAGCAGCAGAATTTTCATCTTCTTTAATAACCCAAGCTGCATTCTTATTTCCATAATACATTGCATTTCTGTACTGATGATCATTTGTTGCCAACGGATACGGTATCAATACTGCAGGACGCCCCATTTCGACTAACTCAGACAACGTCGATGCACCAGATCTGCATATAACAAGCTGACAATCAGCCATTACTTCTGCAACATTATCCACAAATTGCAACAACGTAGATTTAACACCAATATTGTCGTATTTTTGTTTTATTTCCAATGCATTTCCATGGCCAACCTGTTGAATTATTTCTATATCTTTACGAGACTCATCATCCAACTTCAACAAAGCATCAGGAATTATTTGACCAAATGAATTAGCCCCCTGACTACCACCTATTACAAGAATTTTTATTTTATCATTGCAATTATATTCTTTTGAAAACATTGAAAATTCCTGTCGCACGGGCATTGCGATTTGTTTCCACGTATGATCTATATTGAACGCCGACAATTTTAAATTAGCCACATGGCTAAGCAAGCTATTAGCCTTACCAACAACAATATTTTGCTCACAAATTACAACCTTCGCTCCAAACATTTTTGCACTTATGAGAGGAGCTAACGTAAATGAGCCTCCAAATCCAACGACAATATCCGGAGATTCAGCTTTCCACATTTTAATAAATTTTAAAAACAATTTTGACAAGCAAAACAAATTCGACACCAAATTTATTTTAGAAAATCGAACCGTATCTAAAATCACTTTTCGTGAAATATTCTGACAAAATTGTTCTCCACGAGTATCTGTAATTAACGTAACATCATGCCCCTTACTTTGCATTGCCCAAAATAATGCACTAGCAGGAAACATGTGCCCACCCGTTCCTCCGGCACAGATCGAAATTTTCATACAAGCTCCACGTGTAACTAAAGAATTTTAATTAAATACATCTGCAAAGTCTAGCCTTTAACTGAATATTGTTGTATAAAATCTATGTCTTAACAGGAGGTTTTATATGGCATTCAACAATCCTTGGCAAGATGACAATGATCCATGGAATGAAGAAAAAGCAAATGATTTTAATAGATTAAAAAAGAAATTTGCGTCTTTTTTTTCGTCTAACAAAGACAAGCAATACAATGATAATAAGTCAAACTTTAAAGTAGTTATTGGCGGAATTGTTGCACTCTATTTTTTGTCTGGGTTTTTTCAAGTACAACCAGATGAAAAAGGCGTTGTTCTTCGTTTTGGGAAATGGGTTAGAACTGTTGATTCCGGATTGCGTTACGCCCTTCCCTATCCATTTGAAATAGTTTTAAAACCAAAGGTTACCAAGATAAATAGAGTTGACATTAAATCGATGAGCAATGACCCTGATACAGGAAACACATTAACAGGAGATCTAAATCTCGCTAGCATCACTTTTAGCGTTTTATGGAAGATAAAAGAAGATGGAGCTGAAGAATATTTATTCTGCGATCGAAATCCAGAGTTAACAGTTCGTGCTGTTGCGGAAAGCGTCATGAGAGAAATCGTAGGTCAAACAAACTTCGCTTATGTTCAGACAGAAGGACGTGCACAAATTCAAGCACAAGCATTGAAAATGTTACAATCCGTTGTCGATGAATATAATATGGGCATAGAAATAGTTCGTGTAGAGTTAAGACAAGTTGAACCTCCTGCATCTGTTATAGATTCATTCAGAGATGTCGAAAGAGCTCAATCTGAACAACAAAGCGAAATTAACAAAGCAGATGCATATGCAAGAGATGTAAAAGCTAGAACACGAGGTATTATTGCAGAAAAGCTTAACAATGGAGAAGCTCAAAAACGTGACATTATAGCTAAAGCAGAAGGGCTCACAGCACGTTTCTTATCTGCGTACGAACAATATAAATTGTCTCCTGAAATTGTATCAAACCGCATGTATATATCTACGTTAAGAGATTTATACAAAAATGTACGAAAGGTAATCATAGACGACAAGTTAAAAGTTATGCCTTACCTACCAATACCAAATGATGTAAAACGAGTTACCGATACCGTAAAGGGAGAATAACATGAGTAAGAGTTTATCTATAGCTGGCATTATTGGAACAATAGCAACATTGTTCATTTCTTCAGAAATATTTTTTACTGTAAATCAAGTTGAACAGGCCGTTATCACTCGTTTAGGCGATCCTATTCGAGTAGAAAAGCAACCTGGCTTACACTGCAAAGTTCCATTTATTGAAACAGTTGTATTTTTTGATAAAAGATTAATGAGCGTTGAATTATCAACCTTAGAAGTCACATTAGGAGATAAAAGAAGAATTTTGGTCGATGCGTTCGGAAGATATAAAATTGTAGATCCGTTAAAATTCTATCGAGCAGTCGGAACAGAGCGAGAAGTATTAGCAAAGCTAAATCCTGTGATATTTGGTAGCTTAAGTAGCGTTCTTGGTAGCATAAGCCTTAAGTCATTATTATCTGATAGTCGTTCTTTTGCTCCAAACAAAATCAAAGAAGAAGTCAATAAAGCCTCAGCTAAATTCGGAATAGATGTTGTTGATATTCGCATAAGAAAAACAGACCTTCCTCCTCAAAACAGCGAAGCCATTTGCAAACGCATGATAAGCGAACGAGAAAGAGAAGCTAGAGAAATTCGAGCTAAGGGCGTTGAAATGTCAAAGGTAATAAAATCAACAGCAGACAAGGAAAATTCTATCGATCTTGCAAACGCTAATGTTAAAGTACAACAAATGCTTGCAGATGGAGAAAAAGAAGCAAACAAAATTTATATCAACGCCTTCTCCAAAGATAAAGATTTTTTCAAATTTTTCATGACATTAGATGCATATAAAGATTCATTTAACTCTGAAGAATCAACATTTATAGTATCGCCTAATAGTGAGTTTTTTAGGTATATGAAAGAAAGCTTATGAAGAAAATTTTTATTACATCTGCGTTACTTTTAACATTTGGAATTACCATTTCAACGCAAGCTACACCAATATTATCAAGAAGCATTGGAGGTGGCGGAATAAAGGCATTAATAAGCACCGTCGTTGACATCAAAACCGTTGACGATGAAGCCTCAGACGGAAATAAAGATGAAGAATTTTCAAAGGGCTCAGATGGTTCAGGTTTTATCGTCGGAGAAGATGGATATATAGTCACAAATTGCCACGTAATTGCTGGAGCAAAAGAGATAAAAGTCATATTGGCCGATGATTCAGAATACACCGCACAAGTTGTAGGAAAAGACGAACGATCAGATATCGCCTTGCTAAAAATAAATGCAAGAAAAAAATTACCAATCGTAACTTTTGCTGACTCAGATGAAGTTGAAGTTGCAGACGATGTATTGGCTATAGGCAATCCATTGGGATTCGGAAAAACTGTAACATCAGGCATTATATCATTTAAAAGTAGGTGCTTATCTTCACATATAGCAAAAGGTTCTGAAGGAGATCTTGTCTTATACTTACAAACTGATGCAGCCGTAAATTACGGCAACTCTGGTGGACCGTTATTCTCCTATAATGGCAAGGTAGTTGGAATGATTACTGTATTCATGGGCGATGGCGGATATAGCACAGGTATAAACTTCGCCATTCCATCCAATATAGTAAGAAAAGCAATCGAACAGTTGCAAAAGTTTGGACAAGTGCGTCGTAGTTGGCTTGGTATATGGGTTGAGCTATTAGATCAAGACACGGCCAATGCACTTGGCGTAGACAAAACCGCACAATCAATTGGATTAAATAATGCATGTGGCTGTACTGTTAAATTCGTCTCTAAAAACTCACCTGCAAGTTTTTCACATATTCAAGTCGGGGATATTATTTTATCCATTAATGGAGAGACGATAACTGAGCAAACGAATGTCGATTATCTAATAAACAATCTCCCTATTGGTCAACTAATTCCAATTGTTATAATGCATCAAAATAGAGCCATTTCGGTTGAAGTAATGGTCGGCAGTAAAACAAATGACGATTCTCAGGAAATTGCTTATAGTAAAATTATGCCACTTGGGATTGGTGTATCAGATATGACAGATGAACTAAAAATGAACTTCAATGTTCCGCAGGGAATGAATGGTGTTTTAGTCGCACATTTAGATGTAGATATGCCGTTATCTGTTGGTGATGTAATTCTAAAGGTCGGTCAGAAAGAAGTCAAAAACTCTGAAGAATTAAAAACAGCAATTGACTCTCAAGTCTCAGAAAACTCATCGAAAATTGCGTTGTTTATATATTGTCCACAAGAAGCTCATTCGGAGCGTCGGAAAGGTGAGTATCGATATGTGTCAATTCCAGTTCAAAAGAATCCGAACAGTGTATTGAACAAATTACCCAAAAAAGTTCCGGCAAAAGTCATCCCTGTTTCGCCGACACAAGTACCGACAGAGCAGACTCAATCTACTAATAATAAAGGCTTTTTTGCTAGAACATTTGAGAAAGTAAAATCGGCGATTTGCTCATTATCGAAAAAATGACATGAAACCAATTATAATTACTGGAATTACAGGATCAGGCAAAAGTGCTTTAGCCGTTAACATTGCAAAATCGTTTAACGGCAAAGCTTGTGTAGTTAATGCAGACGCATCACAATTATATAGTGAATTAAAGATACTAACCGCCTACCCTACCCAACAAGATATCGATGCTGTTTCTCATAAATTATTCGGAATATTATCACCAAACGAAAAAATTTCAGTTTCAGATTGGAAGATTTTAGCTGAAAAAACAATAGCAGAAACTCCAGTGGATTATCAAACAATAATATGCGGAGGAACAGGCTTCTATATCGATGCTTTAATTCATGGAATAGCTGACATACCATCTGTGCCACAGGAATTTCGCAAACAGGTACAACAACGTTTTGATACTATTGGAAGAGAAAAATTTTTTAATGAATTATTAGCAATAGATCCACAAACAAAACTACATCCCAACGATACACAACGTATATTAAGAGCGTATGAAGTTGCACTATACACTGGGAAACCATTAAGTCAGTGGTGGACAAGCAAACAGGACAACGAAAACCAATACAATATGACAATCATAATACCTGATCGTTCAACAGTAGCTGAAAGATGCCATGTTAGGTTGCAAAAAATGATAGATAACGGATTAAAAGAAGAACTTATTGATTTTACAAAAAAATATCCAAATTATACAGGTTCATTATGCTCTGCTGTTGGCTATAAAGAAGGCATCGATTGGATAAATGGAGAAATATCTCAAGATGAGTTTTTACGATTAACGCATATACGAACAATGCAGTATGCAAAACGTCAATCAACATGGTTTCGGAATAAATTTACCCATGCAAATTTTATAAAAGAAGCAAAATTATAATAATTGATTAAATTAAGCTACCACTCAATCTTTTCGAACTCGATAGATTCAGCCAATCCAGTTTTATCATTCGTAGTTACTGAAAGATAATACAACGTACCAACACCTTCAGATGGCGTCATTTTGCATGTTCGATATCCCTTTGTAAAACGCTCAATACAGCCTTCTTTTTTCATTCCCAAAACAGAATTATAATCTCCGCACATGCCAACGTCCGTTTGATATGCTGTCCCATGCTCAAGTATGCGATAATCTGCAGTTGGAACATGCGTATGCGTTCCAACAATCGCAGAAACACGTCCATCAAGATACTGACCCAATGCACATTTTTCAGACGTCGTTTCTGCATGAAAATCAACGACAATAGCATTTACGTTCGCCCCTAAAATGTACTTTTTCAATATGTTATCAATCCACAAAAACGGATTATCGCCAATAACTGGCATATTGCTACATCCTACTAAATGGATTGTAATAATTTTTCTGCCATCGTACAAAGTAGTCTCACACACACCACTACCAGGAAGTGAAGGTGCCATATTATCTGGACGAAGGAAACGTTTTTCTTTACTCAAAAAAGATAACGCTTCTTTTTGGTCAAACAAATGATTTCCTCCGGTAATTACATCAACTCCAGCAGAAAAAAAATCGTTCGCCATTCTTTCTGTTATGCCAAAACCATGAGCGACATTGTCTACATCGACCAAAACAAAATCGCTATTATGTTTTTCTTTTATTCTAGGAAGCTCTCTGAAAAAAATATCGCGACCAGCTCTTCCTACTATATCTCCAAAAATCAATATATTCATAATGCTTATTTATACACTAATTTTGTGCACTAAAAAAGCGTGGAATTTTATGATCTATACTTTGTCGGCCAAGTTTATGTAATTTTTCTGTAGTTTCTCGATCCATCAATAAATAATAAGACGGAAGAAACGACACATTAGAGCTAACCTTTGACGCCGCTTGATGAATTTGTGGAGTCATCCTTACTATATTATTTTTTACTTTAGACCATGCATTATACACAAGCTCACAATACGGTTTGTAATGAGCTGCAACAGCGGAGTGATAATATCCAACAGCCTTTGTCCACGACTGATAATTCTTTTTTAATCCAGTAAAAAACTTAGCCGCATACTCAACATTATTATGAGGAGTAAACGCTTCTTCCAAAGTCTTAAACACCTTACTATGATGCATTAAATTAACCTGCATACAACCAACATCGATATTACGAATACCTCTCGCCATTAGTCGTTTTACAGTAGTTATTGCCGCCGATTTCGTTGAACAATAATAACTTTTTCCGTTAGCACAAATCGTCCACGGCCATGGTCTTTTATTCTTCGATTTTCCCAATGCACGACCGGACTCCACAGTACCAATAGCCATAAACAACCTGTTAGGAATATTGTACTTTTGTTCTGCACGAACTATCTCACTTTCGCATAACTCATGCTGTCCAAAATAATTGTTCACATTAGATGGTTCACTTGCAAAAATACTACCACAAAAAAACAACAATAAAAACAATCTATTAATATACAACACAACTATCTCCTATCGGATGTATAAAGCCATGTTATACTAATTGAGTTAAGAAAAAGCTAATTTATGAGGAATAGAAGTTGAACTATTATTTCTTTAGCTTTCTATTAAATTTCAACTCGAATAATTTATGATCACAAACTTCAAATATTATTTTTCGTTCTGTCTCAGATTTCGTTTTGTAAATAGATAGTATATTGAAAAATTTGAATAAAAATTTAGCATTCATCAATGACAATTCATACAACTTCAATAATTTTTTATCCGGCAGTTTATTTAAAACAATGTACTCATAATCTATAGTCTGTTTCCCTATTTTTATCATTTTATCAATTTGTTTAATTGTATTATTATCATGCCAACGATAAGAAAAAAGAACTTCATCCAAATATTTAAATTTGTACTTTTTAGCCAAATGCAACATAAGACTCCAATCTTCAAGCGGAGCCTCTGGCGAAAATTTAAAATCATCTAATGCCGTTTTTCTAATCATATATCCGTTTGGAATATAATTCCCTTTTAGCAAAGAAAAATATGAACCAAAATTCTTCGATAAAAAATCCACATTTTTTCTAACTTTTCTCAAAAAATTGCCAAATGTTATATACTCAGCTAATCGTTTATCGTATAGATTATTTCTATCAACATCCCAATAACATCTTTTTCCATCATTATCTATAATTTCGTTATCACCAACACACAATGCATACTTTGGATTATTTTCTAGAAATATTACTTCTTTTTCTATGGTTTGAGGTTTAGCCAAATCATCAGACGCAATAAGGAACAAGTAATCTCCTTTAGCTTCAGTAAGTAATTTATTTAACGTTAAGCATGTGCCTTCATTTTTTTTTGTTTTTAAAACCGTTCGTTTAAAACGATTATCGCATTCACTTTTTAATTCAAGAATCCTCTTCCATGTTTTATCATTTGATCCATCATCTATAATAATCAATTCAATATTTTCATAAGATTGATCAATAATAGATTGTATTGTTCCTTGTACATATTTCTCATGATTATATGCAGGAACAATTACGGAAACTAGAGGCGACTTCATAAAACGATCACCATATAACAATTACAGCCAAACACTAAATCCTATTGCTTTCTATCTCCACTCATTCAACACCTCTACTACCTTCTTTACCTCTTCATCTGTCAAAACTGGAGACATCGGCAACGATAACTCTGTCGCATGAATCTCTTCAGACACTGGATAACTCTGATTTTTCCATTCTTGATATGCTCCTTGCATATGTGGTGGCATCGGATAATGTACGTTTGTCTGTATTTCGTTCTGTTCCAAATACTGTTGCAAGGCGTCTCGGTTATCCGTCCTTACCGCAAAGATATGCCACACATGAGCATTTTCATCATATGTCGTTGGCAAAATAATTTTCGGATTACTTATGTTCTCACGATAATATTTTGCAATTTGTCGACGTCTCTCATTATCCGCTTCTAAATAAGGAAGTTTCACATCCAAAATCGCAGCTTGAACTTCATCTAATCTTGAATTTATTCCCTTATAAATATGATGATATTTCCTATCGCTCCCATAATTAGCTATGGCTCGAATTTTTTCAGCTAACGCATCATCGTTAGTTATCACACAACCGCCATCCCCCATTGCCCCAAGATTTTTTCCTGGATAAAACGAAAATCCAGCAGCATTGCCAAGATTACCAACACGTTTTCCATCATACATGGCACCATGAGCCTGAGCGGCATCCTCAATAATTTTCAGATCATACTTTTTTGCTAAAGCCCAAATCTTCTCCATTTGCACAGCTTGCCCATACAAATGAACAATCATAATCGCCTTAGTTCTAGACGTTATCTTTTCTTCAATCAAATCAGGATTGATATTATAAGTATCAATATCCGGCTCAACCAACACAGGAGTGCATCCATTTTCTGAAATCGCCAATATTGATGCAATATAAGTATTGGCTGGAACAATAATCTCATCACCTTGACAAAATCCGTAGGCACGAATAATCAAATTTAAAGCATCAAGACCATTAGCACAACCAATACAATGCGTCACACCACAATACGAAGCGAAATGATCTTCAAAGGTCTTATCCCACTCACCTTGGAGATACCAACCATTATCAAGAATCGATTTAATTCGACCATCAATCTCAGCTCTAAATCGTTCGTTTATTTTATGTAAATCTAAAAATTTAAGCATGGGAATCCATATTTGCCAGAATCATACAACACGCCATTTAAGCAACCAATATTTTATAACTGTTTTTAGTTTATCAAACAATGATATTTTATTCCACATTAAAAGCGATAAAACAAAAACATCATTATTTTCTTTAAGCTGATTAATATATTTTTCACACACAATTAATCGATATAAAACATGCCTATGTCGATATATTTGATTGATTGAAAACCACTGCCTTTTCAATAGTTCTTTCTTAAATTTTGGTGATACTGTAGAAATAATATAAAAATCCATTGCATTCAATAAATTTTTTTCGGCATCGTTTTTGCTATTCCATGAACTACCATCACACTGCCGATATGTATATATCACATCTTTAAAGCAATATAACTTTCCGAACTGAAGAGCAAAAATAGTGATCAAATTATCATCAAATATTTTGTTTTTTTCCAATAATTTTATTTTTTCTGTATCAAAAATATTTCGAAAAACAACAGCACCAGAGGGAGTATACACTCTCTCCACATATTTTTTCACATCAAACAATCCAACTTTTGGCAAAAAGCATTCTTTACGCTTGTTGCCTTTAGGAAAATAATTTTCATACCCAAAAGCACAAGCAACAATATTATTATTTTTATAAAATTGTTCTAAAGCTAGCTTAACAAAATCTTTATCACAATAAAAATCATCTCCATCTAAAAACATCACATAATCGCCCGTCGCATGCTTTAATGCATTCAACCGATTAGCCGATACTCTAAGTATAGAATCATATGTAATATTATTATCTCTAGGCATTACAAAATATTTTATAATGTTGGGATATTTAGAACAAAAACGCTTTATTTCATCAACTGTACCATCTGTAGAACCATCATCACCAATAAGAATTTCATAATTACATGGAAAATCTATTGCCAAGATACTCGCCAAGCTATCTTTAACAAAATTTTTCTGATTGTAGTATGTTACAATAAAGCTAATTTTCATATTATTTTACCTTTCTTTTTAAAAGCGGGATAAAATGGAATAAATAATAAGTTTTTGTATTATTGGACGTTTTAGTTTTTAGTATAGGTATTTTGTGTAATATGTACCACCTTTTATTATTATTGTCTATTCTCTTGCAATAAAGCATTTTACTCAATATATCTTGATGGCGACCATTGTTTTTAACATGTTTGGCTAATGCATTTTGCAAGAATATAATGGATTTCCGCTTAAGTGGAATTAACTTTTTATAAACATCATTGTAGTCAATGTTTTTCTTTAACAGTTCCTTAACATTTATATCTTTGACATTCTCAAAAATTCGATTTTCTAGACCCAATAATTTTGCTATTGAATAAAAACGACTTGCACCGCCCTGTTTATTTACTAGGCATATAAATTGTTTTTTATATATAATAGAAAACATTAAACCATGGAAAGAATCCGTTACTATATATTCAGCATCTTTAATAGCCTTAAGCCATTCTGATACTGAAATTTCTTTATTTAGTATGTATTCTATATTTATATTTAAATGACTTGATATATTATTAATTAGAGTGTTGGTTTCTTCTGTATCAAATTCATTTTTTGGGAAAATAATACAAGCAAGAATTGATCGCTCTATTTTTTTGTTAGAATAAAAATTAATTATTTTATCGTATTCACTAACATCTATTAGCAGCGTTGGATCAAGAACTAATTCAGCTTGAGTATTAAATGTATCTTTGCATATTCTTAAGCCATTCTCTTCTCGAACAGATATACCTGAAAATGCTTTTAATAATTCACTTATTTCTGACTTTAATTCCCCGCTCCCTTCGAATAATTCCAAACCAAAACTAGCACCATAGGAAATAAGTCTTTTTGAGCTATCGGCAAAATCTAAAAAGAATTTTTTTACTACACTATCATTTTTCCACCAATTTCTCCATACTTGATCACTTCCTACGATAAAAGTTTTAAAATCTTTGTTTAAAAACGTGTAGTCCCCATCAAGTTTTACTGTTTTTGTTAAGTTTAAAAAATCATGTTTAAAATCATCAAGCATACTTTTTCCTGGTATTGTCACATTAATTGTCGCAGGATAATAACCTAAATGATATACAATTCTCTCCATACTGTATGCCACCATTAATGCGCCATAGTTATCATGAGTAAAAACATGATTCAATATTGCAACATTCTTGTTAAGTTTTAATATTTTTTCTATATTTTTTAGTGTATTTTTGTGAAATCTAGAAAAAAATAGTTTTCGCTTTTTGTGTGGTTTACACGGGCATTTTAAGATTGGATTGTTTTTTTCAATATCTTCAATTAACACCTCTTTAATAAATAGTGATTTTTTTATATCATTGAATAGATGTCGGCCTTTTTCTGAATTTATAATAATTGCAGACGTTCCTTTGTCATCATTAAATTCTGGGTGTATTTGTTCCACCCCCCAAAAATCGCCAATAGATATGTCAGCAGGTCTGCTTTGTGTTAAATTGTATTTGCAGGCATGACAACACTCACGCAGATATAAATTTGATATAAATCCATTTATGTATGTATCTGATTCATTTGATGAAGAATATTTACCATTAAGATTTTCATATGATACATTGTAATTATTCCATCCGTATTCTTTGTTCCTAAAATTCACAATAGATGAATTGTCATATTCTTTCTCAATCAAGAATCGTTTGAACACCTCAGGTGAAGGTACTCCATGGCAAAACACATCAATAGTATATAACGTTGGATATTCTTTATTTAAAAAAGATAATAATCCTGCTATTTGGCATGGTGTCCCAGAAAACAATACTTTTCTTGAGTTTTCAAGTTCAATTTTAATTTTTTTATATATATCCACAATAAAAACAGAAGTCGAACGGTATAAGGAGTAAAAAAGGATCGAGTAACTCGGTATAATATTTATAGAATTTTTTAAATAGGAGTTACTCGATGAGAAAATTATACACCA
>Ga0256405_10005084_pt1 | contig 23416 bp, 21 predicted proteins | sample RumenRJG_02DNA_FD_189096 | JGI IMG/M metagenome (GOLD analysis project Ga0256405, IMG submission 189096) | Bovine rumen microbial communities from Lethbridge, Alberta, Canada - RJG_02 | ecosystem: Host-associated > Mammals > Digestive system > Stomach > Rumen | place: Canada: Alberta... | reverse complement strand
ATCGTTCAACTCAAAGATCAAGGCCTTCCGTGCTCAACTCAGGGGCGTGTCAGATCTGCCATTCTTCATGTTCAGACTATGCAGGCTCTTCGGATAGCCCCCCCACGGAAGTTTGCAGGTGAGCCGAAACCGGTTTGCATTCCAGTTGCTGCAGGAGGTGGAGCGGCAGGAGGGGAAATCGTTCATGGTCTCTCCGCTTTCCTTGAACCTGGCGTTGGGTATGTTGATGGAATCCGCACCGCAATGCGAAGATGCGGACAAGGTCATGGACATGCTGGGCTATCCGGAAGGCAGCCGCGAGGAGATTCGCGAATATGCGGACTTGATGATGGAACGCTTGCCCCGGATGGATAAGAAAACGACCGTTTCCATGGCCAACCTTGCGGTGACCAACAGCGACAAGGGAAAGATCAACCCGGATTTTGCCCAGTCGGCACAGACTTATTACCATGCGCAGACAGAGAGCATGTCATTCAGTAATTCCGGAAAGGTCGCGGAACGTGTCAATGATTGGGCGTATGAGCGGACGGAAAAAATGATCCGGGAGGTCGTCAGGGAGTCGGATGTGAAGGATTGGACTTTCCTCCTGGCGAATGCTTTGTATTTCAAGGGGAAGTGGATGGGACCTTTTGAGAAGGGGAAAACCGGTGACGAGATGTTCCATTCCGGATCGGGGGTGGACGTCAAGGTGAAGATGATGAAGAAGTCCGACAAGATCGACTATGGGGAAAACAAGACCTGCCAGGCTGTCAATCTGCCTTATGGAAACGGAGCGTTCTCCATGCAGGTTTATCTTCCCAAGGCGGGGGCGGGCGTAGAGGAACTGCTGTCTTCCCCGGCAAACATGACGTCGTTTCCTTTCAGCCTGCATGAAGTGGACCTGTGGCTTCCACGGTTTTCGATCGACGGAAAGGTCGACCTGAAGGATATCCTGGAAGAAATGAGCGGAGGCGCGATTCTGCGTTGCCCCTATTATGTCCTCGATGTCCCGTCCGCATTGTCGGCGGCGTTTCAGGTCGCTTCCATCAAAGTGGATGAAGAGGGGACGGAAGCCGCGGCGGTCACCGTCGTCGGCGGTAAACTGACGGCTGCCCCTCAGGGGAAGAAAGCGGTTTTCCATGCCGACCGTCCGTTCGTGTTCACGATAACGGAAACGTCGACGCAAGCCGTTCTGTTCGCGGGCGTCTATCGCGGAGAATAACTACTCTTTTTCTTTCCGGCGGCTGTCGAAGGCCTTGACGATCTTGCCGACGAGGGGATGGCGTACGATGTCCTCGTTGGAGAAGAAGATCGTCGAGATACCCTTGATGTCCTTGAGCAGGCCGATGCCTTTGAGCAGGCCGGAGTCTTCCTTGTTGGGAAGGTCGACCTGGGAGGCGTCGCCGGTCACGATGAACTTGGCATTGGGGCCCATGCGGGTCAGGAACATCTTGAGCTGGCCGATGTTGGTATTCTGCGCTTCGTCGAGGATGACGCAGGCGCGGTCCAGCGTACGGCCGCGCATGTAGGCGAGCGGCGCGATCTGGATCGTCCCGTCGGTCATGAATTCCTGCAGCCGTTTGGACGGGATCATGTCCCCGAGTGCGTCGTACAGCGGCTGGAGGTACGGGTCGAGTTTGTCCTTGAGGTCGCCGGGGAGGAAGCCGAGCCGTTCGCCGGCCTCGACGGCAGGGCGGGTCAGGATGATCCGCTTGATTTCCCGGTTCTTCAAAGCGCGCACGGCCAGGGCGATGGCGACGTAGGTCTTACCGGTGCCGGCGGGACCGACCGCGAAGATCAGGTCGGAGTCGAAGTAAGCCTTGACCATCTCCTGCTGCGTCTTGTTGCGGGCGCGGATGGGCTTGCCGTCCGTGCCGTGGACAATGATCGCATCCCCGCTGATCCGGAACTTCTCTGCCGAGTTCTCGCCGTCGAAAATGTCTTCGACGTCATAGACCGTCAGGTTCATCTTCCGGTGGCGCCGCTCGATCAGTTCGCCGAACCGTATGTTGAATTCCTCGATCTGGGAACTCTTTCCTTCGACGATCAGTTCATTGCCCCGCGCCACGACTTTCAGTCCCGGGAAGTAACTGCAGAACTCTTCCAGAATCTTGTTTCCGACCCCGAAAATCTCGATGGGGTCCATTGCTTCCAGCGTAATGGTTTTCTTCATGCTCAGTCTTCTATTCCTGTTTCGGCCTTGACCCTTCGGTAGGTCGCCGTCATGTTGTCATAGTCCGAGGGATCTTTCCACAGATCCCGTTTCCCCAGCCAGTCCTTCACCGCGATCGTCGCGTAACTGTCCGTCAGCGTCCCCGGCAGGGTGCACCAGAGGAATTCCAGTTGCGGCGGGAGCATCGCCACGTTGCGCCAGCGGTCCTTGGTGAAACGCAGGGTCACCATCAGTTCCAGTCGCGTATTGATTGCGCTCATGTTCGACACGGCGTTGCCCATCGAGTAGACGACCGGCATACGGCCGATGCGGGCCGTATCCTGGACGACGTGCGGATGTGCGCCGATGACCGCATCAACCCCTTGTTCCGCCAGCCAGGCGGCCGTCTTTTCGTCCGTCTTGTCATGGCGCAGCCGGTATTCGACGCCCCAGTGGGGGAGGGCGACGATGAAATCTGCTCCCAGGCGGCGGGCCCGCTGCAGGGCCGCGTCTATCTCCGAAAGATCCGTTACGTGGACTTTCGGCCAGCCGGAAGGATCGCCCGTATTGGTCCCGTAAGTAAAGTTGACCAGGGCGATCCGCAGGCCTTTCGCCGTCACGATCAGCGGCCAGGTTGCACGGTCCTCGACGGAGTCTTCCGCCGCACCCGTATAGCGGATCCGCTCCATGGACCGGTATCGGTCCATGGTCCGCGAAAGCCCTTTCTTTCCCTTGTCGAGGATGTGGTTGTTCGCCATCAGGAAAACATCCACGCCGCAGTCGGCCAGGTATTCCGCGTAGCCGTCGGGGGCGGAGAAGGCCGGATAGCCGGAGTAGGGTTCGCCGGCCAGGGTAAACTCCATGTTGGCGACGGCGACGTCCGCGGCTTCCAACCGGCTGCGGACCGGTTCCAGAAAGGTCCGGAAATTGTATTCCAACTGTTTCGCGTGCATCATCACATCGCCGATGAAGACCATCGACAAGGTGTCCGGCTGCCCGTACAAGGGACGGAAATTCATGATGCGGTCCCGCCAGATGTGCTCCAGGTCCTGGGCCCGGAGGACCGGGCAGACCGTCAGCAGCAGGAGGACGGGGAGGATGCAGCGCTTGCTTTTCAATACTTTTTGACCTATGTTCATACAAAAGTAACGATAATTTTGGTACATTTGCATTTTATAGGGAATAATGTGCGGAAAATTGTTTTCCGCCTTGGATACTTGCGATATGAAACGGATTCTGACTCTTTTCTTCCTGCTCTCGCTCCTGTCGCTGACCGGTTGCGACGGCCTGCGCAAGCTGGCCGGCCGGCCGACGTCGAAGGAACTGGAGCAGAAGCTGTCGGTCATCCTGGCCCGGCAGGAGGCCGAGCACCAGGCCAAGATCGACTCGATGCGCCGTGTCGAACAGGCCTTGGCCGACTCGATCGCCGTCATGGACTCGCTCAAACAGATGCGGGGCACCATCCTGAATCCCTCCGCCATGGGCGGGCTCTATACGACGAAACTGGACTTCCGGTATTACATCGTGGTCGGTGCGTTTACGCTGCGCAGCAATGCGGAAGGCCTGCTGAAACGGGTGCAGGACGCCGGTTATACCGGGACCCTGATCAGTTTCCGCAACGGATACAATGCCGTCGGCGTCTGCCAGACGGACCATCTGCCGACTGCGTTCGCGTCCCTCAAGAAAGTCAAGGAGGAGCCGTTCTGCCCCTCCGACGTGTGGATCCTCGTCAACGAATGACCCCGATGAAACGACTGGCCGTTTATTTCCTGGCGCTTTTGCTGGCGCTTCCGGCGTCCGCCCAGTTCCGCGGCGGCCTGGCCGGACTGGATGACAGCGAAACCGCCCGCGCCATGCGCGAACATGTCACGACCCTGTCCGCCGCCTCCCTGGAAGGCCGAAAAGCCGGCAGCGAAGGCGAGCGCGAAGCCGCCGCCTATGTCGATGCGCAGTTGCGCGGGTACGGCGTCGACCTGCTGTCCCCGCGGGACGGAGACCTGTTCGGCGTCGCCCGGGAGGGCGGGGACACCCTCCGCTCCCGCAACGTTTTCGGGGTCGTGGAAGGGTATGACGCGAAACTGCGGGACCGTTTTATCGTCGTCGGGGCCCGGTTGGACAACTTGGGTGTCAATACGATGACTGTCAACGGCGTTCCCACGGACCAGATCTATTACGGAGCCAACGGCAACGCTTCCGGCCTCGCCATGATGCTGGAACTGGCCCGCATGGTTGCCGGCAAGCCGCATCTGTTCCGCCGCAGCATCCTTTTCGTGGCCTTCGGTGCGTCCCGGGAGACCTTCGCCGGCTCCTGGTATTTCCTCAACCGCTCCTTTGCTGACACCGACCGGATCGACGGCATGATCAACCTCGACATGCTGGGCACCGGATCGGACAGTTTCTGCGCCTATACCGGCTCCAACGCGGACATGGACCAGCTCCTCCGGGCGATGCAGGGGAACCTGCAGCCCGTCTACCCGGCCGTGACGGCCGCCGAGCCTTATCCTTCCGACCACCGGGCCTTCTATGCCAAGGAAATCCCCTCCGTCTTCTTCTCGACCGGAGCCTATCCGGAACATGATACCGACCGCGATACCGGCGGAATCATCGATTACGAAAGCATGGAACGGGAACTGGAATATATATACGCCTTCACCCGGACGCTTGCCAACGCCGACCAGGCGCCGCTTTTCCGTTCGGAGGAGGCAGCCCGCAAGTACGATGACGGGAAGACCTATGACTATTACGACTGCGACCAGCCGCCGACGTTCATGGGACATGCCGATCCGAAGTATTTCCTGGAACGATGGGTCTACCAGTACCTGCGGTACCCGCAGGGCGCCGTGGAGCAGGGCGTCCAGGGCCGGGTCATCGTCAATTTCGTCGTGGACACGGACGGAAAGGTCGTCGAGGCAGAGATCGGCCGCAGCGCCGGCATGATGCTCGACGAAGAGGCGCTCCGGGTCGTGAACGCTTCTCCGAAGTGGAAGCCGGGCAAGATCAGGGGCCGCAAGGTCCGTGCATCCATCTCCATTCCGGTAGAATTCAAATTGGAAAAGAAATCATCGAGAAATACGATAGGAATAAAGAAATAAACAGATACCATGGATTACAATTTCAGAGAAATCGAACAGAAATGGCAGGCCCGCTGGGCCGAACGGCAGACCTTCAAGACGCGCGAGGACGCTTCGAAACCGAAGTTCTATGTCCTCGACATGTTCCCGTATCCGTCGGGCGCCGGTCTGCATGTCGGCCATCCGCTCGGCTACATCGCCAGCGACATCTTCTCCCGGTACAAGCGCCTGAAAGGCTTCAACGTGCTCCATCCGATGGGGTACGACGCCTTCGGCCTTCCGGCGGAACAGTATGCCATCCAGACCGGCCAGCATCCGGAGGTGACGACGCACCGCAACGTCGCCCGCTATCGCGAACAGCTGGACCGGATCGGTTTCTCCTATGACTGGGACCGCGAATTCCGCACCTGCGATCCGGAGTATTACAAGTGGACCCAGTGGGCTTTCCTGCAGATGTTCGGCTGCTACTATGACAATGCCAAGGGCAAGGCCTGTCCGATCGAAGACCTGACGGCCGCCTTCGAGGCCCATGGTACTGAAGGCATCGATGCGGCCTGCAGCGAACCGCTGACCTTTACGGCCGACCAGTGGAAGGCCTTCTCCGAGGCGGAGAAGAGCAAGGTGCTGATGAACTACCGCATCGCCTACCAGGGCGAATCTTCCGTCAACTGGTGCCCGGCCCTCGGTACCGTCCTCGCGAACGACGAGGTCAAGGACGGCCTGTCCGTCCGCGGCGGCCATCCGGTGGAGCAGAAGAAGATGACCCAGTGGCAGCTGCGCGTGTCGGCCTATGCCGGCCGCCTGCTCGAAAGCCTCGAGACCCTGGACTGGACCGACTCCCTCAAGGAGATGCAGCGCAACTGGATCGGCCGTTCCGCCGGCTGCGAGGTCGTTTTCTCGGTCGAAACGGAAGGCAAGCGCACCGACGTCACGATTTTCACGACCCGCGTCGACACGATTTTCGGCGTGACCTTCATGGTCCTCGCTCCGGAAAGCGACCTGACGCCGCTCCTGACCACGCCCGCTCAGAAGGCTGCCGTGGAAGAATACCTGGCTTATGTCAAGAAGAAGACCGAGCGGGAGCGCATCGCCGAGACCAAGACGGTCACCGGCGTGTTCTCCGGTTCGTACGGCATCAATCCGCTGACCGGCGAGAAAGTACCGGTCTGGATCTCCGAATATGTGCTGGCCGGTTACGGAACGGGCGCCATCATGGCCGTCCCGGCCCATGACAGCCGGGATTATGTCTTCGCCAAGAAGTTCGGCCTCGAGATCCGTCCGATCATCGAAGGCTGCGATGTCTCCGAATCCTCGTTCGATGCCAAGGAAGGCAAGATGTGCAACTCCGGTTTCCTCAACGGCATGGATGTCAAGGAAGCCATCGAGGCCGCCAAGGACTATGTCGAGGAGAAAGGCCTGGGCCACCGCAAGGTCAACTACCGCCTGCGCGACGCGATCTTCTCCCGGCAGCGCTACTGGGGCGAACCGTTCCCGATTTATTACAAGAACGGCATCCCGACCCCGCTCCCGCTGGACAAACTCCCGCTGACCCTGCCGGAAGTCGATGAGTTCAAGCCCACGGAAGACGGACAGCCGCCGCTGGCCCGTGCCAAGGACTGGACCTATGAAGGCTGGCCGCTCGAGACCAGCACCATGCCGGGCTTCGCTGGCTCCAGCGCCTATTACCTCCGGTACATGGACCCGCACAATGACAACGCCCTGGTCAGCCGCGAAGCCGACGGATACTGGCGCAATGTCGACCTCTATATCGGCGGTACGGAACATGCCACCGGCCACCTGATTTACAGCCGTTTCTGGAACAAGTTCCTCTTCGACCTCGGTTATGTCTGCGAGGACGAACCGTTCCGCAAGCTGATCAACCAGGGCATGATCCAGGGCCGTTCCAACTTCGTCTACCGGGTCGTCGGCACGAATCGTTTCGTTTCCCTCGGCCTGAAGGACCAGTACGAAACCCAGGAGATCCATGTCGACATCAACATCGTCCGCAACGACAAGCTTGACCTGGAGGCCTTCCGCGCCTGGCGCCCGGAATTCAAGGATGCCGAATTCATCCTGGAGAACGGCGAATACATCTGCGGCTGGGCGGTCGAGAAGATGTCCAAGTCCATGTTCAACGTCGTCAATCCGGACGACATCTGCAACAACTACGGCGCCGACACCCTGCGCCTGTATGAGATGTTCCTTGGCCCGCTCGAGCAGAGCAAGCCGTGGGACACCAAGGGTATCGACGGCGTCAACCGCTTCCTCAAGAAGGTCTGGCGCCTGTTCTGGGACCATGACAAGTTCATCGTCAGCGACGAGGCTCCGACACCGGCCGAACTCAAGGCCCTCCACAAGCTCATCGCCAAGGAGCAGGAGGACATCGAGCATTTCTCCTACAATACGACGGTCAGTGCGTTCATGATCGCCCTCAATGAACTGCAGGGCTGCAGCAAGCGCGCCATCCTCGAGCCCTTCCTGATCCTGCTGAGCCCCTTCGCCCCGCACATCGCGGAAGAACTCTGGGAGCAGCTGGGCCACTCGGAGTCGATCGCCTATGCCGCGTTCCCGGAATATGTCGCCGCCTATACCGCGGAAGACAATGCCACCTATCCCGTCGCTTTCAACGGCAAGACCCGCTTTACCGTGGACCTGCCGAAGACCCTGTCCCCGGCCGAAGTGGAAGCCCATGTCCGCGGCCTGGAGCAGACGGCCCGTTACCAGGGCGGCATGACCATCGCGAAGGTCATCGTCGTCCCGGGCCGCATGATCAATATCGTCCTCAAGAAGTAACCTTCATTTATGGCGGAAAAGAACAAAATCTGGAGCACGGTCTGGGATTATGTCCTGATGACCATCGGCGGCCTGATCTTCTGCATGGCGTGGGATTGTTTCCTGATCCCGAACGGCATCGCGAGCGGCGGCCTGACCGGTCTGTGTACCATCATCCAGTTCGCGACCGGCATCCCGGTCTCCCTGACCTACATCCTCCTCAATGTCGTCCTGCTGGGCATCGCCTTCCTGATCCTCGGCAACGGTTTCGGCGTCAAGACGATCTACTGCATCCTGATCACCACCCTGATGTTCGAGATCCTTCCCAGGTTCGACATCATCCAGGCGATCCCGGGCCATCCGCTCTACATCAGCGAGAAAGTCCTCGTCCCGATCATCGGCGGCCTGTTGGAGGCCGTCGGCATCGGACTGATTTTCAAGCGGGGCGGAAGCACCGGCGGAACGGATGTCATCGCCCTGATCCTGAACAAGTTCTGGCCCGTTTCTCCGGGCAAGGTCTATATGTTCCTGGATGTCTTCATCATCGCGTCGGTCCTCCTGATCCCGGGCAAGAACCTGCAGGATATGGTCTACGGCTACCTGGCGATGATCTCTTTCTCGGTCTTCCTGGATTTCCTGCTGCTCGGCAGCAAGGCCACGGTCCAGGTCCTCGTCTTCTCGCAGCGTTACGATGAGATCGCCGACTACATCACGCGCCGGATGGACCGCGGCGTGACCGCCCTCAACTCCGTCGGCTGGTATTCCCAGTCGGAGGGGAAAGTCCTGCTCATCATCGTCCGCAAGAGCCAGATGAGCGAACTGACCAAGGCGATCAAGGAAATCGACAGCAAGGCTTTTGTCTCCATCTCCTCCGCCACCAGCGTCTACGGCGAGGGCTTCGAGGAAATGAAGACCGGCTTTACCCGCAAGAAAAAACAGATTCCGGAGGAATAAGCCATGTCCATCCTTCCGAAAGATCCCTGGAGAATTGCGAAAGAATGGCTGTTCGTCATTCTGGGCATCCTTCTGTACATCCTGGCCTGGAGCGTCTTCCTCGTCCCAAACAACCTCGTCGGCGGCGGCGTGACCGGTATCGCCTCGATCATCCAGTATGCCACGCACGGAACCGTCAAGATCGGTTATACCTATTTCGTGATCAATGCCATCCTGCTGGTGGCGGCGTTCTTCATCATGGGCTCCAGTTTCGGCGCCAAGACGATCTTCGCCATCGTTTTTGCGTCCATCGGACTGAACCTTGCCCAGGAAGTCATTCCGCAGAGCATCATCCAGACCCTGGCGATCGACAACGGCAAGCTCATGTCCACAATCATGGGCGGTATCATGGCCGGCCTCGGCATCGGCCTGTCGATGTCTGCTGGCGGCAGTACCGGCGGAACCGACATCATCGCCCTGATCGTCAGCAAGTACCGCAATGTCTCGCCCGGCAAGATGATCGTGGCGATGGATTTCGTCATCATCCTGTCTTCCTTCTTCATTCCTTCCTATACGGCGGACGGCGCCCGGGTGGAATGGGCTGAGAAGTTCACGACAGTCATCTACGGTCTCATCCTGGTGACGGTCAACGGCCAGGTCATCGACATGTACCTCTCCGGTTCCCGGCAGAGCGTCCAGCTTTTCATCCTGTCCCACGAATACGAGAAGATTGCCGACGCCCTGACGCATGAACTGCACAAGGGGGTCACCGTGCTGCCGGCGAAAGGCTGGTACACCCAGCAGGACAGCTATGTGCTGATGGTCATCTCCCGCAAGAACGACCTCAGCCTGATGCTCCGCTACATCAAGATGATCGATCCGCAAGCCTTCCTGTCCGTCGGCTCCATCTCCGGCGTCTACGGGAAGGGGTTCGAAACCATCAAGGAGAAGGTCCCGAAGCAATAGTTGCTCGGGCATTCTGCCCTGATCTCTGACAGATTATCGCAAATTTCTGTTTTGAGAGCCTCCGGAGCAAGTGGAGGCTCTCAAAATTTTAGTATGTTTGCCGCCGATCATCCCCCGCAACTATGAAACGAACCATTCCATGCAGCGAAACCGCAACCAAGCGACGGGAGACCTGTGCCGGCGGTCGGCAGTGGCAGTCACCCTTCTGTCCTTTCCCATCTGCCACTTCCTTCATGTGCTGACGCCCGGCATCGCCGCCGGCCGGCTGGCCGCCGGCTGTGCCATTCTGACCGTAGCCCCTTCTTCCGACAAGGAAGCGTGCCTTCCCCGCAGCTGGATCCTGTTCCAGTCCGTTTTCGCCCTGGCAGCCGTCCTGCTGGCCGGCTGGCTGGGGGCCGGGTTTGCTCCCATGATCGATCTGTTCCTGGTCCTGGGGCCGCCGCTGGCCGCCATGGTCCGGAACAATCTGGTGCTGACGGGAAAGCAGGAGTTCCTTTCGACGGACCTGCCAGGGTGGGAATACATGCTGGCTCTTTCGCGGAAGACGTTCCTCTGCATCCAGATTTTCCTGCTGGCGGCCGCTTGGACGGGAACGGTCTCCGGTGGGGAGCCCGGCCTGGTCATGCAACTGCTTTCCCTGGGCGGGCTGGCGCTGCTGCTGGCCGTCCTGCTGATCCGCAGCGTGACCAGCCAGTCGTTGCTTTCGTCCCGGTTCGAGTCGGGTGTCATCGCCCGGATCAAGGACGCTTCATTCCTCCGTCCTTCTCCGGCGGCGCGGCTCAGCATTCCTTCGCGGATGGTTTTCGAGCGGATCTGCGAGTACATGGAGACGGCGCAGCCTTTCCTGGATGAAACGTTCAGCCTCGACGACCTGGCCCGGAATATCTATACGAACAAAAGCTATGTCTCGAAAGTCATCAACGTATGTACGAGCATGAATTTTCCGCAGTTCCTCAACAACTACCGGGTCCGGTATGCGATGGAACTGTTCCGCCGGGATCCGAAACTGCGCGTGACGGAACTGTCGGCCATGTCCGGTTTCCACAGCACCGTCACTTTCAACCTGGCTTTCCGGCTGTTCCTCAATCAGACGCCGGGGAACTGGTGTCGGGAGTACCGGGAACGGATTGAAAGAGAGAAGCAGGCCCCTTCCATGAAGCAGGGACCGGTGCCGTGATCTGGATTTCCTCTTTCCGGACCGGGTGGATGAAGCGGATGTGGCGGGCGTGCAGGGAGATGCTGCCGTCCGGATTCGACCGGGGCGCGCCGTATTTGAGATCGCCCTTGATCGGACAGCCCATGTGGGAGAGCTGGCAGCGGATCTGGTGGTGCCGGCCGGTCAGCAGTTGCACTTCCAGCAGGTGGTACCGGTCCGTACTGCCCAGGAAACGGTACCGCAGACGTGCCAGTTTGGCATCCCGGCGCTGCCCCTCGCGGCAGATGAAACTCTTGTTGAGGGCTTCGTTGCGCCACAGCCAGTCCTCCAGCAGGCCTTCGTCCTGGCGGGGACGTTCGCAGCAGAGCGCCCAATAGGTCTTGTGGACGCCGCCGTCCCGGAAAAGGGCGGAGAGCCGTTCCAGGGCCTTCGACGTCTTGGCGAGCAGGACGATGCCGCTGACAGGCCGGTCCAGGCGGTGGGGGATTCCCATGAAGACTTTGCCGGGCTTGGCATCCCGCTGCGCGATGAACGCCTTGCAGGTATCTGCCAGGCATTCGTCGCCGGTCTTGTCTCCCTGCACAATCTCTCCGGCCTTCTTGCAGATGACAAGGAGGTGGTTATCTTCGTACAGGATGCGGGAGGCGAGGTCCGCATATTCTTCCGCGCTGAGTCGTCTGTATTCCATGGTGGCACAAAGATAGGGGTTATTTCTGACAAATTGACATAAAAATGACATTGGCACAACATTCGATAAATGGTAAGGCGTCCCGGGCGGATCCCGGAGACAGAAACTGAATAATAAACGAAAAAAGTAACATATCATGGGTAAAATCATTGGAATCGACTTGGGTACCACCAACTCCTGCGTAGCTGTCATGGAGGGTAACCAGCCTACAGTCATCATCAACAACGAAGGCCAGCGCACCACCCCGTCCGTCGTGGCATTCACCGACGGCGGCGAGCGCAAGGTCGGCAGCCCGGCCAAGCGCCAGGCCATCACCAATCCGAACAACACCATCTTCTCGATCAAGCGTTTCATGGGCGAGACCTATGACCGCGTCGCCACCGAAGTCGGCCGCGTGCCGTACAAGGTCGTCAAGGGTGACAACAACACCCCGCGCGTGGACATCAACGGCCGCCTGTACTCCCCGCAGGAGATTAGCGCCATGATCCTCCAGAAGATGAAGAAGACCGCTGAGGAATACCTCCGCCAGGAGGTGACGGAAGCCGTCATCACGGTTCCGGCTTATTTCAGCGATTCCCAGCGCCAGGCGACCAAGGAAGCCGGCAAGATCGCAGGCCTCGAGGTCAAGCGTATCATCAACGAGCCGACGGCCGCGGCCCTTGCCTATGGCCTTGACAAGAAGGACAAACTCCAGAAGGTTGCAGTCTACGACCTGGGCGGCGGTACCTTCGATATCTCCATCCTCGAACTCGGCGACGGCCTCTTCGAGGTGAAGTCCACCAACGGTGACACCCACCTGGGCGGCGACGATTTCGACCAGGTCATCATCGACTGGCTGGCCCAGGAGTTCGCTTCCGAGAACTACGGTTCCGACCTGAAGAAGGACCCGATGGCCCTCCAGCGCCTGAAGGAAGCAGCCGAGAAGGCCAAGATCGAACTCTCCAACCAGACCTCCACGGAGATCAACCTTCCGTATATCATGCCGGTCGACGGCGTGCCGAAGCACCTGGTCAAGACCCTGACCCGCGCGAAGTTCGAGATGCTCTGCGACGACCTGTTCCAGCGTACCGTCGAGCCTTGCCGCAAGGCCCTGTCCGACGCGAAGCTCTCTGCTTCCGATATTGACGAGGTCCTCCTCGTCGGCGGTTCTACCCGTATCCCGAAGATCCAGGAGATCGTCCGCAACTTCTTCGGCAAGGAGCCGAACCGCAGCGTCAACCCGGACGAAGTCGTCGCGATCGGCGCTTCCATCCAGGGCGGTGTCCTCGCCGGTGACGTCAAGGATGTCATCCTCCAGGATGTTACTCCGCTGTCCCTCGGTATCGAGACCCTCGGCGGCGTCATGACCAAGATGGTCGAAGCCAACACCATCGTCCCGGTCGACAAGGAGCAGATCTTCTCCACCGCGGCTGACAACCAGCCGTCCGTCGAGATCCGCGTCCTGCAGGGCGAGCGCCCGATGGCCAAGGACAACAAGCAGATCGGTGTCTTCCACCTCGACGGCATCGCTCCGGCCCCGCGCGGCATTCCTCAGATTGCGGTCAAGTTCAGCATCGACGCCAACGGTATCCTGAACGTCTCCGCCATCGACAAGGCGACCGGCAAGGCCCAGAGCATCCGCATCGAAGCCTCCTCCGGCCTGTCCGACGCCGAAATCCAGCGCATGCGTGACGAGGCGAAGGCCAACGAAGCGGCCGACAAGGCAGAGAAGGAGCGCGTCGACAAGATCAACAATGCGGACGCCCTCTGCTTCCAGGCCGAGAAGTTCCTCAAGGACAACGGTGACAAGGTTCCTGCCGACGTCAAGTCCGAGGTCGAGACCAACGTGGCCAGCCTGAAGGAGGCGGTCAAGTCCCAGAACATGTCCGACATCGACCGTTACAGCGAGGCCCTCAACAAGGCGTTCGAGAAGATGTACCAGGCCCAGCAACAGGCCGGTGCCCAGGGTGGTCCGCAGGGCGGCAACCCGTTCGGCGGCCCGCAGGGCGGTCCTCAGGGACCTCAGGGCCCTCAGCCGGACAATGCCCCGGATGAGCAGTAATCCGGAAATAATTTGGTAATTTTGCAAGGCTGTCCCCGACGGGCGGCCTTGCATGATTTAAGAAAAAGATGGCAATTACGAGAAAGAATTTCCCGGTGACGGGTATGGGTTGCGCCGCCTGCGTGGCGCGCGTCGAGAATACGTTGAAACAGCAGAAAGGCGTCGAAAGCGCCTCGGTCAGCCTGGCGTCGAACAGCGCCCAGGTCGACTATGATCCGCAAGTCGTCTCCGCAGCGGGCCTGAAAAAGGCTGTGCAGGATGCAGGCTACGACCTGATCGTCCCCGAGGAATCGGACGACGACGCCGACTCGGACCCCGAGTCGGAAGCGGAAGCCGAGGCGGAGCGACGGCGGGAAGATGATTACAAGGCCTTGCGGCGGGACATGGTGCTCGCCGTGGTGCTGGCGGTCCTGATCATGGTGCTGGGGATGGGATTCGACCCGTTCCCGGGCAAAGGCTGGGCACTGGCGGCTCTTGCCGCCGTGTCGGTCTTCTGGTGCGGCCGCCGGTTCATCGGTACCGCCTGGCGCCAGGCATGCCATGGCGCCGCCAATATGGATACCCTGGTCGCCCTTTCTACCTGCATTTCCTTCTTTTTCAGTCTGTTCAACCTGTTGTTCCCGCAGGTCTGGACCTCCCGCGGGATGGAACCGCGCCTGTATTTCGAGTCCTCCTCGATGATCGTGGCCTTCATCCTGCTCGGCCGAGTCCTGGAAGAGCGGGCGAAACAGGGAACGACCGCATCGATCCGCAAACTGATCGGCCTGCAGCCCCGGCAGGTGCAGGTCCGCGCCGGCGAGACCATCCTGGTCCGCCCGGGCGACCGCATCCCGGTCGACGGGATCGTGACGGAAGGGGAGTCTTTCGTCGATGAAAGCATGCTGACGGGCGAGCCGTTGCCCAACCGCAAGGAACCGGGCGCGAAAGTCTATGCCGGTACGATGAACCAGAAAGGTTCCCTGGCTGTCCGTGCCGAGAAAGTCGGGAAAGATACCATGCTCTCCGCCATTATCCGGATGGTCCGCGACGCCCAGGGCAGCAAGGCCCGGATCCAGCAGACCGTCGACAAGGTGGCGGCCGTGTTCGTGCCGGTCATTATCGGCATTTCCCTGCTGGCTTTCCTCTGCTGGGCGTTCCTGGCGGACGATGGCATTACGCGGGGCCTGCTGGCCATGGTGACGGTCCTGGTCATCGCCTGTCCCTGCTCCCTGGGGCTTGCCACGCCGACGGCGTTGATCGCCGGCATCGGCAAAGGAGCCTCGCAGGGCATCCTGATCCGGGATGCGGACAGCCTGCAGGTCGCCGAGAAAGTCGACACGGTCATCCTGGACAAGACCGGGACCATTACGGTGGGACATCCGGAAGTGACGGACATCCAGTGGATCGACGCGGCCGCCCGGCAGGGCGGGGAAAGCATCCTGAAAGCCATGGAAGCCCGTTCCGAACATCCCCTGGCCGGTGCCATCCTGCGTGCGCTGGAGAAGGTGGACGCCGCTGATGGTGTCGAGGCGTTCGAGTCTGTGCCGGGTGAGGGCATCCGGGCTTCCCATGCCGGGAAGAACTGGTTCGTCGGCAACCGGGCACCCCAGAAATGCAGCATCTCCGATACCTGGCGCGCCGAGGGCAAGACAGTCATGTATTTCCATGATTACGAACGGGTACTGGCCGTCATCGCCGTGGCGGATGCCGTCAAGGATTCTTCCGTCCGTGCCGTCCGCCAGTTGAAGGAAGAAGGCGTCGCCGTCCATCTGCTGACCGGCGACAACGAAGGCGCCGCCCGGGCCGTGGCGGACCAGGTCGGGATCGGCGAGGTCCATGCCAGCCTGCTCCCGCAGGACAAGGCCATGTATGTCAAGGACCTTCAGCGGCAGGGACATACGGTTGCCATGGTCGGTGACGGTATCAATGACAGCGCCGCCCTGGCGCAGGCGGACCTGAGCGTCGCGATGGGGCAGGGCAGCGACATCGCCATTTCCACGGCGATGGTCACGATCGTGTCTTCCGATCTGGAGAAACTGCCGCAGATGCTTGCGCTGTCGCGCAAGACGTCGCGGATCATCAAGGAGAATCTGGTCTGGGCATCCCTGTATAACCTGATTGCCGTGCCGGTTGCAGCCGGTCTCTTCTATCCGGTCAGCGGTTTCGTGCTCAACCCGATGATCGCTGCGGCCGCCATGGCTTGCAGTTCCGTCCTGGTTGTCACCAACAGCCTTCGGCTGCGCAGATAGGAATTATTTCCAGTTCTTGTAGGGATTGAGGCAGAGTTGGGCGTTGTAGTACCGGCGGTCGCCGGTGACTTCTTCGCCCAGCCAGTCCGGCTTGTCGAACGGCTCCTCCGGGGCACCCAGTTCGATTTCGGCCATGACCAGCCCCTCGTTGTTGCCGTAGAATTCATCGACCTCCCATTTGCGGCCGGTGTCTGGGACCGGGATGATGTAGCGGGTCTTGTCGATGGCACCCGGTTTGCACAGCGGGAAAAGGTCTTCCGCATCCTGCAGCGGGATTTCCCGTTCCCATTCCTGGCGGCTGATGCCGTCGAGGGAGGGGCCCTTGATAGTCAGGTAGCCTTTGTCGCCGGCGATGCGCACGCGGACGGTCCGGCCGCTGTCGTGGGCGATATAGCCCTGGCGGATGCGGACGGAGCGGACGGCTTCTTTCTTGAAACGGTCGTCCAGGACGAGGAATTTGCGTTCGATTTCGAGGTTCATGTTACATCAGGTATGGGGTCATGTCGCGGCCTTCGGCAAGGCCGTTCCGGATTTCCGTGGAAGAGATGTCGACGGTCGGGGCGTCGAGCACCTCGATGCGCCAGGCTGGATTCTCGGCCTGCAGGGAGGCCATCAAGGCATCGAGATCGAACCCGGTCCGCGGATACACGGCGAGGCCGTATTCCCGCATGATCCGGTCATAATCGCGCCAGCGGTGGATGTCGGCGAGGTTGTCGGCTCCGATGACCAGGGTATAGTCGTTTTCCGGTTCTCGGGTTTTAAGGGCGTCGAGGGTGCGGATGGTGTACTGCGGGGGCGTCATGCCCAGTTCTATGTCGTCCACCCAGACCTGGAGCTCCGGGTGGCGCTGTACGGCCTTGACGGCCTCCCGGTAGCGGTCTGTCCCCGTATCGGCCGAAATCGAGTCCTTCAGCGGATTTTTCGGCGAGACGACGAGGTAGGTCCAGTCAAAGCGGCCGCGCAGGTGCCGCATGATGGCCAGATGCCCGATATGGAGCGGGTTGAATGACCCGGAGTAGACGGCTATTCGCATGGTCCCGCCAGGAAATCGTCCACCATTTTCTCCACTTCGCGGAAAGCGGTCTGCAGGTCGTCGTTGACGAGGATCCTATCGAACTTCGGCGCGTAGGTCATCTCTTCCGCCGCCTTGGCGACGCGGTCTTCGATGGCTTCCGGCGAATCAGTGCCGCGTTTGACGAGCCGGTCGCGGAGGACCTCGACGGACGGGGCCTGGATGAACACGGAAAGCGCATGGTCACCGAAGTATTTCTTCAGGCTGACACCGCCTTTGACGTCGACGTCGAAGATGATGACATGGCCTTTGGACCAGATCCGGTTGACTTCCGATTTCAGGGTCCCGTAGAATTTATCGGTGTAGACTTCTTCGAATTCGACGAATTTGTCCATTTCGACCAGTTTGCGGAAGATCTCCGCCGTGTAGAAGAGATATTCCACGCCGTCCTGTTCGGTGCCGCGCGGAGCGCGGGAGGTGGCGGATATCGAAAACTCCATTTCCGGATGCAGCGGGAGGATGTGGTTGACGATGGTGCTCTTGCCGGAGCCGGACGGTGCGGAGAAGATGACGACTTTCTTGTTCATGCGAATCGGTATTGTTTCCGCAAAAATACGGATTTCCTGCCGGAAAGCAGACAGTTTCCGGGAAAAACTGAAGGCATTCATTCTGCGACTAAAACGTTAAAGTTGTAAAAAGTTGTCTGTCAATCTTCTAAATGATGCCGGAATTTGTTAAATTTGCAAGGTTTCCGCTGAAAATGGCCGAAAAATTGCAGCGGAAACCCCGGATTGGAAACAGTTTTAAACTAAAATAAACAATATGGTTTCTTATAAAGAACTGGGCCTTGTGAACACCAGAGAGATGTTCAAGAAGGCCGTCGCCGGCGGATATGCCATCCCTGCATTCAATTTCAACAACATGGAGCAGCTCCAGGCCATCATCCAGGCTGCAGCAGAGACGAAGTCTCCGGTTATCCTCCAGGTTTCCAGCGGTGCCCGCAAGTATGCCAACCAGACCCTTCTCCGTTACATGGCGGAAGGCGCTGTCGAGTATGCGAAGGAACTCGGTTGGGAGCATCCCCAGATCTGCCTCCACCTGGACCACGGCAACAGCTTCGAACTTTGCAAGAGCTGCGTGGACATGGGCTTCTCTTCCGTTATGATCGACGCCTCCTCCCTTCCGTACGAGGAGAACATCGCCCTCACCAAGCAGGTTGTCGAGTACGCGCACAAGTATGATGTGACCGTCGAGGCTGAACTCGGCGTTCTCGCCGGTGTCGAGGATGAGGTCTCCGCTGCCGAATCCCACTACACCAAGCCGGAAGAAGTCATTGACTTCGCCACCCGCACCGGTTGTGACTCCCTCGCCATCTCCATCGGTACCTCCCACGGTGCTTACAAGTTCACCCCGGAGCAGTGCACCCGTGACCCGAAAACCGGCCGCCTCGTTCCGCCGCCGCTCGCTTTCAACGTCCTCCACGAGATTGAGAAGAAGCTTCCGGGCTTCCCGATCGTCCTCCACGGCTCCTCCAGCGTTCCGCAGGAGTATGTTGACATCATCAATGCCAACGGTGGCAAACTTCCGGATGCCGTCGGTATTCCCGAGGAGCAGCTCCGCGAGGCCTCCAAGAGCGCTGTCTGCAAGATCAACATTGACTCCGACAGCCGTCTTGCCATGACCGCCGCCATCCGCAAGGTCTTCAACGAGAAGCCGGGCGAATTCGACCCGCGCAAATATCTCGGCCCTGCCCGTGACGAGATGAAGAAACTCTACATGCACAAGATTATCAACGTCCTCGGTTCCAACGGCAAAGCCGAATAATCCGCAGACGCGACCCTATGAAAGAGAGGCGACCGATATTTCCGGCCGCCTCTCTTGCGTTTTGCCAGCCCGGAATGGACTTCAGGAACGACATGAGACTCCAAAAACGCGAGATGAGATTTTTGTTTTCATATCATTCTTAATATCAAATAGTTATGTCTGATAAAAGTGAAGTTTATTTTTTTGTGTTGAGAAAAACCCTGCCGAACTTTGTCTAAGACAAAATGAAAACAAAACTACATTATTATGAAACAGTTTGTTCTTATCTTTATGTTCGCCTTTTTCCCTTTTTATGGCTAATGCTTCATCAGATATGCCGCTGCCTATTAAAACAGAGCAAGGGGAGAACCCTGTACAATCTTCCGTGTGTACGATTTATTATGATTCGGAAGATAACATTTTAACTGTAGACTTATTCCAGACGGGAGATCTCACTATTCTGATTACAGATCTGGATTCAGGGGCCATCATCGACATGGTCGTTTACCCGCAGACGGTGGGGGCGGGGAATTTCGAATATATTGTAAATGCTCCAACGGCAACAGGACAATATAGAATTAATCTTGTAATGGGTTCGGCAACTATGTATGGAGATTTTGAAGTCAATTGACAGATGCGGCCTTTTGAAAAAACGATGAGGGACATATATGTCCAGTCTTTGCTGTTCGCTTTGCTGTTCCTCGCCCTGATGGGTGCTTTGACGGTGGGCATTGCCAGGCTCGTCGCAAGGATGCTTGCCGGTGCGGCAGTGACTGGACTGCTTATCCGTATTTTCCAGCTGCGGAAAAGCGATCGTGAGCCGTCCTTGTTCGACATGGATTGGAGATTTCCTTTCCTGATGCTGGGATTAGGTTGGATTCTATATCTGCTGAATTATTGGTGCGGCTGGTAGAGAATCTGGTCGTAGTTCTTTGGTTTTGTGAAAAATAGGCGTAAATTAGTAGTATGAAACGATTCTTTGCATTCATTCTGCTCATTGGCCTGTTGCTCTTCACATCCTGCAGCCGGTACGTTGCCGGGCGTTTGGAACTCAAAGAAATCTCTTCTTTCGCCGATGCTGATCCGGACAGTGCCAGAGTCGCATTGGAGCAGTTCGACCGATCCCATCTGATATCGCCGGGGCTTCGGGCGCGGCATGCCCTTTTGCTTGCACAAGCCTTGAACCGGTGCCAGATCGCTTGGACGGATGATTCCATTGCAACGGTCGCCGTCGACTATTACCGGCGGTTCGGCGGTCCGAACGACTATTTCATGTCGCTTTTTTATCGTGGGACAGTCCGGGAAGAGGCCGGTCGGGTCCGGGAGGCGCTGGAAGATCTTATCGCAGCGGAACATATCCGTTCGAAAAAAGTATCGCTGCGTTTCCGTACGTCCGGGATGATCCTGCAAAAAATTCTCTATCTCGATCAGGAAGATATTCCACATGCGGAGCAGGCGATCCGAAAGGCTGTCCGGTATGCGGAGCAGGCTGGATGGACATCGAATTACTTGCAAGCACAAATGCATCTGGTATCGCTTTTGGCAGTTCAAGAAAAATTTGTAGAAGCGGATCAGATTATACAGCTTCTAGAAAATCATCAAGCGATTGCTCCCGAAGCATGGAGACCGGATCTTGAAGCAAGATTTGGCAATATCCGCTTACTGCGGATGTTGTATGGACATACAAGCTCTGATTCGCTTTACATGGCCGTTGAGGATTATGTTACAAAATTCGGAGAATCTGGATATCAGTATTGGGATAATGTAGCTTGGGCTTACGAGCAAAGCGGACATTTCGACAAGGCGTTGGAAACGTTGGAGCAATATGCCTCAAATAACGATGGCGCAGATGATTCTTTTGAGATGAAATACTATCTCCGTCTCTCTGCCATCGAGGACAGCCTGGGAAACGACGCCCTGAAAGCATCTGCCTATAAAAAGTATCTGGATTTGGTGGACTCTGCCAAGGTTGCTTATCTCTCCAACGATGTCACTTCCCTGGAGGATCGATTCACGGCAAAAGAACGGAATTTATTGCTGTGGAAAGCATTATCCATTGCGGGAATTCTGCTGGCGGTTCTGTTGGTGACGGGTAGCTGGTATTGGCGCCGGAAGCGGCAGGAGCAGGAACGTCTGACACAAATGTATGAAGATCTCAAACTGGAACTTGCGTCGCTCCAGCAAATATTGGAAAAGAAACTGATGATCGAAAAAGAAGCGTCTGCCGCACTGGGCGAACGGGTTGCAGCGCTCTCGACCTTCCTGTCCAAGGAGCAGCCTCTTTCCCTGACGCGGGTTTCTTCTCAATTGGAAACCTTGTCCTCCGACCGGATGAAACTGTTGGAGACCATCGGGACGGCTTTCGCCCTATATCACCCGACTTTCATCGGAAAACTGGCGGCGTATGACCTGACGAAGAGTGAAATCGGGTATTGCTGCCTGCTGGCGTCAGGACTCCGTACCGGAGAAATCGGGGATATCCTTAACCGCTCAGGTATTTATAATGTCTCCAGTTCCATTCTTTCGAAGTTCGGCGACGATGCCGGCGGGCAATACCTCTCTACTGTTGTCAAGCGGCTTTACACAGAGTCTTAATACAGGACCATGTGCGCAGAAACATGATTTCATCGACATCCGCTCAGCCCAAGTCCGGCACTCTGCGGAATGCATATACAATTAACAATTGGTTGGTTATTAAAGTCCATTGCGTAGTTTTCGCAATGGACTTTTATGATTTGCTCTAAATCAATGGATGGCAAAATCAGATAGATATTCTGTAGAAACAGTGGACAACGGACATGGAAATAAAGATCTTTTATTTGATCCTAAGATAGCAGGTGAGAATGCTTTCAGTCAAGATGAGAATTTTGTTTTCGTATTCTGCTTGATATCAAATAATTACGATTAACGTAAGTGAGGATTATTATTATGTGTTGAGAAAAACCCTGCCGAACTTTGCATCAACAAATAACTTATTATTTATGAAAACACAATCTGTAATTCTTGCCTTATTTATGGGCATTTTCCTATTCGCTGCATGCGAAAAAAGTATGAATAATCGGCAGGCCACGACAGAAGCCGTGGAAATCGAAGGGGAGTAATCACAGAATAATTCTGCCCCTATGGCATAAGTATTGTTTTGAGGTTTACGTATCATTTAATTCCAATTACGTATGAAGAGTCAGTTTATGAAAATGATGGCGGCGGCCCTGGTGGCTTGCTGCCTGTTCCTCGCAGGGACCGGACAGGCCCATGCACAGTATAACGGAAAGGTGGACGTGCAGATGTTCCAGCATTTCGACAATGGTGATTATGGCCTGATGGATTTCATCGGAGCGCGTGTCGGGTACTTTTTTACGGACAGTTTTTCTGCCGGTATTGGGTACGAAACAGGAATGAGCGCGATGAAGAACAATCACGCGACACAACTTCTTGGAATCAATCTTTCCCATGTACAAGGTACAGGAAAGAAGACACAACTGATATCAAGTCTTGTCGGCGGAATGATGTGGGACAAGAACGTACAGGACGACACGTTCGCCAAGAAACCCTACATCGGAGTCGAAGAACAGATCAGGTTCCATCTGAACAGCAAGTCCTATATCGGCCTGTCTGCCCGGTACAATGTCGCCAAAGACTTTATCCAGGGATCGTTCATCGGCATCACCATCGGTTGCCGGTTCTGACGGGCCGGATCATTCTTGCATAGAGGAGGATTCTTGTCATAAGGATCCTCCTTTTGCCATTTGGAAGATTTTGGCTGATCTTAAGATAGCAGGTGAGAATGCTTTCAGTCAAGATGAGAATTTTGTTTTTGTATTCTGCTCTATATCAAATAGTTATGTTTAAATAGAGTGAGGATTATTATTTTGTGTTGAGAAAAACCCTGCCGAACTTTGCATCAACAAAATAACACCTTTATTATGAAAAAATCAGTTCTATTTCTTCTCATGAGCATCGCATGACTACTGGTTCCCCAATGGGATTGAGCCCTCTGGGAGAGGAGAAGGTGTCGCTGTTTTCATAGCAGATGCTATCGGAGGCGCAGTATCGTCTTTCCTAGGTTTTTTAGGGAGTGCAATCGTTTCTACAGCGTGGTCACAGATAATCACTGAATGGGAACCTGAAGATCCAGGATGGACAAATAATGATTGAGAAGCATTTCCCCTTTCCAATTGTTTAATTATTGCTATATTTACAAGACTACAAATAACCCTTGGTATCATGAAAACGTTATTAAAGCCATTATTGGGAAGCGCGCTTGGTATCTTAATCTATATGCTATTTCAACGCCAATTGACGATTCATAATCTTCTTCTGGCCGTCGCGGCCTTAGCTGTCGTTTATGTTCCTCTTTCCATTCTTCTGCTGATTAATAGAAATCCGAAAAGAAACGACAGGGATTAGTTTATTAAGAGCCAAATGAGTTTTTTTCAGTCGAACTTTGCATCAACAAATAAATAAAAACAGTTTTCGAAATGAGAACCATAAAAGGGCTCACCTGCAAACTTCCGTGGGGGGGCTATCCGAAGAGCCTGCATAGTCTGAACATGAAGAATGGCAGATCTGACACGCCCCTGAGTTGAGCACGGAAGGCCTTGATCTTTGAGTTGAA
>Ga0256405_10005083_pt1 | contig 23422 bp, 18 predicted proteins | sample RumenRJG_02DNA_FD_189096 | JGI IMG/M metagenome (GOLD analysis project Ga0256405, IMG submission 189096) | Bovine rumen microbial communities from Lethbridge, Alberta, Canada - RJG_02 | ecosystem: Host-associated > Mammals > Digestive system > Stomach > Rumen | place: Canada: Alberta... | reverse complement strand
AAGTCGGGCATTTGTCCGCCTAAGGTGTGGGTGGTGATTGGGATGAAGTCGTAACAAGGTAACCGTTGGGGAACCAGCGGTTGGATCACCTCCTTTCTAAGGAGTCAGGCTTTGGACGCAAGTCCACAGCCAATGGTGAAACTCTCAGCGCAGATTGTTGCTGTTTTCTCATGTCACCGAATCAAGACCGACTGAAGCGCGACCCACACCGGGCCGCGCTTCTTCGTTTTGACGCGCGGCCGCATTGAAAAAACTTGAAATTCGCGCTTGCATCGGGGGACGAAATAAGATATCATTTGCGCCTGTCGTCGAGGTCTGGATCCTTCGCGACGCACGGGAGAAAAAAGAAATTGAAAGACGACTTCCTCGTTTTCGATCATGTGACGAAACGGTTCGGCGCGCTCACGGCGGTTGACGACGTGACGCTCTCTATCGCCAAGGGCGAGTTCTTCTCGCTCCTGGGCCCGTCGGGATGCGGCAAGACGACGCTCCTGCGGATGCTCGGCGGCTTCGAACGCCCCGACTCCGGCCGCATCTATCTCGAAGGCAAGGACATCACCGACCTGCCGCCGAACCAGCGGCGCGTCCACACCGTCTTCCAGAACTACGCGCTCTTCCCGACGATGACGATCTGGGACAACATTGCGTTTTCGCTGAAGCTGGCGAAGATGCCCAAGGCGGAGATCGAGGAGAAGGTCGACGCCATCCTCGAGATGATCCAGATGACCGACCATGCGTGGAAGTACCCGAACCAGCTCTCGGGCGGCCAGAAGCAGCGCGTCGCCATCGCGCGCGCGCTCGTCGACCGTCCGCAGGTGCTGCTCCTCGACGAGCCGCTCGCCGCGCTCGACCTGAAGCTGCGCCAGCACATGCTGATCGAGCTCGACACGATCCACGACCAGGTCGGCATCACCTTCATGTACGTGACGCACGACCAGGGCGAGGCGATGTCGCTCTCCGACCGTATCGCCGTCATCAACCGCGGCCACGTCGAGCAGCTGGACGGCCCGGCGAAGATCTACGAGGCACCGGCCTCGCGCTTCGTCGCCTCGTTCATCGGCGACACCAACTTCTTCTCGGGCGAGATCGTCGCCGTCGAGGGCGACTACTGCACGATCCAGTGCACGGGCTTCCCGGCGATCCGCGCGTTCAACGACAAGAACCTCGCCGTCGGCCAGCGCGTGGACCTGTCGGTCCGTCCGGAGAAGATCCGCGTCACGCTCAATCCGCCGCTCCCCGAGAAGGGCGCGACGATCAACGTCTTCCCCTCGACCGTCCGGGAGATCGTCTACCAGGGCGTCTACACGAAATACTGGATCCAGTCGGGCGACCTGCGCGTGGCGACGCTGAAGCCGCACTCGCGCTTCCTCCTCGACCAGGAGTCGATCACCTGGAACGACAAGGTCTACATGTGGTGGCACCCCGACGACGGGTACATGGTGGAGTCCAAGTGATGACGAAGAACCCCCTGCGCTCGCGCCCGACCGAATGGCTCGTCACCGCGCCGTCGTTCCTCTGGCTGCTGCTCTTCTTCGCGATCCCCGCCGTCATCGTCCTCGCGTTCACGTTCCACGGCCACACCGCGAACGGCGGCGTCGGCGACTGGTCGCTGTCGACGTGGCGCGAACTCGTCGACCCCGACTATCCGGCGATCGTCTGGAATACGCTGCGCCTTTCCTTCGAGGTGACGGTCTGGTGCATCGTCCTCGCGCTGCCGTGCGCCTACGCGATCGCGCGCATGAACAAGCGCTGGCGCGCCATCGTCGCGGGCTCGATCATGCTGCCGTTCTGGACGTCGTTCGTCGTGCGCGTCTTCGCGTGGAAGACGATGCTCCATCCCGACGGCTGGCTCCAGTCGTGCTACTTCACGTTCCTCCAGGTGCGCGAATGGCTCTTCGACTGGCTGCCCGGCTTCCTCCAGCACGCGCTCGTCTTCGTCGGCTTCGCCTCGCGCGCGCCGGTCGATCCCGCGTCCTCGACGATCCTTGACTCCGAGGCCGCCGTCGTGCTCGTGTCGGTCTACTCGTTCCTTCCGTTCGCGATCATGCCGCTCTACACCGCCGCCGAGAAGTTCGACTTCGCGCTCCTGGAGGCGGCGCGCGACCTCGGCGCGAAGAGCTTCTACGCGTTCCGCAAGATCTTCGTCCCCGGCATCCGGCAGGGCCTCGTCTCCGCCGTCCTGATGGTGTTCATCCCGGCGATCGGCTCCTACGTCATCCCGCAGATGCTCGGCGGCACGAACTGCATCCTGATCGGCAACAAGATCTTCATGCGCGCGATGCAGAACCGCAACATCCCGCACGCGTCCGCGCTCGCGACGCTGATGGCCGTCTCCGTCCTCGTGCCGCTGGGGCTCGCGATGTGGTGGAAGGCGCGGCAGAACGCGCGCGACCGCAAGCGGCTCGAGGCCGAGACGGCGCGGCTCACGGTCACGCAGGGAGGTGCGGCATGAAGCGCTCGTTCTTCTCCGTCGCGATGCTCGCGGGCGTGCTCGCGTTCCTCTACATCCCGATCCTGCTCGTCGTCGTCTACGGCTTCATCCCGAACGGCGTGTCGATGTCGTTCTTCGATTCGTCGGGCCGCTTCATGGGCTTCACGGCCAAGTGGTACGGCCAGATCTTCGGCGGCGCCGCCTCGGTGCGCGCGCTCCTGCAGAGCTTCTGGCTGTCGCTCACCATCGCGGGCCTCGCGACGCTCGTCTCCTGCGTCATCGGCACGACGTCGGCCCTCGCGCTGCACCGCTGGAAGGGGCGGCTCCAGCAGATCCACCACGCGCTCGTCTACACGCCGCTCATCATGCCCGACATCCTGATCGGCATCTCCCTCCTCATGCTCTTCGTCGCCTGCAAGGTGGACTGCGGCTTCTGGACGATCCTCATCGCGCACGTCACGTTCTGCGTCTCCTACGTCGTGATGACCGTCCTCGCGCGCCTGCAGGACTTCGACGACCGCATCGTGGAGGCCGCATACGACCTCGGCGCGGGGCCGTGGTTCACGTTCTTCCACGTCGAGCTGCCGATCCTGATGCCGGGCATCGTCGCGGGCGGGCTGCTGGCGTTCACGCTCTCCATCGACGACGTCGTCATCACCTCGTTCGTCAACGGCGCGGGCACCAACACCTTCCCGACGTACGTCAGCTCCATGACGAAGCATTCGCGCAACCTGCCGGCCGTGTTCGCGCTCTCGACCTTGATGCTCCTCTTCACGTGCGTGCTCGTGGGGCTCTCGAAGCTGATCGCGGGCCGGCAGCAGCCGAAGAAAAAATGACGTGCGGCGGGGGCTTGCGCCCGGCAGGCCGTTTGTGATATACTACACGCCACTTTGTCCACGGTGGGCAAGGCGAAGCGAATGAGCAGGGGTCCTCCATCCCCGGCCAAAGCGGATTAATCTGACAACAGGATTGAAAGGACAAACAAAATGGAAATGCCGACATCCGCCCTCACGGGCATCACGCTCAAGGACATGTTTGACGCCGGACTTCACTTCGGCCATCAGACGAAGCGCTGGAACCCGAAGATGAAAGGCTACATCTTCGACAAGCGCAACGGAATCCACATCATCGACCTGACGCAGTCCGTCGCGATGCTCGACGAGGCCGCGCAGTTCCTCCGCGACACCGTGCTCGCGGGCAAGAAGGTCCTCTTCGTCGCCACCAAGAAGCAGGTGTCGGAGCTCGTCAAGACGGCGGCGGAGTCGGTCGGCCAGTTCTACATCACCGAGCGCTGGCTCGGCGGCACGCTCACCAACTCCAAGACGATCCGCTCGAGCGTGCGCCGCATGCGCCAGCTCCAGGCGACCGCCAAGGCGAACGGCGGGCAGCTGTCCGAGCACAAGCAGGAGGCGTCGATGCTCCGCCGCGAGCTGAACAAGCTCGAGAAGAACCTCACCGGCATCGCCGACATGGGCGAGCAGCCCGGCGCCGTCGTCATCATCGACTGCGTGCGCGAGGCGAACGCCGTCAAGGAGGCCGTCCGCCTGCACATCCCCGTCGTCGCGATCGTCGATACGAACGCCGATCCGGAGCCGATCGACTACGCGATCCCCGGCAACGACGACAGCGTGCGCGGCATCGAGCTCGTGATGAACGGCCTCGTCAAGGTCATCAAGACGGCCAACGACGAGTACAGCGCCAAGGCCGCCGAGGAGAGCCGCAAGCGCGAGGCCGCCCGCAAGGAGCGCGAGGCCGGCGAGAAGGCCGCGCGCGCCGAGCGCAAGGCGAAGGTGCTCGCGTCCGAGGGTGGTGCCGCCAAGCGCGCGCCCGCCAAGAAGTCGGGCGTCGCCGCCAGCGTCAAGGCCGCCGCGCGCGCCGCCAAGGAGGCCGCCGAGATCAAGGCGAAGGCCGATCTCGCCGCGAAGCGCCAGGCCGCCGTCAAGGTCGCCGAGGCCGCCGTCGCCGCGGCTGCCGCCGAGGCCCCGGCTGCGGAAGCTCCCGCCGCCGAAACGCCCGCGCCGGCCGCCGAGTAATCAAGCGGAACCTCGGATTCTCGGATTCTAGATGTCGAGAGTCCGAGAGTTCGAGAAACCTCGAATCCTCGAAAAACTTTAAAAGGAAGAATCACATGGCTATCACGATTGACATGATCAAGCAGCTGCGCGAAGCGACCGCCGCCGGCATGGGCGCGTGCAAGGAAGCGCTGACCGCCACGAACGGCAACATGGACGAAGCGGTCAAGTACCTGCGCGAAAAGGGCCTCGCCGTCGCCGCCAAGCGCGTCGACAAGGAGTCCAAGCAGGGCATCGTCGCGCTCGCGGAGGCCGCTGACAAGAAGACGATGGCGCTCGCGGAAGTCAACTGCGAAACCGACTTCGTCGCCAAGACCGAGGCGTTCATCAAGTTCACCAGCGACGCGGCGCAGGTCGCGCTCGCGGGCAAGGACATCGAGACGACGCTCGGCGACGACTACAAGATGCTCCTGACGAAGACGGGCGAGAACGTCAAGATCCGCCGCAGCGAGCGCTACGTGCTCGAGGGCACGGGCGTCCTGTCGGGCTACATCCACATGGGCGGCAAGATCGGCGTCATGGTCGAGCTCGCGACCCCGTGCGACAAGTGCGCCGCCTCGGCGGAGCTCGCGGACGCCGCGCACATGATCTGCCTCCAGATCGCCGCGAACGCGCCGAAGTACATCAACCCCGAGGACGTGCCGCAGGCCGAGATCGACGCGGAGCTGGAGATCAAGCTCAACGCGCTCAAGGAGCAGAAGGGCAAGCTTCCGCCGGAGCAGGCGCTCGTCGGCATCAAGAAGGGAATGGCCGCGAAGTACTGCACGCAGGTCTGCCTCATGAAGCAGGACTACGTCGCGGACGGCGAGCTGACCGTCGAGAAGTATCTCGCCGGCGTCTCCAAGAACTGCGGCGGCGCGCCGATCACCGTCAAGCGCTTCGTCCGCATGCAGCTCGGCGCGTAATGCGGATTGTCGTCAAAGTCGGCACGCATGCGATTGCCGCGAAGACGGGGCGCCCGGATTATCCGGCGCTCCGTCGTCTCGTCGCCCAGCTGTGCGCGCTGCGCAAGGCGGGCGACGAAGTCGTTTTCGTCTCGTCGGGCGCGGTCGCGGCGGGCGTCGAGGCGCTCGGCCTCCAGGCGCGGCCGACGAACGTCAACGAGATCCAGATGTGCGCGGCCGTCGGCCAGGCGCGCTTCATCTACGAGTACGAGCGGCTCTTTGCGGCGGACGGCGTGCGCATCGGCCAGGTGCTGTTGACGCACGACGACTTCGAGGAGCACCGCCGCGCGCAGAACGTCCGCAAGTCGATCGACCGGCTCGTCCGGGCCGGGATCGTCCCCATCATCAACGAAAACGACGTGGTGGCCGACGAGGAGCTCAAGGGCAAGACGTTCGGCGACAACGACTGGCTCTCGTTCCTGATCGCGAAGCTCGTGCGCGCCGACGTGCTCATCCTGCTGACGACGGTGGACGGGCTCCTGGACGCGAACGGCCGGCGCATTCCCCGCGTCGATTCGATGCGCAACGTCCTTCGGCTCGTGCGCGCCGGCGACAAGGGCAAGCTCTCCAAGGGCGGCATGGATTCCAAGCTCAAGGCGGTCAAGGCCGCGACGCAGGCCGGCATCGACACGTACATCGCCAACGGCCGCAAGGCGGTGCTTCAGCCGCTGCTCGCGGGCAAGTCGGTCGGCACCTTCTTCCCCGGCAGCGCTCTGTAGCAGCGACGTTTTCTTTCGAACAAGGACTCCGCACCATGAAGAACAACTGCATTTTCTGCGCGATCGCCGCCGGCGAAATTCCGAGTTTCAAGGTCTATGAGGACGAGCTCGTCGTCGCCTATCTCGACATCAACCCGTTCAGCGAGGGCCATACGCTCGTCATCCCCAAGGTGCACAGCGAAGGGCTCCTTGACACGCCCGACGCGACGCTCGCGGAGATCATCGTGCGCGTCAAGAAGGTCGCCGCGCACCTCAAGGCGGCGCTGCCGTGCGACGGATTCAACATCCTGCAGAACAACGGCGAGGCGGCCGGGCAGACGGTCCGGCACGTCCACTTCCACATCGTGCCGCGCACGGGCGGCGACGCGCTCGCGTTCGCGAACCGTCCGGGCGATAGGGAGCACCTGAAGGCCCTCGCCGCGCGCGTGCGCCTCGCGTGACGTCACGGCGATGTCGCCCGCCGCGTTCATCGACAATCCCAACTGGGCGGACTTCCTGCCCGAGACGGCGGAAGGCGCGTCCCGGCGCCACCTGCCGACGCACGAGGACTGCGCGCAGCTCGACGCGGAGGCGGCCGTCCGCCACTTGCAGCGCGGCGGCACGCTCGGGTCGATGCCCGGCTACGAGGAGCGCCCCGGCCAGCTCGACATGCTCAAGGCGATCGTCCGCGCCTACAACGGCCGCGAACATCTGATGGTGGAGGCGGGCACGGGCGTGGGCAAGTCGCTCGCCTATCTGATCCCGTCGATCCTCTGGGCGTGGACGAACGATACACCCGTCATCATCTCCACCGCGACGCGCAACCTCCAGAGCCAGCTCATCCAGTCCGACATCCCGCGGGCGCTCGCCGTGCTGGGCGACAATGCGGCGAACTTCAGGACGGCGCTCCTCAAGGGGCGCGGCAACTACCTCTGCCTGCGCGCGCTCGGCGACTTCTTCGCGGCGGGCTTCTGGACGATGGAAAAGGCCGAGCAGGACGAGATGCCGCACTTCATCGACTGGCTCACGTCCACGCCCGACGGCGATCTCGATCAGTACGAAGGGCTCCCGCGCAGCCTCCTGACGTGCCCCGGCGAGGAATGCGGCGGCCGGCGCTGCCCCTACTATACGCGCTGCTTCGTCTACCGCGCGCGCAAGAATGCGGCGGCGGCGCACCTCGTCATCGCCAACCACGCGCTCGTCCTTGCCGAGGCGACGAGCGGCGCGGGCGCGATCCTGCCCGCCTACGGCCGGCTCGTCCTGGACGAGGCGCACAATCTCGAATCGATCGCGACGGACTATCTCAGCTGTGAACTGTCGATGCCGGCGCTGACGCGCATCCTGAACCGGCTCATCCGCAAGGGGCGCGGGCGGCGCGGCGGTCGCGCGGGCGGCGTGCTCGCGTCCATCGAGCGCCAGGCGCAGAAGGGGATCATCGCGGGCGACGCGGCGGGCACGCGCATCCGCCGCCTCATGGAGGATGCGTCGGGCGCGGTCGTGCGCATCGTCGCGGCGGCGGACGACATCTTCGATCTCGCCGCGCGCCTCCTGCGGCCCGCGAAGGGCGGCGGCGTCCTGCGCTACCGCGTGCAGGCCGTCGCGGACGCGCTGCCGTCCGCGCCCGTGCGCAGCTATTCCCTGCACGGGCTCTTTACGCCCTACACCGCCGACGAATGGGACGAGGACAACCTGTTCGCCGCCCAGACGCGCCTTGAAAACGAGCTCGCGGCGCTCGTCAACATCCTGCACGCGCTGCGCGACGCGCTGGAGACGTCGGCGCCGGACGGCGAATTCAATTTCCTCGGCGACCTCGCCGCGCAGCTGAACGGCGTCGCCGACAGTCTCGTCGCGTTCGCGAACGAGGCGAACTTCGTCCTGGCCGGCGACAAGACGACGCACGCCTACTGGATCGAGCGCGTGCAGGAGGAGCGGCGCAAGGCGCACCTGCGGCTCGTCGCCGCGCCGCTGTCGGTCGCGGACCGGCTGCGCGAGCTCCTCTACGACCCGAAGGACTCGGTCGTCCTCTCGTCCGCGACGCTGCGCGTCGGCAACGATTTCAGGTACACGGCGCGGCGGCTCGGCTTCTGCGCCGCCGCGCCGCACGCGGCGGCCGCCGGCGGTGCGGACCGCTACCGCGCGTTCGTCGCGGCCTCGCCGTTCGACTACCTGCGCCAGGCGCTCGTGCTGGCGCCGGACTGCCTGCCCGAACCGGCGGCGGATCCCGCCGGCTACGCGTCGGCGCTCGCGGCGCTGCTGGGCGATCTCTTTGCCGCGACCGACAGCCGCGCGCTCGTCCTCTTCACGAGCTACGAGATGATGAACGCGGTCGCGGCGGCGGCGCGCGGGCCGCTCGCGGCGGCGGGCGTGGAGCTGCTGGTGCAGGGCGAAGGCGTCTCGCGCGAGTCGATGACGCGCGCCCTGAAGGGCCGCGGCCACGTCGTGCTTTTCGGTGCGCAGTCGTTCTGGGAAGGCGTGGACGTCGCGGGCGACGCGCTCAGCTGCGTCGTGATCGCGCGTCTGCCGTTCGCGCAGGTCGGCTCGCCGATCATCGAGGCGCGCGCGGAGAAGATCGACCGCGAGGGCGGCAGCTCCTTCCGCGACTACATGCTCCCGGAGGCGGTCATCAAGTTCCGGCAGGGGTTCGGCCGCCTCATCCGCTCCACGCGCGACCGCGGCGTGGTGGTCGTGACCGATCCGCGCCTCGTCACCAAGAACTACGGCGCGACGTTCCGACGCTCGATCCCCGCGTCCGTCCACACCGTCAGTTCGCTCGACGAGCTCCTCATGCGCACGGCGGATTTCTTCGACGTCGACGCCCTGCCCGGACGCGTTTGACGGTCATAATGCGTCGATGATCAGATAGCGCGTTTCGCGATCGTTCAGAAATCGGCGTTTGCGACATGTGCCAGACCGCAGAATTTGGTATAATATCCGCATGAAAGGCAAGGCGAAATGACAGCGAATGAGAATGAAATTGTCGTCTATCAGCCAGACGATACGACAAGGCTTTCCGTTCGCTTTGACGGCGAAACAGTATGGTTGTCGCAGGAACAGATGATTGAGCTGTTCCAAAGAGACCGGTCGGTTATCAGTCGCCATATCGCAAACGCATTCAAAGAGGGCGAAGTGGACAAAGAGAATTGTTTGCATATTTTGCAAACAAATACCAAAGGACGCCCAGAGGTCGTTTACAACCTTGAAGTCGTCACTTCCGTCGGCTATCGTGTAAAGTCTTTGCGCGGGGTGATGTTCAGGCGGTGGGCGACCCGTGTGCTGAAAGAGTATCTGCTGCGAGGCTATTCGGTCAATGCGCGCATGAACCAGTTGGAAGGCAAGATGGATCGCCGTCTTGCCCAACATGATCAGGCAATCGTTGATTTGAAGGAGAAGGTCGATTTCTTCGTTCAGACGAAAGAGCCGCCGTTGCAGAGCATCTTCTACCAGAACAAGTTCTGTGACGCGAAGTCGCTCTTGATCAAGTTCATTCGGCGGGCGAAGAAGGAGTTGATCGTGATCGACGCCTATCCCGGCGTGGCGACATTGGACATGCTCGCGAAGCGCGGGCGCGGCGTGAAGATCGAGCTTGCGGACTTGCGGTCACAAAATGTAACCGCAAAAACGAATGTAAAGGAGGCGGCATGATGCAGAATGGGGATGCAATTTCTGATCAGCAAGTGCACGTTGTTGCCGTCAGTGATGATAGCAACATTCAGGCGTTGATTAAGACGATTCGGGGTGTGCAGGTTATACTTGACCGCGATGTGGCAGGGTTGTATGGGGTTGCGACTGGAGCATTGAACAGGCAGGTCAAGCGCAACGAAGAACGATTCCCAGAGGACTTCATGTTCAGATTGTCCGCTGAAGAATGGAACAACTTGAAATGCCAAATTGGCATCTCAAGTTGGGGCGGCGATCGACAACTTCCATACGCGTTTACGGAAAATGGCATTGCCATGTTGAGTAGCGTCCTGCGTTCGCCTACGGCCATTGAAGTGAATATTCGCATCATGCGGGCTTTTTCAGCGATGCGTCGGTTCTTGCTTGCGAATGCACAGATGTTTCAGCGGATTGAGACAGTGGAGAAAAGGCAGATTGCCACGGATGCTAAAGTGGATTCCATCCTTGAGCGCCTTGACGCGACAGAAACGCCACTCCAAGGCGTGTTCTACGACGGGCAGTTGTGGGACGCGCGGGCATTGATGCTGAAGTTGATCCAGAGTGCCAAGCGGTCGTTGATTCTGATTGACAACTGGGCGACGCCGGAAACGCTTGACCTGTTCGCGAAGAAGCGTAAGGGTGTGAAGGTGACGATTATCACCTCGGAACATTACGACAAAAAGCACGTGCCGCACCGCAAGATTTCGGACGCCGACATCGCGACCTTCAACGCGCAGTATCCGCGCCTCGCCGTCCGCTACAATGAAACCTTCCACGACCGCTTCCTCATCATCGATGACAAGGAGCTGTATCTTATCGGGGCGTCGCTGAAAGACCTTGGACGCAAGTGCTTCGGCTTTACCAAGATGGATGCGAGTGCAATACGCGGCATCAAGAAGTCGGCGTTTCGTTCTGCCCCGTAGAACGAGCTGCCCGCCCGGGAGGGCCGCGCTCCGTCGAGGCCACTGAATCGCCGCCACAATTCCTCTGATTTATGCTATACTATCCCCATGTGAAAACCAATGAAACTCGCCGCTGAAAACCAGATTGTCGTCTATCAGCCGAACGAGACTGTTCGGCTGGACGTTCGTCTTGAAAACGAGACGGTCTGGCTGACGCAAGAACAGATAGCTAATCTGTTTGGTACAAAAAGACCAGCGATAACAAAGCACCTTGCCAACATCTACAAGAGCGGAGAATTGGAACGCGATGGCACATGTTCCATTTTGGAACACATGGGTAACGACGGCAGGCAGTCGTATCGAACGATGTTCTATAACCTTGACGCGATTCTGTCAGTCGGGTATCGCGTCAATAGCCGTAATGCAACATTGTTCCGTCGCTGGGCTACACAAGTTCTGAAGGCTTATCTTCTCAAGGGGTATGCTGTCAACACGCGCTTAAGTCAACTCGAAGACAAGGTTGACCGGCGGCTAGCCAAGACCGAAGCAGATGTGGCCGACTTAAAGGAGAAAGTCGATTTCTTCGTGCAGACGCAGACACCGCCGTTGCAGAGCATCTTCTACCAGAACCAGTTCTGGGACGCGAAGTCGCTGTTGATCAAGTTCATTCGGCGGGCGAAGAAGGAGTTGATCGTGATCGACGCCTATCCCGGCGTGGCGACATTGGACATGCTTGCGAAGCGCGGACGCGGCGTGAAGATCGAGCTCGTGACGCATTCCAACGGCGAACTGGCGGAGTCTGATTTCGAGGCGTTCGGGAAGCAATGCGGCAAGTTCACAAAGACCATCTGCGGTATCTGCCACGACCGCTTTATCGTCGTCGATCAGAAGGAAATCTTCTGGACTGGTGCGTCGCTGAGAGACTTTGGATGCAGGTGCTTCCACCTATGCCGAGAGGCTACGGTGGACAGGGCGCGTTCACGAAACTGGACATATGCGAAAACTACCATGTCAAGAAATCTTCGTTCGCGTCGGGTGCGAGGGTGAAATCGTGGGGGAATTATGGTAAACTATCAATGTTTTAAAAAGGATTTTTATGGCAACAGCAGATCAGATTAAGTCCTTGATCAGGACACATTACAGCAATCAGCGCGAGCAATTCTCAACGATTGCGCTGCAAGTTGCTGCCCATGAAGCAATGCAGGGGCATCAGTCGGTCGCTCTTGAGATTCGGAGTTTGGTAGATGGCGCGAAGGTTAAGGACTATGACCGTATTGTGCCATTCACACCTGAACTTGAGCATTTGGTGCGACTTGGCAAGGCAGAAGTAAGGATGTCGCAACTTGTTGTTTCCGATGTTTTGGCTGCAAGTATAAAGCGCATCCTGACGGAATACAGGCAGAGGGCTAAGCTTGAACGATTTGGTATGTCATATCGGCGAAAGATCCTCTTGGCCGGGCCGCCTGGAACAGGTAAGACAATGACAGCGTCAGTTCTGGCCTCGGAACTTCAATTGCCACTATATGTCATTCAACTTGATAAGATCGTTACAAAATTTATGGGAGAGACGAGTGCAAAACTTCGACTTGTGTTTGAGGGGATGCGCGATCGAAAAGGTGTGTATCTTTTTGACGAATTCGACACGATAGGTGGAGAACGGGCGAAGGATAATGACGTCGGCGAAATGCGACGTGTTCTTAATTCATTCTTGCAGTTTATCGAGAACGATCCATCGGACAGTCTTATTGTTTGCGCTACAAATAACCCAAGGTTACTAGATCAGGCTCTATTTCGTCGGTTTGACGATGTCCTAAGCTACGAATTGCCAGACGTTGATTCTGCAAAGAAGCTAATTCGCAATCGCTTGGCAAATTTTATTTCTAGTCGGTTTGGTTTTGCAAAGATTGGAAAAGCGACTGTTGGTATGAGCCATGCTGACATTACGCGAGCTTGTGACGATTCAATAAAAACTGCGATTCTTTCGGATAAGTCGACGGTTCCCCCAGAGTTGCTCCTTGCCGCTCTTTCTGAAAAGAAGTCCATGAACGGGGTGGTATTGGATAGGAGATAAAATATGCCAGGCCGTGAGTTGCTGTTTATCAAAGATGATCCGGAACAGTGCGGATTCAGTCCCGTTAATGGTGGCGGGGCGCGGAACGGTATTCCTTCACGAGATAGAGTCGCTCATGGTGATTTGATGCTTGCGCAATGGGGCGCGATTTGGGCTAAAAGAGACGAACGCAGAATCCAGGCTTCGATCGAAGGCCAGGCTGTTTCAGATAGCAAGGGTTGTTACATTGATTTTAAGAGTGCCGCTGGGTTTGGACTTAAGGTTGAGAGCCTTGAAAGCCGTTCAAAGGGTATTGCTCTTTCTAATGTGATGGTCACTAAAGATGATTCTGGCAAAGAGACTGTTCGTGCGACGGTTTTTCTCCCTGATGATAAGAAGGATGTCATTGGCAATAAGCTGACCGAATATCGAAATGAGAATGGCAGAAATGGCAAGAATCCAAAGAATAATGAACTTGTGGCTGGGATTGAGTCTATATCGGCAAGTGTTTTCGATTCCCTTTGGGCGGACGATAAAAGCATGATGCCACTGCAGGGCGGCGATCCTGTCTGGTGTGAAGCATGGTTGCTTGAGCCTGAAACACCAGATTCTTTGTGGTCGAACGAGTCGGCGAACTTTGATATGCTCAAAAGCGCTGCTGCTGACCTTAATATCGATGTTAAGGATCAATTGCTCAAGTTTCCAGGCCGATCCGTCTGCCTCGTGCGTGCTACGCGTGAGCAACTTGAAAGTCTTATGACACGAGTTGGCTTTCTGGGAGAGTTGAAACGTGCAAAATCGGCAAGTGATTATTTCTTTGAATTACCAAATCGTGAACAGGCTGAATGGGCAAACGATATCCTTCGCCGATTGCGCATAGACAATTCTTCCGATGTGTCTGTGTGTGTACTGGACTCTGGCGCAAACAATGGACATCTTTTGTTAAAGCCACTGCTTGCTGATGACGATTGCGATACTGTAAATCCTTTCTGGCGTACGCATGATTCATCTGGACATGGCACGCTTATGTGCGGTACTGCTGCTTATGGTGATTTGACAGATATCTTGGACGGAACTAAGCCTATTTATGTTCATCACCGCCTTGAGTCTGCTAAGATATTGCCAAATGTAGGAGAGAATCCTCCTGAACTATGGGGAGATTTAACGCAGCAGGCAATAAGTCGAGCTGAGATCAGGGAACCAGATCGTAAGCGAATTGGCTGTATGGCGGTGACTGCGCCTTCCGCAAGGGACATTGAGCCTGGTCGACCATCTTCATGGTCGGCGGCAGTTGATAAGCTGGTGGCTGGAGAACGAAACGGAGACGCTCCGAACGAAAGACGTCGCCTGATGTTTGTGTCTGCTGGAAATGTTGGTGGAGAGGAGACCTATAGAGCGTATCCTCATTCCAATTGTTCATGGAGGGTTGAAGACCCTGGGCAATCATGGAATGCGGTGACAGTCGGGGCCTATACGCAGAAAATGGGCTTCGAGGAGGGTGTAGGAAGTGGTTTCTTGCCTGTTGCAAAGCGGGACACGCTCTCGCCTTATAGTGCTACTTCGCTGACATGGAATGACAAATGGCCACTGAAGCCAGATATTGTGCTTGAAGGTGGAAATGTCCTAAGAGATGAATCTGACGATTATTTGATTAACCATGAGTATGCGTCATTGATTAGTACATATCATAGTCCAACCATAAGATTGTTTGAACCAATTTCTGGTACAAGTGCAGCCACGGCTCTTGCCGCACAAATGGCGGCTGAGCTACAGGCAAAGTATCCTCAAGCTACGCCAGAGACCATCCGTGGTTTGATGATTCACTCTGCGCGTTGGACTCCAGAGCTAATTTCGCAGTTCAAGACAATAGAGAATTTGGATACAGAAGCGAATTTGACTAAGGCGCAATACACGAAATTGGTTCGTTTTTGCGGATACGGGGTTCCCGATTTCAATCGCGCTTCGACTTGTGCCAACAATTTCTTGACAATGATTGCCCAATCTACAATCCAGCCATTCAAAAAGGAAAATGGTAAAGCCCCAACGCTAAATGAAATGGCCTTTTTTAAGTTGCCGTGGCCAATAGATGTCCTTCGGTCAATGGGTGAGAAGTTTTTCAAATTGCGTGTGACATTGTCATATTTCATTGAGCCCAGCCCCGGTCCGGGCGGAATAGGTTTTGGGAGTCGATATCGCTATCCTTCATTGGGTCTGCGTTTTGCCGTCAAACGAGCTACAGAAACTGATGATGTTTTCAGGGCGCGTGTTAATGGCCTGATGCGCGATAACGATGAAGAAGACGTATCGTATGATGGAGGCAGTGAGCGTTGGACAATTGGTCCGACTGGACGAGATCACGGATCTGTCCATTCAGATGTGATGGAGCATGAAATAGCAGTCGACCTTGCGAATTGCGATATGATCGGCGTATATCCGATTGGCGGTTGGTGGAAGGACCGTCCGCAGTTTGAGTGTTACAATCGCAAGGTAAACTATTCGCTGATCGTTTCGCTAGAGACCGATGAGGTGGACTGTGATATTTATACACCAGTCGCGAACATGATTGCGGCACGGGTTCCTATTGAAGTCCACATTTGATATTTAGGAGAAGCGCGGGAATGGAAAACTCATCGCATCAACAGATGGTGTCGCTAATCTGGAGCATCGCGGACGATGTTCTGAGAGACGTGTTTCTGCGCGGACAGTACCGCGACGTGATACTGCCGATGATTGTTCTAAGGCGTCTTGACGCGCTGCTGGAACCGACGAAGGACGCCGTGGAGGAGTCGATACGCGAGGAGGGGAAAGCCGATCCGGACATTCTCTGCGACATCACGGGGCTTCCCTACTTCAACTCCAGCAAGTGGACGCTCAACAGGCTCAAGGCGCAGGCGACGAACGACGAAAGACTGCTCCTCGACAACTTCAACGACTACCTTCTCGGCTATTCCGAAAACATCAAGGACATTCTCCAGAAGTTCGGCTTTCTCGCGCTTGAAGGGAAGGGCGCCGCCGAGAAGACGCAGAAGCTCTCCGACAACCACAGGCTTCTTTCCATCATCGAGCATATCACGGACCCGCGCATCAACCTGACGGACAAGGACGTTACCGGCCCGGACGGCCTCAGGATTCCGGCGCTGGACAACATCGGCATGGGCAAGGTTTTCGAGGAGCTGCTGCGCCGCTTCAATGAAGAGAACAACGAGGAGGCCGGCGAACATTTCACGCCGCGCGATGCGATCATGCTCTTGACGCGCCTTATCTTCGAGCCGGTGAAAGACGATCTCCCAAAGACGTTCCTCATCTACGATCCGGCCTGCGGTTCGGGCGGAATGCTGACGGAATCCTACCGCTACCTCACGGAGGAGCTGGGCGTGAGAGCGAACGCGATCTTCCTGAACGGCACCGAGGTGAACCCCGAAACTTACGCCATCTGCAAGGCCGACCTCATCATCAAGGGCACGACGTCCGACGGCATCCGGAAAGGCAATACGATCACGCAGCAGGAAGAGGTCTTCGCAAAAGACCGCTTCGCCGAGAAGCGCTTCGGGTACATGATCACGAATCCTCCCTACGGCAAGAGCTGGAAGGAGGACAAGAAACGCATCTATCACGACAACGAACTTCTCGATGAGCGATTCCGCCTGAAGCTGACGAACTTCGCGGGCGAGGAGGAGGAAGTCGACGCCACGCCGCGCACGTCTGACGGGCAGCTTCTCTTCATCATGGAGATGCTGTCGAAGATGACGCCGCTTGAATCGCAGCCGCAGGGAACGCGCATCGCCTCGATTCACAACGGCTCTTCCCTCTTCACGGGCGACGCCGGACAGGGCGAGAGCGACACGCGGCGCTATCTTCTCGAAAACGACCTTGTGGAGGCAATCATCCAGCTGCCGAACAACATTTTCTACAACACCGGCATTTCGACATACGTCTGGATCGTCACAAACAAGAAGGAAGAACGGCGCAAAGGGAAAATCCAGCTTATCGACGCGTCCAAGGCTTTCGAGAAGCTGCGGAAGAACCAGGGCCAGCGCAACTGCATGATCGACGCGGCAAACCGCGACAAAATCCTTGAGACGTATCTTGCCTTTGAAGAGCGCGCGGCGACGGACGAGAACACGATCGAAAGCAAGATATTCGCGAACGACGATTTCCGCTACCATTCCGTGACGGTGGAGCGTCCGCTCCGCCTCAGGGCGCAGTTCACCGCGCTCAAGATCGACGAGATGCGCCACGACGCGAAGGACATGGAGCTTTCAAAGTATCTCTACGCGACCTACGGCGAAAAGCTCTACACGGGCCTCGACTCGGCGGATATCACGGCGGTCAAGGAGTATCTGCAGGAGAACGAGATCAAGAAGACCGACAAGCAGCTCAAGCCGTTTTTCGACAAGGAGAAGTGGCGGGAGCGCCGTGCGATGATGGAAGCCGCCAAGGCCATCAAGGATGTGGTCGGCGAAGAGGTCTTCATGGACTATAACGAGTTCCTTGAAAAGGTTCTCGACGCTGCGCCCAAAGGCGTAAGCGCGGCACAGGCAAAAGCCATCGCCCGCGCGATGGCCGAGACCGATTCGAACGCCGCGCGCGTGGTCAAGGGCGAGGTCAAGGCCAACGCCAAGGCGCTCAAGGAACTGCGCGACACCTACAATGTATGCGACGAGCGTTTCGCGGACTACGGCTATTTCCCGACGGGCAACGGAACCTTCATCACCTACGAGCCGGACAGCGACCTTCGCGACGGCGAGAAGATACCCGTCAAGGAGGACATCTGGGAATACTTCCGGCGCGAGGTGCGGCCATACGTGGAGGACGCCTGGATGGACTTGCCGAAGACGAAGATCGGATGCGAGATCTCGTTCACGAAGCATTTCTACAAGCCGCAGCCTTTGAGGACGCTTGAAGAGAATGAAGCCGACCTTCGCAAGGAGGCCGAAGCCAACGCCGCCATCCTGAAGGAGCTGCTGGGATGAAGGATTTTGGCCGCAAAGAATCGGTGGATCGTTGCCAATGTGTAAATGTTGCCAATAACCAATCCCAATACCAAATTGGAACTGGCAACATTGGAATTGGCAATACTTCCACATTGGCAACACTCTCCTCTCTGCCAAAGGGTTGGGAGGTGAGGAAGATGAAATTCACCTTCGTTGAACGCAAGCAGAAAGGCTTCCCTGAATTGCCTCTATTAGCGGCTACTCAAAATCATGGTGTTATACTCAAAAGCAAATATGAAAATCGAACGGTTGAGGCAACGAAAGCACTGGGTACATTAAAACTGGTTGAGCCGGGCGATTTTGTAATAAGTCTTCGATCGTTTCAGGGTGGGCTTGAAATAGCATACGACCGCGGCATAATTAGCCCAGCATATACGATACTTGTTCCTACTCATATTACAAGAGAGTATTTCAAATATTATGCTAAGTCTCCCGAATTCATAAGTATATTGAGAAGCACGGTTACAGGTATTAGGGAAGGACAGAACATTGATTACAATAGACTCCGAGAGTATTACCTTGAGATCCCTTCTGTTGGTGATCAGATTAAGATGGGGGAGTATCTCGATGCGGAGACGGTGAAGATCGACAAGGCGATTGCGGCGGAAGAGAAGATGATTGCGCTGTTGCAGGAACGCCGCGAGATCATCATCAACGATGCCGTCGGCGGAGGGGAGGGTTTTAACGCAGAGCCGCAGAGCTGCGGAGCGCGCAGAGGGTGGAAGACGAAACCATTACGAGCTTTTCTTCGACCAAGAACTGTACGAGGGATGCCGGATGCGCAATTACTTTCCGTAACACGCGAAGCAGGTGTAATTGTGCGCGACGTGACATCGAAGGAAGAGAACCATAATTACATTCCTGACGACCTTTCAAATTACAAGTTTGTGAAGAGCGGGCAGTTTGTAATAAACAAGATGAAGGCTTGGCAAGGCTCATATGGTGTTTCACCATGTGATGGATTAGTCAGCCCTGCGTATTTTGTTTATGACTTGTCGTTTCCTTGTAAAGAGTTTTTCAATCGAGCCATACGATCAAAGTTTTATGTACCGTATTTCCAACGACACTCAAAAGGGATTAGAATTGACCAGTGGGATTTAATGCCGGAAGCATTGAAAGCACTGCCATTTGCCTTTCCCCCGCTTCCCGAGCAGGAGCGAATCGTGAAATACCTTGATGCGGAGACGGGGAAGATTGACAGGGCGATTGAGGTGAAGCGGCGGCAGATTGCGCTTTTGCGCGAGCGGCGCGAAATTGTCATCAACGAGGTTGTGACGGGAAAGGTCAAGGTGGCGTGATGAGCAGTACGAGCAACACTTCGGAGCAGGCGTTCGAGTGGCAGATCGAAAAGGCGCTTGTCGGCACGACGCGCGAGGAGCGCGGCGCGTCAGCAGACGTCGATTTGCAGACGCCGGGCGCAGAGCAATTCTTTTGGGGCGTGCCGAAGGACATGAACAGCGCGCTTGCGCTCGACCTGCGGCGGCTGTGGCATTTCCTTGAAGCGACGCAGTCGGCGACGCTTGCCGCGTACAAGGGTTCGTCGCCGCTCCGCGAGGCGGTGCCGCAGAGAATATCGGCGGAAATCAGGCAGTTCGGCATTCTTGAAGTTTTGCGCGAAGGCGTTGACGTTGACAACATCCACATCGACCTCTACTATCCGAAGCCGGGCGAAAGCGACAGCGCCGTGTCGAAGGAGAAGTTCGCCCGGAACGAGTTTTCGGTGACGCGCCAGCAAACCTATTCGCTTATCAAACCTGGCGACGAGATCGACATGGTCATTTTCGTGAACGGGCTGCCGCTCTTCACGCTTGAACTGAAGAATCCGTGGACGGGCCAGACGGCGCGCTACAATGGTCAGAAGCAGTACCGCGAGGATCGCAACCCGAAGGATCCGCTTCTCAATTTCGGGCGGTGCCTCGCGCATTTCACGCTCGACAAGGACGAGGTTTTCTTCACGACGAAACTTGCCGGTGCGAAGACGTTCTTCATGCCGTTCAACAAGGGACTGCCGAACGGACAGGGATCGGGGAATCCCGTCAATCCACGCGGCTTCAAGACCTCGTACATGTGGGAGCGCATCCTCACGAAGTCCACGATTGCCGACGTGATACAGAACTACGCGCTGTTCGACTACGGAGAGGCGAAGACGGGCAAGAAGGTTCCGCACGTCCTGAAGAACGCGAAAACGCTCATCTTTCCGCGATTCCACCAGCTCGACGTAGTTGATGCGCTTCTCGCAGATGCCGAGACGCGTGGCGTCGGGCGGCGCTACCTCATCCAGCATTCGGCGGGATCGGGGAAAAGCAACTCCCTTACGTGGCTTGCGTACAAGCTCATCGGCCTCACGCCGAAGACGATGGACGCGAACCGCGCGAAGAGGCTTGACGCGCCGCTTTTCGATTCCGTGCTTGTCGTGACCGACCGGCGGCTTCTCGACAGGCAGATCACCGAGAACATCAGGCTCTTCGGGCATTCCGCGAGCATTGTGCAGCACGCTGACAATTCGGCCGGTCTCAAGAAGGCCATCGAGGGCGGCAAGCGGATCATCATCACGACGATCCAGAAGTTCCCGTTCATCTGCGACACGATAGGCGACATGTCCGACCGGAACTTCGCGGTCATCATCGACGAGGCGCATTCCTCGCAGAGCGGCATCGCGGCGGACAAGATGAACCAGGCCGTCCACAACGACGGCGACTGCAATGGCGGCGACACGGACGCGCTTCTGGAGAAACTGATAGAGGGGCGCAAGATAAGCCCCAACTCGTCCTACTTCGCGTTCACCGCGACGCCGAAGCGCGAGACGCTGGAGCGTTTCGGCGAGAAGGGGGAGGACGGCAAGTTCCGTCCGTTCCACCTCTATTCGATGCGTCAGGCCATTGAAGAGCGCTTCATCCTTGACGTGCTGGCAAACTACACGACCTACCAGAGCTACTACGAGATCGTCAAGAGCATCGAGGAGAATCCTGAGTACAACAGCGAAAAGGCGCAGAAGAAAATCCGCCGCGCCGTGGAGCGCAACCCGAAGACGATCGAGGCCAAGGCCGAGGTGATGATCGACCATTTCGACGCGAACCTCTTCCGTAAGCACAGACTGTGCAACAAGGCCAAGGCGCTCGTCGTGACGGCCGACATCGAATGCGCGATACGGTATTACCTGGCGATCTGCGACATCATCGCAAAGAAAAAGCTTCCGTACAAGGCGTTGATCGCGTTCTCGGGAGAGAAGCAGCTTGGCGGGAAGACCTACACGGAAGCGGGCATGAACGGCTTTGCCGACACGCAGACGGCGGAGGAGTTCGACAAGGACGAGAACAGGCTGCTCGTCGTCGCGAACAAGTACATCACGGGGTTCGACCAGCCGAAGCTTTCCGCGATGTACATCGACAAGCCGCTTGCGGGCGTTCTTGCCGTGCAGTGCCTTTCAAGGCTGAACCGCGCCGCGCCGGACCTCGGCAAGACGGAGGACGACCTTTTCGTGCTCGACTTCTACAACAAGGACGAGGACATGAAGGAGTCGTTCGACCCGTTCTACACAATCACGACGCTTTCGGGCCCGACCGACCTCAACGTGCTTTCGCAGCTGAAAACGACGCTTCTCGGGATGGGCGTGTTTTCGATGGACGAGGATGTCGAGCCGTTCATCGAGAAGTTCGTCGCGGGTGCGGATTCCCACGAGCTTGCGCCGTTCATCGACCCCGCCGCGCATCGGTTCAACGAGGAAATCGAGTGGCCGGAGAACGGCAAGGCCGACTTCAAGATGAAGTGCAAGCAGTTCGTCCGCGTCTATTCGAGGATGGCGGCGATCATGCCGTACAGCATGATTGACTGGGAGAAGATCTACTGGTATCTGCGTTGCCTCATCCCGTTTCTACACATACCTGTCAGTTCCGAAATCACGGACATCCTCGACAAGATCGACCTTTCGACGTATGGGCTGCGCCAGACGGCGCTGAACAAGCACATCGTGCTTGATTCGGGAGAGGCGACGGTCGATCCGCTTGCCGCGCAGATGGTGAACGCCGGCTCGCAGGAAGAGGAAAGGGATCCGCTCGACAAGATCGTGAAGGAGTTCAACGAGCATTGGTTCAAGGGATGGAGCGCGACGCCAGAAGCCCAGAAGGCGAAGTTCCTCGTCATCGCAAAGGCGGTGACGGCCGATGCCGACTACCAGAACCTAGTCGTCGGCAATCCGAACGAACAGGCTGTGGAAGAACTGATGGACGCGATAATCAAGCGCGCCGTGCTGCGTCAGCGCAAGGCGGATCAGACGCTCTACAGCCAGTACCGCGACAACGGCGAGTTCAAGGCCGGGTTCAACGCGGTGATACGCCGCATTATCGCGACGCCAGAGATCGTCGGCGAGGGGTTGCGATTTGTACGCAGAGACTACGAGGACGCCTATTCCATGGCAGCTGAAGAGGAGCGTAGCTTTGGCTGAAAACAAAAGCAAAGGAAACGCATTCAAGTCGCTTCCGGCGAGTCTGAAGCCGCGCGAGCAGATGGAGATGCTCGGGACGGCGCGCGGCATGAGCCCCGAGGCGCTTTTGGCGATTCTTCTGAAGACCGGCACAAGCGGATGCGATGTCACTGTGGCGGCGAAGCGGTTTCTTGCGGCCTTCCAGAGCGTCGGGGAGATGATTCGCTGCGACTGGAAGGGGTTGATGGCAAAAATCACCGCCTACAACAGGGCGAATCCGCAGAATCCGATTCGCGGTATAGGAAAGGTCAAGTGCATGGAGCTTGCGGCGGCTTTCGAGCTGGTGCGAATCGCATATGAAACGCCGCATGCGGGCGAGCTTCCGCAGGTAATCGAGACAAGCGCGGATGCGGCAAAATGGTTCCGGGCAAGGATGCGGTTTGGGGACGACAGAGAGCATTTCTTCGTGCTGCCGCTCGATGCCGCGCACAAGCCGATAAGCCAAGCGATTTTCGTGTCGAGCGGATTGTTGAACGGGACGCCGGCAGGGGCGAGGGAAGTGTTCGCCCAGGCGGTCCAGTGGCAGGCGGCGGCGATTGTCGTCGCGCACAACCATCCGAGCGGCGATCCGACCCCTAGCCAGAAAGACGTGGCGCTCACGCAGGAGCTGATTGACGCGTCAAAAATTCTACGGATTCCTCTTCTAGATCATATTATCATCGGAAAGCCTGATTCTGAAGGCGGGCAGGGTTTTGTTTCAATTAGAAGCCTTGGGGGCCTCAATTTCTAATGCTGGAGAGCATCTTCTGATGGGAAACGACTCACCAATCGTCAACGTCTTTACCTGTAGCGGAGAGTACGCCGTTCTGATCATGTCGGGCTGAAGCGTGTGGATAATTGGTACTAATCTTGCCTGAACGAACATATGACAACTGAGGAACTTATGGAGAGCGTCGAACTCTGAAAGCGAGAAAGGAGCAAAGGCGATGAATCTGAAGGACGAAATAATTGCTGGCGAATCATACTCGCTTGAAGGCCCGTGGGGACAGGCCCCGGCTGAAGAGGAGATAATGGGCCATAAATGAGCTTGAATGAGGAAAATATGAATGTTGTTTGGGGGCTCTCCCCACATTCCTCAAAGAATCTCTGCGCTCTGAGCCTCTCTCGGCACCTCTGCGTGAGATCGTCTGTTTGTGAACACGCATGTTCGTGATCGTGGATACGCATGTTCGTGATCGTGAATACGCATGTCCC
>Ga0256405_10005082_pt1 | contig 23424 bp, 23 predicted proteins | sample RumenRJG_02DNA_FD_189096 | JGI IMG/M metagenome (GOLD analysis project Ga0256405, IMG submission 189096) | Bovine rumen microbial communities from Lethbridge, Alberta, Canada - RJG_02 | ecosystem: Host-associated > Mammals > Digestive system > Stomach > Rumen | place: Canada: Alberta... | reverse complement strand
GAGGCTACAAATTGATGACAGTAAATTCGCTCAGAGCTTGTTGGATAAAATAAATAGAGAAAGAGCTAACCAAGGTCTTGATGCTTTAGAACTAGACCAAGGTTTATGTGAAATAGCTGATATACGAGCTAAAGAGATACAGACTAAGATGGAACATACAAGACCTGACGGCACATATATTTGGGATTTAACTGATGCAGCTGGTTACAGTTACAATGTTGGTGAAAACTTAGGTTTAAATTACAGCTCTCCATCTGGGGTGTTTAATGGTTGGATGAATAGCCCCACTCACTACGAGGTTATTACCACAGCAGAGTTTAAGATTTGTGGTATAGCATACGAAAAGCAGCCTAACAGCACTAAGTATTCTTGGTGTTTAGTTTGTGCAGATAAGAGTTGAGGAGGCTTTATGATACAAGACTATGTTGATTTGATAGTAAAAGAAATAAAAGAAAAAGAACAAGAAGCTTCAGATGATAAAGCAGAAATAATAAATAATTACGAGCAAGTTGATAAAGATACAAAGTAAATAACAAGATTCCTTAGTAAGAGCCTACCTTTTTAGGTAAGCTCTTATTTTATTTTTCAAGGTAAATAATATAAGGTCAAGTTCTTATGCCTTATTGAAATTAAATCTAAATTTTCTGTAACAATATTTGTCAATCTTAATGGGGTATTCTCCATATCTTAAAAAATCTCAAGATTTTAAAATTTCTACAGTTTCTACACCGCCTATCTGATACAAGAATAATCTCTTTGTAACTTAATTAAATAATTATTTTTCTCAAAGAGCTAGGAGGTGCCTATGGAAGAGAAAAGAAATGAAATCACAGAGAAGTTATTAACAGACATCGATTCCTTAAAGATGAAGCTGAGATTGTCACAGGTAGTCACAGTAATGTTAGGTGTCGTTGCAGTAGTAGTTTTCGTAGCTGTTGTTTTACCAATAATTTGACGGAGGTTATCACAGTATGAGTAAAGAGGTTTTTCAGGAACAAGTTAATAGTTATTATTCATTAGTTGATTCTCTGAAAAAGAGGATTAAGAAATGGAATATAGCATCTATCATCTTGGCAGTTATTATTCTGCTGATGTTACTGTTAAAACTGGCAAATTATGTTTTTAATTATGCTGGAAACGATGCTTTTTATAACATCACTTATGACTTAACGGTATCAGATATCGATAAAAATGCTATTGAACATTACACAACAGAGGAGTTAGCAGAATTAGCTCCCAATTATGCAGTAGCCAGTTGTATCGAGTTTTATACGAAAGGAAATAAAAGTTACAATGAATCGGACGGTTCTACAACTTATTACAGCCTTTATAGTGCAGATGACCTGTTTCATGAAAGCAAATTAGTATGGGGTATTGATGGAATAAGCAATAAAGATGTTGCAGATTCTAAAAGCACTGATTCAGAATACAATGTAAACCTTGATACAGGCAGTGCTTACCTGTTAAATGCTGATGAAACTGTTGATTTCTGGGGATATAGTGCTTTAACAATAAGTAAATATATCAGTGATACAAAGAACTTAACTCCAACAGTAATAGAAAAGAGCCCAGTTTGCATTAGTATCAACTCAAAAGATGTTGATGCTGTTGCAATATCTGAGGCAGTAAAAGATATACTTCCAGAATTAACCTATAACGAAGTTACAGAAACTGAGTATATAGGTTTAGAAACAATTGACGATAAGATTTATATGCATACATTTACAGAATCTATTGATATTACAGATGCTGTACTTAATGCAATTAAATCAACAACCAAGTCTAAAGTAACTGTAGGCAATATAAAAGGGCAGACTAAGATATACCTCACATCTAATGTCAACTCTATTGGGGTAATGAGTGCCATCGTTGAGCAGGGTTTATATTAACTACAGATTCTAAAAATTCTACAGATGTATTATTCCACACCCAATCCAAAAATATTTTTAGTGTAAGTAAATTTTTTAATCTTGCAAAGGAGGTAAATATGTGTCGTGATGGCTTACTTACTACCTCAGATGCAGCTAGGTTACTAGGGATTAGCAATACTACACTTCTAAATTATGAAAGACAAGGTATTCTAAAACCCAGTTTTGTGCTTCAGTCAGGGCATCGAAGGTACACAGAAGAACAAATTTCACAGTTTAAAAAATCACTATTGGAGGTAAAACGATGAAAAAGAAAATTGGAAAGGTATTAGCAAGCATACTTATTGCAGCTCAAGTTTTCAATTCTTCTTATGCAGCTCAGTTGGTTTCTGCCGAAGAGCCTATAATAGAAGAGCCTACACTTGAAGAACCACAGGAAGAAGAACCTAAAGTCAAGGAAGCACAGAAAGAAGAACCTAAGACAGAAGAGGTTAAAACAGAGGAGCCTAAAGTCGAGGAACCTAAGACGGAGGAACCTAAAGCCGAAGTTCCAGAAGAGGAGAAAAAAGACGAGGTAAAAGTTGAAGACCCTAGTCTTACTGACACTCTCAAGGCTACAGTTGAAAATAACACTGAGCTTACTACTGAGAAGAAAACAAAGGTAGTTAAGACTTATGAAGAAGTACATGATGCTTCTCTTACAGCTGAATTTGTAGATGAAGACGGTGAAGCAATTGCTGATGATATAGAAATCACTTTTGATGATTCAGCGGATGTAAAGGATTTTGTTTTGGATATTGAAGGCTATACATTTACAGAAGCAGTTTACGAGGGTGAAGTAGTTACTTCTTTTGAAAAGCTGAATGGGGTAGCCGAGACTCTTTCTGAGGAAGAGGTTGAAGTCGAAGATGACTCTGAGGAAGATGAAGAGCAGGAAGCTCCTACTTATACCTATTTCCAGATAAATCTTTCTGACGGAAACACTCTGGAAATCACAGATGATGCAACTGTTACTTTTAAATATACAGCTGATGAGGTTGAAGAAGAGCTTGTTTTAGTCGAGAAAGAACTCGAAAAAACTGTCGGTTCTCATATGATTTCTGCTAAAGGTAACATGCCTGAGAATGCTGAGCTTAAGGTATCAAAGATTTATAGCCTTAGTTCTATAGAAGATACTCTCGAAGAAAAGGTTGATTCTCTTGAAGAGGGTAGCTTTGAGGCTGTGGTTGCTTTTGACATTTCTATCGAAGTAGATGGTGAGCCTTGGCAGCCTGTTGATTTTGATGAAAAAGTAATTATATCTATCTCTGATGTTTCTGTAGAGGATGCAGAAGAAGTACAGGTATTCAGAATTAGTGATGATGAATCAGAAGTAACCGAAATGGACGCATCTATATCGGATGATGGGGTAGAGTTTGATACAGAGCATTTTACTGTATATGCAGTTACTATAATCAGAAGGGATGATAATGCTCCTGCAGATGCAGAGGGTAATATAAGGATAATTGACACTACTGTTTCTATGATTACTGAGGAGGATTATCATCAGTTACCTTCAACAAATAACCTTGATATTATAGATAATGACTTTAATAACAATGATGCACGTTACGTATATCATCGGTATAGAGAAGAAATCACACCCTTATATAATAAGGAAGAAAATAATTTTAAATTCACAGTAAGAATTGAAAAACCTAAATATAAATATTTACATGCTTTTAGAGATTATGAAATTAGCTTTAATAAGTTTGGTTACCTTGAAGATGCTGGTGATGGGAAACTTTATATTTCAAGCTTGGATAATAATGACGTTACCGATAATAGTATTGTTGTAGGTGATTATGATATTTTTGGCAATACTATCGTTTTGCATTTTACTGATAGTGATACTTTTTTAGATAATGCTGTTTTTACCACAGATATTACATTTACTACATCTTTAGATTTAAATTCTGATGATTCTGGTAAAATAATATGCTTCAATACAAATCCTTTATATCCTAATACTGGTTATGCATTTTATGTTCAAATTGACACTGAAGAACTTCGAGGGTATTATTGTACAGTATCTTTTGATACTGACGGTGGTTCAGATATAGAACCTATTACAAATGCAGTTATAGGTTCAACAATAAAAAAACCTGAAGACCCTACAAAAAAAGGATATAATTTCAAAGGTTGGTATTCTGATGCTAATTTTCACCATGAATGGGATTTTGATACTGACACAGTAACTGAAGATACTACTCTTTATGCCTTATGGAAACAAAAGAGCTTTACAGTGACATTTGATTCACAGGGTGGTTCTTCTGTATCCTCATTAGAAGACGTGGGGTATGGTACAACAATAATTAAGCCATCTGACCCAACCAAAGAAGGATATGTTTTTGCAGGTTGGTATAGTGAGTCTGAATTAGAGAATTGCTGGAATTTTGATACTAATACAGTAACTGAAGATACTACTCTTTATGCCTCATGGAAACAACTTCCTACTTGTACAGTTACATTTGCTTCTAATGGAGGTTCAGAAGTACCTAGCCAGACAGTTATTTCTGGTGAAAAGATTGTAAAGCCAACAGACCCTACTAAAAATGGATATGTATTTGTTACTTGGAGATACGAGGCTGACGATGATTCTGGACTAATGAAAGCTTGGGATTTTGATAATGATACAGTTACATCTAATATGATATTATACGCTGGGTGGAAGAAGATATACACGGTTAGTTTTAATACTAACGGAGGCTCATCTATAGCAAATCAGGATATAGTATCTGGAAATAAGGTTACTCAGCCTACAAATCCTACAAAAGATGGCTATACCTTTGCTGGATGGTATTCAGATGAAGAGCTTATAACTGAATGGAATTTTGGTAATGATACAGTTACATCTAATATGACATTATATGCTAAGTGGACTGTTAATTCTTACAACTTCTATGCAGATGTAGATGGAGCTACATTTTTAGGCGACCTTGTTCAAAATCAAACTGTTACTTATGGCAACACAGCTACCAAGCCAGACGTTATGCCAGCAAAACCAGGATATATTTTTAAAGAGTGGCGTTATGTTGAAGATGACGGAACACTTGGAGAAGTATTTTACTGGAACTACACTATAGTTAAAAATACTAAAGTTAAGATGATTTGGGAGCCAGCAGAAATATTAGTTAATTATACTGACCCAGATGCAGTAGCAGATACTGATGATATCTACAAAACAGGTTGGGTATACCCAGACTTAACTAATAGTCCTACAGAATATACATTAACTTATGGAGAAGCTCTCCAAACACCTGATAAAACACCTACAAAGGTTGGTTATACTTTTGATGGTTGGTACAAAGATATAGACTGCACAATACCAGTAGATTTCTCTGATGCTTATATGACATATTACACAGAGGATAATGGATATCTGTATTATGAAGCAATAACAGAGGATGTAACTGGTGGAGATGCACATTATCAGGCTATGTGTGTTCTTTTCGCTAAGTTTACTAAAAATCAATATAGTGTAACCTATAAAGATACTGACGGAACAGTATTAAAAACAGTAGATAATGTAGATTTTGGAGCAACAGTTACTGATTATATACCTGAGAAAACTGGATATACATTTGATGATTGGTACTTGGATGAGGATTTAACATCATCTTGGGATGGAAAAATATCTGAGGAGCATAATTACATTGTATATGCTAAGTGGAATCAAAAGAGTTACACAGTGAGTTTCAATCTTGTAAATACTGATGACGTCACGGGGTATATCAATAATCAAACTGTATTTTACGGAAACTATGCAGCAGCTCCAGATACTTCAGAAGTATTCTGGACAGGTCATCACATCGAGGGTTGGTATACAGAGCCTGAGTACTTATATAAGTGGACATTTGATGCTGATAAGGTAACAAAGCATACTACTTTATATGCTAAGTGGACTTTAGATACTCACACAGTTACATTTGATGCTCAAGGCGGAACACCAGCTCCAGAGGCACAGACAGTAACTTACGGAGGCAAAGCTACTGAGCCAACAGCACCATCTAAAGATGGATATACATTTAAAGGCTGGTCAAGATATCCTTCAACTTATGTAGCATTTGACTTTGCTAATAATACTGTTTTAGCTGATACAACACTTACAGCTTTCTATGATGAGGTTGTTCATGTTTATCATACGGTTACTTTCAAAGAGAAAGGCGGAGATACATTCTCTACTGTAGATGTTTTGGATGGCAAAACAGTTGCTAGACCTGCAACTGACCCTACAAAAGAAGGATACACATTCGTAGGCTGGTTCAAGAACACAGCATTAACACAAGAATGGGATTTCACAACACCTATTACTTCAAACAAGACAATATATGCTAAGTTCACAGCTAACGCTACATATACTGTAAGTTTCAATACGAATGGCGGTTCTTCTATCGCATCTCAGACAATAGTAGATGGAGGCAAAGCCACAGAGCCTGCTAGTGAACCTACAAAAACTGGATATACTTTTGGTGGTTACTATAAAGATAGCTCTTTCACAAATAACTTTAATTTTAACACCGAGGTTATCCACGAGAATACAACCATCTATGTGAAATGGGTTGCTATTCCTTATACAGTTACATTTAACTCAAACGGTGGTTCTACTGTAGCTAGTCAGACAGTTAATTACAACGAGAAAACTACACAGCCTGCAAATCCTACCAAAGAAGGTTACACCTTTGCTGGATGGTATTCAGATTCTAGCCTTACAACAGAGTGGAACTTCGATACTGATGTAATTACAGGTACTACAACACTTTATGCTAAGTGGAATCTCAATGGGGTAGTTTCATATACAGTCACTTTCAACTCAAACGGTGGTTCCGCAGTTGCAAGTCAGACAGTTACAGATGGAAATAAAGTAGTTAAGCCTGCAAATCCTACAAAAGATGGCTATACCTTCTCGGGATGGTACAAAGATGCAGCTCTTACAACAGAGTTTAATTTTAATAGCCCTATAACAGCAAATACAACAATTTATGCTAAGTGGGTAAAGAATAGTAGTACCAAGGCAGAAGAGCCTAAGACAGATGATACAAAGAAGGATGATAATAATGAAGATACCAAGGAAGAAGTAAAAGAGGAAGAGCCTGCTTCAACTCCTAAGCCAATTCCTACTGTAACTCCTTCAGATGATTCTTCTGATGACTCAGATGATACACCTGAGACTGATAATACTGATACTAAGAAGCCTACAATCACTGTAATTGATGATTACTATGATAATAATGGTGATTTAGTAGACGAAGTAGTTCGTGAGACCAGAGAAGCTGAGCCTGGTGAGACATACGCTTATGAACCAATCCAGCTTGATACCGAGGAAAACACTACTTTTAGAGTAACAATGAACCTTGATTACCTTGGTAATGGTTTATCTAACAAGAAGCTCACAGTAAATAGTTCAACTATCTATAATTACCTTGGAGCTTCAGGCGGTACTACTAAGGCAGATTATGTACCTCTTGGACAAACTCAAAGTGGGGTAGTCGGTCAGGATGATGTTATTATCATTTTCTTCTACCAGACAAGCGGACTTAACATTCCAGATAACCTTGTTAGCAAAGCAGATCCAAGAAAGGATTTAGAGGATTTATATAAGAACCTTAAAACCTTAGATGCTAAAGCAGAAGATGATACGGATTCTGAGTCAATCTGATATAAGTAGTTTTGAGAGCTAGTTCTGAAAATGAACTAGCTCTTTTTAAATTAATTTTTGAGGTAAATATTTTTATAGCAAGTTCTGTAGGTTCTACCGATACAGAACTTGTTTTTTATTGCTTATTTTTGGAGTCATACTAATAGTTTTCTGAGTTTCATTTCTTTTATCAAGGTGTTTTTCCACGTATCTGAGATAAACACAAATTCAATGTAATTAAAAAATTAATATTTTCACGGAGTTTATTTATATCTGTTGTCAAGGTGATTTTCACTTACACCAAGATAAAAATATTCTCTTTGAAAATAAAATTTTAAGTTTTTTACTTGAGTTTATTTTCAAGCAACTGGAGGTGATTTTCCATGACGTGAGATGGAAATAATCTTTTTATTACAGTTAATTAAAAATCTAAGAGGGTTGAGAAGTAATTTCTGGAGTGAGTCTGTAAAAAGAATAATAACACAGACAATTACCAAAAGAGTGATTTCTCACAAAACTACTAAGGAGGATTAAATATGTATTTAAACGCAGAACGAGCAAACACAGAGACTTTTGATGAGCAACATAGACCTTGTTATTACGATATGACCTATTTAGGTTATACCTATCATAAAGTAGGCAAGAATACTACAGTTTACCTTGGAGATTCAACTAAAGCCAATGCAGTAGTAATCGCTCCGTGTACAGGAGGAAATTATAAGAATACAGAATCTTCTGAGACAGATAATAAGTATAAGGTTGCAACTTTAATTGTATCAAGAGAGTTAGCAGACCTCTTAATTTCCAAAGATATTGGTGTTTATTTCAAGAGTGGAAGTTATCACGATAATGTTATTACTCCTTATGTAAGAACTAATATTCTCTCTGGAGAGACTAAGATAACACCACTGCATTCACTTGAGTTATACGTTGAGGACAAAGATTTTATTAGAAATCAACCGTTAGACCATAAGTATATGAGTAAAAACATCATAATCAAAAATGGTATAAGAAAATGCAATACTAGACAAAATTCAGCAAACTCTGCTAACGGTTATCTCAATACTCATAAAATAGGCAAAAATGAGTATAAGGTACATTTTCACCAAGGACGCTTTGATTTCAAGTTTAAAAATGAGGCACTTGCAGATGGCTGGTATTTTTCAGCGGGTGATATTGTTAAAGTATTTGGTGATTTATCTGAAGCATTGCAGTCTGCTCATTATTTTGAACAACATTACACCTTTGAGGAGGTTAAAGATTTCCTGTATAACCCTGTAGATGACTTGAGAGGTAATTTAGACCTCGCATTTGAATATTTAGTTATCAAAAACGATGACAGAGAGGGTCTCAGAAAGGCTATGTTAAAAAGAATGCTCGATAGAACATCTGAGATTATCAGATATAATCTTGCAGGCGATATGTTTGAGGCAGGTTTAAATCCCTCAGTGGAACTGACAGATAGGGATGAATGGGAACTTTTCCAAGAGAAAAATTTTGTACCTTATTACTCAAACACAGCAGTTGACCCTAAATATATATATCAACAGAGGTAAGAATTTAAGCACTCAGATTGGTGCTTGAAGATATGTAAACAATAATTTGTATACTCCATTAAATAAAATTTTAATGGGGTATACACCTTAAAAATCAGGAGGTTTATATGGTAGCTAGAGAGCTTATTTTTAAGAATGGTTTTGATTTTCTTGTTGAGAACCTTACTATAGCAGGAGACAAAATGCTAATGGGCGTAGTCAAATCTTCTACGCCTTATCAGAAGATTTTGACAGCACATCCAGTTCCACTTATGAACATGGATATAAATAACTTGGAGTCACTTGTGATGATTGCCATGTCTTTTGGTGCAGAAGGTGCAGTAGTTAAGGATACAAATTATGATAAACCACAGTTTAAAGATTATCTGAAGGAAGCCTATGGTGACTACTATAGTCTTGTTTTCGGAAACTTCTAAACTTTTAGCGGAAAGCTGATGGTGTTATGAGTATCTACTACGAACTTTCAAAAGATAAGATTGTCAGGCGAGAACTTACATTTTCTACGGGAGAAAAGTTAATTATAAAGAGATTATCCGATGATAAATGTGAGTTCTCAATAGAGCCTTACAAACGGAATGCCAGAATAAATCCCAAACTCATTGGGATATCAAAGGAGTTAGATTTCCACATCAAACATGACTACAGACTTGAGAATATAGTCAGAGGTCATTTTAGAATTTTTGGAGATTTAACTGGAGACAGAACATATTCATTAGAAGAATTGATGGAGGGAAGAATAGTATGAGTGAAGAGAATACTAATTTAATCAACGAATATAAGGATACTATCAAGAAGCTGTATAAACAGACTTCAGTATTATCAGTAGTTGCAGCAGGTTTGTTCACAGCAAGTTTGTTTTTAGCACTTGCATTACTGATTTGAAGATAGGAGGTCGCAGTTTATGTCCAGAGTAAGTAACATTTTAGGAGCAATATTAACATTCGAGGATGCATCTAAACAACTTGATAAAGCTAGACATCTTCATAAGATTGCCGTAGCAGCTACTACAGTGTTTGGAGCATCTACCGTAGCTTTATCTACTATACATATCAATAACTACATGCAGACATTAAATAGGCAGGAGCCAGTAGCCATCGAACAGTCGGATATAGGCTCACAAGTTGTATCATCTCCAGTTGGTAGCACCGCCTACCTCCATGTTGGGGTAAACCTCTCAGACGATAAGAGAAGTTATGTATTAAACGACTTATCATGCAGTTATGACTTCGAGGTATCATCCCTAAACAACCTCAACATCTACGAGACAGAAGAGTTCAACGTCTACCCATCTGATAACCTACCTGATATCAACCCTAAGACAGAAGTAGACGTCTACAGTGTTTACCTCACAAAGAAGGCAGCTTACGAGAATCTATACGATACTCTTGATGATTACATTGCATCTGAACATCAGTTAGATGATATCCTCAGTAGAAATATGACTGATGACCATTACGAGATAGAATTATCAGAAGGTCAGAAATCAATTTCAAGTATCGAGGAGAGAGCTAGTGGTTTCACCTTGGTATACGAAGTATCTGATAAGTTAGATTTAGCAGACCTGTATTCCCTTGATGAAAAACTTGTGGGGTATCTCAATTCCTCTGAAGGTACTCAAGTTGTTAGGGATTTACATGTAGCTAGACCATCACTAACCAATACTTTTATAACCAAGACATTAACAGACAAGGACTTACATCCTTGTGAACCCTCTGAAATGGACAGTTCAAAGAACTATCTGGTAGTTACAGTTGATAATTATGGAATCTACAGAAGACTTTGCAAAGGAACCTTAAATCTGGTAAAAGGTTACGAGGATTGGGAAGAAAGTGTTGATTACGATGCTATGGAAGATGCTTACCTCTCTGTGGGGTATCAATTCCTTAATTAAAAAGACAGAAAGGGCTACTCAGACATCTTGAGTAGTCCTTATCTTTTTAAAACAACTTTAGCATTTCCAATACACAAACCAATTTTCAATACACACCTAACCAACCTAAGGATATTCTCACAGGAAACAGTTCATATCATAGATAAAATTGCAAGGTAGTTTACCCAACCATAAAACATAGGAGGATTTTCAATGAAAGTTAAAAATAAAACAGTCATTGCTCCAGAACTAAATACAACCCCCACAGAAGTTGAAGATAATGACGTAGATTTTGATATGTCAGAGTATATACAGGCAGAGGCAGATAAGAAAGCAGAGCAGGAGTTAGCAAACAAACCTTTAGAGGTAAACGAGGTAGAGGATTTAAACACCTCAGAAGATGTATTCGATAGCTTGGGGTATACTGAAACAGCTCTTAAAGAAGCTGAGTTAAAGGAGTTAAAAGACAGTGCTGTTCTTCAGAAGGTAGACCAAGTAATGTCAGCCATGGATAACGTAGTCATCAAGCAGGCAGGAGTGTTAGAGAAAAATGCTGACCAACTACAGATGATGACGGAATCAGTATCCAAGGCAGTTGAGAGTCAAAGTCAGATGGTATCAAGCATAGCCAAGGCAATAGATGCTAAGTTTGATATGCAAAATCAGACTACAAAACAGTTAGTTGATAATCGTGTAGAAGAAGCTATAACAGCACCTTACTTAGAAGTATCTGATATAGTACAGAAACGTAAACGAAAAGAACGAATCAGAAGTTTGATAGTCCTAGCTCTGGTTGGGGTAGTCATATTTTTCTGTTTGAGAAATGAACACATCAGATTACGAGTAAGTATCATAGCTAACGATATTAAAGACATAGCTGTAGGAATTTACAACGGAGAGAACGTCAGCTCAAACCAACTCATTAAAGACTTAGGTATACATATAAATGATGTTAATACTAAATACTTTGATGACAATGGAAATGAGATAACAGCTGAGGAATATTACAAGTTGACACACTAAAGAAAGGAGATAGTAGTTTATGCTTATATTTACAGATACGTTGAGCGACAATATGAATAAGTTAAAGGCATCTGGTTATGAAGAATACCAGACAGGTATAAAACAGAACTCATCTACAGCAGCTCTGTTGTACTTACATCCCAATAAACCTCTGGGGTATATGGCAGTCAAGCTTCTTAAGCCTTTAGACGGCATAAAAGAGGGAAGCTATGTGGAAGCAATCATAAGCAAGGATTTGCTTGTAAACAGTGGAGTTTATAACGAAGATACAAAGAAAGTCAATGCAGTTACGTTTTACAAGCAACCTGATGGAAACTACACTTTAGCATATAAGAAGTTCCCAATAAAGAAGGCAGGCTTAGATTTCAATACGAAGATGGTTGTAAACCTGTGGGGTATAGATAATATCCTCATCTCAGATGATATAATCGCTTATAACATCTGGAAAGATAGTGATTTAGTGTTTCCCTACAACAAATATCATGGAGTATCTATCGAGTCTAACATTTTGACAATAAGAGATGTCATCCGAAGTAACAGTAACATACAAAGACTAAAACTCATGGGGTATGATATAGACATACAAGGAGAGTGTTGTGTGACAGCTACAAAACAGTTCCCCAATGAGATCCAGGCTAAACAGGCATACGCCAGTTACAAAGCAGAGTTCTATGGCAAGTTCAATAGAGATATCAAGGAAAACGTGGATTTCAATAAAGTTTTTAATGATTTGATGTAAGAGTTTTCGGAGAGCCTCTTTTTTACTAGGTAATTCAGAGTTATAATACAACATACTAAAAAGGAGGCTATTTCTATGGCTTTTTATATTCATCAAGGGACAAAGTATAAAATATACGATTGTAAAACAGTATTTAAGGATTATAGCAATACATGGGTTCTAGCTCTTGCCTTGGACAGAAAACATAAGCTGGAGAAATTTATAGTAATAGCATCCAGCAGTTCTAAGGAAGAGATATACAAACTTGGTAGAAGTTACCTCTCAGTGGGGTATGATATAGTTCCTCTACCTGTGTTTGATGACCTTGATAACATCAAAAGTTTTGCTCTATTACAGGATGAAATTTACGAGGTAGATTATATTACTCCGAGGGAAGCAAGTCTTTTCTGGTTGACCTACTTAAATTTACCAGTTCCTAAAGAGTATTTATCTTAATGGGGTATGGAGGCACCTTGACAGCTTGTCAAGGTGTTTTTCTATTTGACGGAGAACTGTGTAATTTAGATGTCTTTAAAAATAATAAATTTTTCAATCACAGTTTTGAAATCAAGGAGGAATAAATTACCATGAAGAGTTTTGGTTATGCAGCCGATTACAACAGAATTATGCTTGATACTATGCAAGTATTTATAGGACACGGAAACGAGACAGTACGAGGCATTCCAGTTCTCGACTATTTTACTGATATTTATGATTCTATTAGTAGAGGCAAAGAGATAACAAACCTCATATCATATATCTTCAGTATTCAAGACAATATTAACTGCGAAAGACTTAGAGATGCAGCTAAGAATACTCCGATATTAAATGATGAAGAGGCAGAGGATAAGTTAAGCGGTATTCCAGAAGAAAAACTCTCTAGAGAAGATGCTTACGAGGATATAGTTGCAGACATAGCATACAATCAAGCAATAGCGTACATAAAAGAAAATTACGAGTATTATATCATTCACTATGGGGTAGATATTTTTAAAGCAGTTGCAGCTTCACTTAATAATGTTAAAGGATGTGTGAACACATTAAGAGAAATATGTATGCAAGACCAGGGAGTTTCAGAGGCAATACAAACAATCTTATCCAGTAAGAAAGATTTTCTGCATACAGTAGCATATTAATCAATATTTTTGGTGAGATGAAACATTTTCAACGTAAACTTTTTTAGTCTTTTGACTAAAACCTCCAAAAATAGTAGTTTACAGGCTGGTGCTAACCCCCTTAAACAGTGCCAGCCACCCTAAGTTTTTTCATAATTTGGGCAGATGGTTTTTTATCTGCCCAACCTCCCTTAAAACAAGGATATCGCTAGTTCACACCGTCAGGCACTCTTTCGGTGAAGAATATAGAGCCTAGCAGAGCTAATCTGTGTCAATCTTTTAATAAACAGGGCAGACAGCGAAACGTCTGCCCACCTCCCAAGCTAGTTCGACCATCTAAATGAGTGGCAGATGGTGAGAATATAGAGCTTACCTAGAGCTAATCTGGGCAGTCCACTGAACTATCAATCGAAACAAGAAAAATTATTTTGGTGGACACGTTACTGTAAACGAGATTTCAACTCCCAACTAAAGTAAAAAAGAGCGATGTTTTAAAGACATCGTTCTTTTTTGTTGCAATTTAATTTATTCCAAGTTATAACAACAGACACCTTGCTTTTGGATTTATCACAAATACACGCTAGAAAGGAGCGATTATTATGCAAAGAAGCAGTATTCCTATGGGTGTCAACAACCTAAAGAAATGGTATGAAAAAGGCACTTTAAACTTTGACTTGCCTTATCAGCGTCATGCTGGGGTATGGAGTCCTTTTCAAAAGTCTATGTTAGTGTACAGTATTCTAAGAGATAGTTATATTCCACCCTTAGTATTACTGAAATACACAGAGGAGGATAGCCCTGTCTATTCAGTACTTGATGGACAGCAGAGGCTCACAACTCTGTTTGATTTTATCGATGGAAATTGGAAGCTTCATACGGCTACACCAGATATAAACTTTGAAGATGAAAATATAGAGCTTGCTGGTAAGACTTTTGATGAACTGAAGGACGAATTAAAAGATATTATTTCAGGTTTTAGGTTCTCAATACAGGCTATAGAGGGCTTCACAGACGAAGATGCAGAAGAGCTGTTTGCTAACATAAATAGTGGGGTATCTCTAAGCACTATTCAGAAGGCTAAACCAGCCCTTGGAGGAGAGATATGTGAGTACATAAATGACATTTTAAGAATGGATTTCTTTTCACAGGCTATAAATATAACTGCAAACCAGGCAAGAAGAGAAGAGGATTTTGGTATGATACTCCAGAGTTTTATTTTGCTGGACGATTCTTATGATGACTGGAGATCTTTGTCTACAGCAGAGTGTTTGAAGTATGCTAGTCATCTTAGAAACACTATTGATAGCGACTTTAAAAAGAGGTACTCAGATATAATCACTTATCTTAGTGAGGTATTCTCTGAGTGTACTAAATATCTTCGGAAAAATAATGTTGCAGTTATAATAAAGCTGACTGAAGTTGCCATGGAAAAGAACATCGAGAAATCTTCGTACAAAGCGTTCTTAGATGATTTCTTTTCTGATAGCTCTGGAGAGTACCAAGACCTGTATAAAGAATACTCTGGTAGCGGTAATGTGAAGAGAGTGAACGTTGAGGGCAGATTTGATGCTCTGCTTAACTATTTCCTTGAATCTTTTGATGATATTTTACGAGGAGATGATGAAGATACGGCAGATGCTGTATAAAATTTCGATGTAAATATAATAATGGCAAGTTCTGTAGGTATAACAGAATTTAATTTAGAAAAATAGAGTCCTTCAGCATGAGGGACTTTATTTTTTATTGCAAGAAAGGTCTTAAAAGCTGGTTGAGCGTCTATAAAAGCCGTTTCACCACCTGTTGGGGTAGTCCTGTTGCTCTTAAAATATTAAAATTCGTCCAAATTTCGTACCAAACAGCTTCCAAACTTTATAACAGCTATAACCGTTAAATAACCATAGAAAATAGGCTTAAAACTAAAAATATAAAATAGGTCTTTATATTTATCCAAGGTCTTTTACTGTAGCTGATATAAAAAACAATATCAATCATGAATCTATATAAAAATTAAAAATAAATTTTTTATATAAGGAGGCTGAGTATGATTTTCATAATCAAGAAGGTAAGTAAAAATAAAGATGGTCGCTGTTTAGTGACTGGATTTATATCAGATACTAACGAAGAAGAGAAAAATACTATGTCTGAGATGGTTGAGGCATATAATTCTGTTACACAATACGCTAACCTTACAAGTCATCTGTCATGTAATGGAAAGACCATACTTTTCAAGTCAGTACCTTTTGATGGACTACAGATGGTATTAAACTTCTGGGTTAGTTCTCTTGGGGTAGATATTGAATACAAAATTTCCAAGTCAGCTATCTACATGGATGGCTATACACAAAAATCTATCATTACATTGATTGAGAAGTACCCAGTTAATAAATTTGGATCGAGAGTTTAAAGTAGGAGGAATACTATTATGAAATATAGAAAATTCTTAGAGTTATTATTAGTTATGTCTGCATCTGTTATATTATCTTCCTGTGGTAAAGCAGTTGAAATGCAAGAAGCAGCTCCACAGGCAGCAGTTGAAGCTTCAATAGAGGCATCTGTAGAAGTAGAGCCACAGATTGCACCTCAAGTAGAAGAGGTAGAGGAGAGAAAACTTTATCAAGGTTATGTTGCTAAAGTAATTGAAGATAAGGCACCTTTAACTGTAGCCTATGATAGTAATGAAAAAGTAACAGAGATACCTGTAGATACTTTGGTTAATGTAACTCATGAGCTATATAAGAATGATAAAGTTTTAGATATTATCAAGGTTGAGTACATTGATGAAGCTGGCAATTCTTATGTGGGGTATATCCAAGATAAATATGTTACCTTTGATATTCAGATTTCTGACGCTTTAAGCCTTGATGAATCACAGGCAGTTGAAGAGGAAACTACCGAGGAAGTAACCGAGGAGACCACAGAGGAAGCAAAAGAAGAGCCTACTTACATGCCAGAAGTAACTTTATTTGATGAACCAGTTACTAAGTATACAAATACCAGCTGTAATGTCAGACAGTTCGACTCCAAGGACGCTAACCTTATAACAACGTTAAGTCTTAATACAGCAGTAACTGTTACAGGTACTACAGAGTCTGGCTGGAGTCAGGTAAATATTGATGGCGTGAATGCTTATATTAAGTCATCTTTGTTATCTGATACCAAGACAGAAACATCAAAATCATCAAAATCTGAGGGCACAACTTATGTAGTTGGAGAAGCAGCACCTCAGCAGTCTGGAGATGTAACTGTAAAACAGCCAAGTCAATCAGAAAAGCAGGCAGAAGCAGATTTAATTTCACAGATGGATGCTTTGTTTGGCGGTCATGGTGGTTCTTCAGGTTCTGACCTGTTTATTGCATAATTAAAATATACAAAGTTGCAAAACAAAAACGGACAATGTTGCATGTCCATTTTGGACAAAGTTGCATCATTGCATCCTGAATACCACATAGATCATCATGGTGGATTCATTGCAGGCATAACCCCTGTATTTTATCCTTGTCATGAAAATCAAAGACAAGGAGGAAAGGAGTATGCTGAACATGGATCAGATACGCCACATCCGCGAGCTCTATTATGAGCAGGGAATAACAAACATATCCCAGATAGCGGAAATCACCAACCTTAACCGGAAAACGGTTACCAAGTACATTGACATGGAGGACTTCAGCAGCCCGCCACCTGAGCCTGCATCTGATCAGGAAAGGGAGTCAAAGCTGAATCCCTATAAACCAATCATCGACAGCTGGCTGATTGCTGATAAGAAGGCACCTCGTAAGCAGCGTCATACAGCCAAAAGAGTATACCGTCGGCTGAAAAACGAGGTCGAAGGTTTTGACTGTAGTTACCGTCTTGTTGCAAGCTATGTGTCTCTCAAAAAGAAAGAACTCATCCGGCAGAAAAAGGATGATGGCTACATTCCTTTAGAGCACCACCCCGGAGAAGGCCAGGCTGATTTTGGCAAGGCAGACTTCAAGGAGAATGGCTTCTACCACGAAGGCAAGTATCTTGTTGTCAGTTATCCCCATAGCAATGGTGGCTACCTTCAGCTCAATTATGGAGAAAACATGGAATGCCTTCTCGAAGGACTGGTCGCCATCTTTGAGCATGTGGGCGGCGTTCCGACAGAGATATGGTTCGACAATACCAGAACCATCGTGACCGATATCATTAAAGGCGGTGGCCGTAAAGTCACTGAACGCTTCCAGCGGTTTGCATCCCATTATCGCTTCAGACCGGTCTTCATGAATCCGGAATCAGGCTGGGAAAAAGGGAACGTTGAGAATAAAGTCGGGTACCTCCGTCGCAATGAACTCGTGCCTGTGCCTGAATTCAAATCACTCACTGAATTCAACAAGGAACTGCTCTTTGCCTGTGACCGGGATATGGAGCGTGAGCATTATGAACATGATGATCTGTTCATAAGTGATCTCTTCAGGGATGACAAAGCTGCGTTTCTGCCTCTTCCTGAAGCCGCTTTTGATACAGCGGCATACATTACGGCAAGAACAAATAAATACGGCCAGATAAAGCTGGCAGATGGCAGGCACACCTATTCCGTGTCCCCCGCCTATAGCGAATGTGAAGTCAATGTAAAGCTCACTTCCATGACAGTTACCATCATGGACAGTCACATGAAAGAGATCGTGACCCATAAGCGCCTGTATGGTGACTATAAACAGACAAGTATGGATTGGCTGCCATACCTGAAATATATAGCCCGTAAACCACGTTCCTTAAGGAACAGCGGTATTTACGATATGATGCCGCAGAGCATGCAGCTGTTCATGAACAGCTGTGAAAACAGTGAACGTGGCAGGATACTGAAGGTGCTTTCAGAACTCACTGACCGCACCGGTTTCGACAGTGCACTCAGGACAGTTAATGAAGCCATTGCCATGAACAGCACTGACCCGGACAGCCTTAAGAGCCTTTATAACCGTCTGTATTCCGATGTGCCTGTGCTCCCACCGCTGGATGATATACAGACAATCCCGGATGGCAAGATCATTCCCTTCAATACCATCGATCTTAAAAAGATGGATGCTGCGCTAAAGAAGGGAGGTGCCATGAATGGCTGACTATACCGAAAGGATTGCCGCATGCTGCAAACAGCTGAGGTTATCTTCAAACCTTGCTGACAGGGCAATGTCCCAGAAAGGAAAAACGAACCAGGAATACCTTTGCAAACTTCTTGAAAACGAAATAGAGTACCGGAGAAAAACAAGGATCATCAAGCTCCAGAACAGTGCAGGCTTTCCAAAGAGATATGCACCGGAGCAGTTCCGGACAGATGAAGTCGACTTCCCGGATGGTGTTTCCTTTGAAAGTCTGATGGGACTTGATTTCCACAGACAGGGCAAGAATATCATCATGTATGGCGGAACCGGAACAGGTAAGACAATGCTCTCCATACTGGTCGGGATACAGGCCTGTAAAGAGGGTATCCCTGTAAGATTCTACCGTACTGCCGGACTGATAAATCTTTTCACGGAAAGTCATCAGAATGGCACGCTTACAGCCCTTAAAAGGAAACTCAATACGGCCCAGATAATCATTCTGGACGAGTTTGGATATGTCCCTTACGACAGGACCGGATCCCAGCTTCTTTTCGATTATCTCTCAGAAATACATGAGCAGAAGGAAGTCATTCTTAATACTAACCTTGAGTTCTCCCAGTGGGTAAACGTACTCTACGACAAACGCATGACTACAGCCCTTATAGGCAGGCTCACACATCATGTTGAGCTCATACTCTTTCCTGGCGGCAATAACCGTCTGAGGGAATCAAGCATTAACGTAGGCATGTCAGCCAGTAACGATCAGGAGGTTGCAAATGGATAACAATGATGCAGTTTTCAATGTACCGGAGCTTCCGTTTGATGACGTAAGCTATATGAGCAGCAATGCTGCAATACCAGAGAGCGAAGAACATGTGCCCGGAGATTACCCCGATTACTGTTCTGTATGCTCTGATATAAACGATTTTCTGAAGCTCACAGACGCAATGGTTGATGAGATAAATGAGCTTCGTGCAGAGGTAGTCAGATGGCGACAGGCTCTGATAAAGCATCTGCCTGAAAGGTGGGCGGATGGCCTTCAGCAGGACATCTTTGATAACATCTACCTGAATGTCTATGAAGACTTTGATGCATACAACTATTATGTAAAGCGCTGTTGTAATGGAAAGGATCCATTTGACAACAAGAAACGCGCCAGTTTAATGAGAAGGTTAAGCAAGGGAACAGATAAGACCTCCATTACTTACCTCTGATAAAAGCAACAAGCCTGCAATGGATTTCCTGGTACCTAAATGGTGCCGGGACCCCCTTGCAACTTTGTCCAAAATGGACATGCAAGTTTGTCCATTAATACTTTGCAACTTTTTCCAAAAAGCTCTTGCAAAAAACATTCTGACCCAACCTGTGGAACAACAGGTAGTTCTGGTCATACAGATAGAGATGTTACTTTTGAATAAAATAATAAATTAATGGGGTAAATGTTATTATATAAAAATACTTTAACAAATCATGGTTGAGAACTATCACAAGTTCTCAACCAATTTTTCATTAATGAGGAGGTTTTATGAATAACACACGGAGATTTAAAAGAAAATTCAATCTTAAATTCCTACTGGCAATACTTCTAGCCATGACAATGTTTTCCTCAAGTTTAACTGTATATGCAGACCCAGAAGGTAACGGAACAGCGATTTCCGGAGGGAAAGGCGGAAAAAGTAAAGTACAAGGTGGAGTATCAGAGAACAAATCAGGATATCTTGCTTACATTACGGATGAAAGCGGTGGAGTGACCTCAGATGTTGTATATATCCCTTATGGAAGTGGAGCTTCTTACAGTGTTAATCAGCTCAGAGCTAGGTATACAAATACCTTAAAAAATAGAGATTATAGTGGTAATATGGCATCCGCCACAAATGGAGAATTTACTTCACCGCCATTTACGTTTTCTGGCGTGACATATGGTGGAAAATTAAAGAAATGGATGATTACAGATAAGGGCAATCATGACTATGGGGTGTTTATTTTTTTAAGAAATGTATTTGGTATGGATGATACTACTTTCTTAGATAATGAATATGTTTTACATGTTGAGGCTGTCGCAATCTCTAGAATTAACCCTTCTGCTCCTTCAGTTCAGGTGGCTTACACCGCTTACAGTATTGCAAAATTGGTTCAAGCTGGAATCGCAAATGACTCATACCTCAACTCTTTCTGGCTCAGAAGATTTCAAACATGCGGAATGCTTGAAAAATCTTGGGGAGGACTCATTGTAGGTTCTGATATGGCTTCAAACACTTCACCTTATGGTGTAATTCAGGTGAGAGCTAAAGATTTGCTTCCAGAAGACCCAGAACCCGACGAGCCAATTGAAGAAGAGGCTGATGATTACATTAAGGCTAACGAGATTAACGGGCAATTCACCGATTTATTAGCAGATGGTGCTGATATGCGAAAATACAATCAGTATGAGGCATCTCTAAATGGTGGAGATGAATCATTTTGGAAAGTGATTTACGGCGAACATATTCGAAATGAAGAGCTGAAAGATGGAACATGGGAGATTCTTGAAGAGATCAATTCATCTATCCTTGAGTTTTATGGCTTTTCCAATGGGCATATAGTGAGATGTGCCGATGCAGACCATGATACTTATAAAACCTTTGAGGAAGAAAAGATTTTTGCCGAGGATAGTGGCAGTGTCTATCCAGGCTATGGATATCAACTCTCACGTTCCATGTTTGGAGAAGATACAGTAATCTGTGATTACAGAGCTATTGTTGAAGGTTATGATAACCTTGAAGAGTACTTAACAGATACTTTAAAAATGAGTTGGAGCCACAATAAATCTTCTGGAAAGATCATTGGGGTAGGTAAGGAAGGTAATATCGGAGAAAGTAAGACAGACACCTATTCATTTACCGCTTATTCTGTAGAGAAATATGAAGAAGATGAGGGACATGATGAGGAAGTATGGGTTGAGGATGACTCTTATGAGGAAGGCGGTTATGAAGATACAGAGCATGTTTACGAATGGAATGAGGATGATGTAGTAGAAAAAGAGGAGGAAGTTTATTCAGACCCTATTGAATATGAAGTATCTCATACACTCTACAAATATTCACCCAAAAACCTCGATACTGCAACATTATCAAGTGCAGGCTCTCTTATTCATTCAAATTCAAGTGGGGATTCAGCAAATAGGGTTACATGGGCTACTCAGCTTCCTAATATCATGCAAGTCACACCAGAAGTAGCTTACAGATTCTATAATCCTTTACTTACAAATACTATTTCTGCAAGCGATAAAATGTTTGGCAGAGAAGGTATGAAAGTCTATGCAATGGGTGAAAAAGTAAGGTCTTGTCTGCCAGCAAACCTGCATGGTTATTATGTTAGAATACCAAATGGTTCTATAATTGGTCAGACTTTACTTGATGCTCCTGCTGTAAATACAAACTCAAAAGAGCTTTCAAATAGCTGGGGTATGACAACAAGAAACCAAGAGTATCAGGTTACAGCTCAAGGCTCTGGGTATAGTCTAATTACTGAAAATGCACCTATTGTTGAGTTTGCAACTACAAGCCTTGACTTTTATAACGGAGAAGTAGGTAATATCAATCCTAATCAGGAATTTGGTTCTACAGGTGGTCAGGCTTCACATGAAAATTTCGTTGATACAGTTCTCAGTAGTCTGATGACTATGGTTACACAGAAGCGATATACTTCTAGAACAGGCTCATCTCAATTTGGTGACACATACATAATGGGATTTACAGAGAGTGAATCTCAAATTATACATCATGACCCTGAGTACTATTGGTTGAGGTTTGAAAATGGTAGTATTAACGGAGATGATAAAGCAGCAGTTATAGATGCTATTGCTAGTGCTTATAATATAGACTCATCAGCCGCAGCTTCAGTATTTAGTGATTGGAACTTAGAGGGTGAGTTACAATCTATGTTTGAGACAAGTGCTGTTACAGATGCTGGTAATGTAAAAGATAGCCCTAATAAATGGTATGATGAACAGTCTATTGTCTTAGGCGTTACTATAAATAAAACAACCGTCAAGTGGGGTAGAATTTACCTTGATGATAAGGTTGATTACGGTGACTCCCAAGAAGGTGATAAATATGATGTTCTTGGAAATGGTAGAAAGGCAGTTGAAGCTAAATTCTATTATTCACTGTTTTATGACCCTGATATATCAGCAATCGAAGCCGATGATTCTAGCCTAGATGTTAGTTCTGTAAGATATCTGGTAAAGAACCAGTTCATAAAAGGTTCAGAGTTCCTCATAAGTAATTACACGACCATGGATAACTAAGTTAGATAAGAGCTTGTTCTACGGAGCAGGCTCTTAAATTTTAGAGATAATATCACGAACTATGAATAATTATATTAAATCAAAATATCAAACAGTTTTTCCATGTTCCTCTTGGTACATAGATATACAAATAAATTGAGTGACTTTGAAAATTGTTTTTCTTTCATTTATTCTCCTAGTAGTTGTAAAACCTCTGCGATTAAAACTGTGAGCAAAGAGAGCGAGTCCTATACTCGCTCTTTTTGTTTAAAA
>Ga0256405_10005081_pt1 | contig 23424 bp, 23 predicted proteins | sample RumenRJG_02DNA_FD_189096 | JGI IMG/M metagenome (GOLD analysis project Ga0256405, IMG submission 189096) | Bovine rumen microbial communities from Lethbridge, Alberta, Canada - RJG_02 | ecosystem: Host-associated > Mammals > Digestive system > Stomach > Rumen | place: Canada: Alberta... | reverse complement strand
TTCTTTTGTTCATCCATATTTAAGTCAATTCTCCTCATCATGTCCTCCTCTCAAGTGAGAGGATAGTATACCACATTGGGACATTTTTATTTGTGGTTTAATAGGACATTATCAAAAATGATTTATAGCTATTACGTGCTTAAGTAAAAATCTGCTTGAAATCTAAAAAAGAATGTTGTATATTAACGATTCAGTTGACAGGGGAGCGTCATTTAGGCGCGAACGACATAATATTTGGAGGAAGTAATGGCAAAAAATCTAGTAATAGTTGAGTCTCCTACGAAGGCGAAAACTATTAAGAAGTTTTTGGGAAATAATTATGAGGTAATAGCATCAGAGGGACATATTCGCGACCTGCCTAAGAGTAGCATGGGCATAGATATCGAAAATGATTATGAACCTCATTACATTACTATAAGGGGAAAAGGTGATCTGCTTAATACACTCAAGAAGGCTGCTAAGAAGTCAGATTTCGTATATCTCGCAACTGACCCGGACCGTGAGGGAGAAGCTATAAGTTATCATTTATCAGTTGCACTGAAGTTAGACGAGAAGAAGTTTAAGAGAATCACATTTAATGAGATTACAAAGGGAGCGGTTAAGTCTTCCATAAAAGCTGCACGTGGAATCGATATGGATCTTGTAGATGCTCAGCAGGCAAGACGTGTAGTAGATAGATTAGTTGGTTATGAGATAAGCCCACTTCTCTGGGAGAAGCTTGGCAAGAAGAGTCTTTCAGCTGGACGAGTTCAGTCAGTTGCACTGAAGATGATCTCAGACAGAGAGAAGGAAATAGACGCATTTATTCCTAGAGAATATTGGTCACTGGATGCACTGCTTACTGTTCCAGGACAGAAGAAGAGCGTAGCCTTTGCCTTTAAGGGCGATATTGCAAGCTCTGATGAAGCAGAGGAACTTAAGAAGCGTCTTAAAGGAAGCGACTTCGTTGTAACAGATATTAAGACATCTTCGAGAACACAGAAGGCGCCACTACCATTTACAACAAGTACACTTCAGCAGACTGCATCAAGCAGACTGAACTTCTCAACCTCAAAGACGATGAGAGTTGCACAGCAGCTCTACGAAGGAGTTGAGATAAAGGGTAAGGGAACAGTTGGTCTTATAACTTACCTAAGAACAGATTCAACCAGAATATCCAGCGAGGCTGATGCAAGCGCTCGTGAGTATATAGCAGAAAACTTCGGCGAAGAGAATGTAGCTGAGAAGTCAGCAGCTGTAGCCGAGAATAAGAAGAATATTCAGGATGCACACGAGGCTATTCGTCCTACAGATGTGACGATCACTCCTGCATCTCTTAAGGGAAATGTATCTAACGAGCAGTATAAGCTCTATAAGCTGATATACGAGAGATTCCTCGCGAGCCGTATGAAGCCGGCAGAGTTCAGTATATTCTCAGTTACTGTAACAGCAGCTGGAGAGACCTTTAAGGCATCTTCCAGCAGCCTGAAGTTTGCAGGATATCAGAATGTATATTCAACTGATGATGATAAGGAAAAGAATCATGTGAACCTTAGTGGTATAGAGAAGGGAGATAAGCTTTCCTTAGAAGATATATCCACTGTTCAGCATTTTACTGAGCCACCTTCACACTATACAGAGTCACTACTGGTAAGGACTATGGAAGAGAACGGAATCGGCCGTCCTTCAACCTATGCACCTACTATATCAACTCTTATAGCTAGAAGATATGTGGTTAAGGAACAGAAGAATCTTTACATCACAGAGCTTGGTGAAGCAGTTAACAACGTCATGGAGACTGCATTCCCTGAGATAGTAAATATCGAGTTCACAGCTAACATGGAGTCACTTCTCGATAACATCGGTGAAGGAACCGTACAGTGGAAGGTGGTTGTAAGAAACTTCTACCCAGATCTTGAAAATGAAGTAAGCCATGCTCACGAGAATCTTGAGAAGATTAAGATAGCAGATGAAGAGAGCGAAGAGGTATGCCAGGAGTGCGGCGCACATATGGTTGTAAAGTACGGAGCTTATGGTAAGTTCCTTGCTTGCCCTAACTTCCCTAACTGTAGATTCACTATGCCATACTACGAGAAGATCGGAGTTAAGTGTCCTGAATGTGGTGGCGACGTTGTTAAGAAGATAACACGTAAGGGACGTCCATTCTATGGATGTATAAACTACCCAGATTGTGAGTTCACATCTTGGAACAAACCAGTAGAAAAGAAGTGCCCACGCTGTGGAAAATACATGATCGTAAAGGGTAAGAAAATCGTATGTTCTGACAAGGAATGTGGCTATACAGAGTAGTCAAACTTAGAATCCGTTGTTGTCAGATACATTAATCTATGCTATTATACTGTGCGGAGTTATGTAAAGTAACTCCGCACTTTTTATTTTATATATGATAAGGGGATTTAATCTATGAATGCAACTGTAATAGTACTAATCGTCATTGGTGTGATCATTATAGCGATAAGCTTTGCGCTGACATCAGATGAGGTAAAAGAGACTGTAAATCCTAATGTGCCAACTGAGCTTACTGACGCTGATAAGAAGCACCTTGATAAGCTGGTTGATACTCACATGAATGAGTACAGCAAGAAGAAGGTTAAGGAAACTGTAGGTCAGAACGTTAAATCTCTTATTGAGGCAGAGTCCGGTAAGATAGATGAACATGCACAGGAAGATACACAGAAGCTCGAGCAGTACTACAATGAAATAACTGCAGATATAGATCGCAACAAGGAAGAGCTTAGCGATATGCTGAAGAAGGTCGGCGAGAAGGAGAAGGAGTTCAAGAAGTCTCTTAGCGTAGTCGATGAATATCAGGAAGGTCTTGCTAAGCTTAAGGAAGATCTTAAGTCTATGGAGGAGTCTGTATCAGCAAAGAAGGCTGAGATGGAAAAACTCATTTCCGATGCAGATTCTAAGGTAAATGAAGTGAATGCGGCAAGCGAAAATGCAGTAGCAAGTGTTAATGCCGCTGCTACAACAGCTGCACAGGCTGCAGTAGCTACAACTCAGGCAGCAGCTACAACTGCACAGGCAGCTGAGGCACCTGCAGAGCCAGTAAATACAGAAGGCGAGACAGAGGTTCTTCGCGGACCAGTTATGGATGCGGCAGAAGTTGAGGAAACTCCAAAGCAGTCCAAGAAGTTCGGTAAGAAGAACAAGAAGAATAAGAAGGGCAAGAAGAACGAGGCTCCAGTTGAGGAAGCACCAGTAGAAGAGGCTCCTGTACAGGAAGCTCCAGCAGAGGAAGTTAAGGAAGCTCCAGTTGAGGAAGCTGAGGCACCAGCATCTTCTAATGTAGAAACTCCTGAACTTGATGAGATGCTCCAGGCTGAAGGAATCAGTCTTACAGAAGGAGACACAGTTGGAAACATTATGGAAATGTTCAACGCTGGATTCAGTATCATCGAGATATCCAAGGTTCTTGGCATCGGAGTTGGCGAAGTAAAAGCTGTTATCGATAAGCAGCAGGGTTAATCAAGAAGCCAAACTGATAAGAATTAAAGAATCTGAATTAAGGAGTAGGATAAAGATATGAATAGAAAATATTTACTTCGCGGAATGGGTATCGGACTGATACTTGGTGCTGGTATAAGTTATGCAGCATTTGTCACGATTCCAGGAAATGCTAATAAAAATGATGAAAATGCAGTAGCAGTTGAAACTACTGAAGCTGAGGTGACTACTGAGGAAGTTACAGAGGCAACTAAGTTAGAAGCTGTGGAAGCTACAAAGACAGAAGCATCTGTAACAGAAGCAACTGCAGATGAGGCAGAGGCAACTACAGAGGCTACAACAGAAGCTACAACTGAGGCAACCACAGAGGCAACAACAGAAGCAACAACTGAGGTGACTACAGAGGCAACCACAGAAGCTACAACTGAGGCAACTACAGAAGCTACAACAGAAGCCAAGACAGAAGAGAAGAAGAGCGACAAGAAGTCAGGCAAAGCTACTATCACAGTTACTTCAGGAATGTCTTCAGAAGATGTATCACAGCTTCTTGAAAATGCAGGACTTGTAAAGTCTGCTACAGAGTATAATACATGGCTTATCCAGAAGGGTTATGATTCACAGCTCCATATTGGAGAGTTTGAAATCGAGAGTGGAGCATCTAATGAAGAGATAGCTAAGACACTCATGACTCAGGGTAAGTAATAAGAGGCTCTGATAGTTACATTTAAATGATATAAAAGATTAGAAAAACCCCTTGCATAAGGGGTTTTTTTATGCTAATATACCCTTTGCGGCTCTAGACATAGACCGTGAAAATATACATGTGGATTTAAGTAGTTCGGTGCCGCTGGCTCAGTAAGTGCTTAGAAAGATAGCATTTATGGCGGTTTACATGCTTAAAAGGAAGTCCACAGAAGAATAAACCAGGAGGTGTAATATGAGCGTTATTTCAATGAAACAGTTACTTGAGGCAGGTGTTCACTTTGGTCACCAGACTAGAAGATGGAACCCTAAGATGGATGAGTTCATCTACACAGAGCGTAATGGTATCCACATCATCGATCTTCAGAAGACAGTTGGAAAGATGGATGAGGCATACAAGGCTGTATTTGATACAGTTGCTAATGGTGGTACAGTTCTTTTCGTAGGAACAAAGAAGCAGGCTCAGGACTCAATCCAGTCAGAGGCTGAGAGATGTGGTATGTATTTCGTTAACCAGAGATGGCTTGGTGGAATGCTTACAAACTTCAAGACAATCCAGTCAAGAATTGACACACTCAAGAAGTACAAGAAGATGGAAGAAGATGGTACATTTGATGTACTTCCTAAGAAGGAAGTAGTTAACATCAAGAAGCAGATGGAGAAGCTTCAGAAGAACCTTGGTGGTATCGAAGGTATGAAGAGACTTCCTGACATCATCTTCGTTGTAGATCCTCACAAGGAGAAAATCTGTGTTCAGGAGGCACATGCACTTGGCATTCCTCTTATCGGTATCGCTGATACAAACTGTGATCCAGATGATCTCGACTTTGTTATCCCAGGAAATGATGACGCTATCCGTGCAGTAAAGCTTATCGTAGCTAAGCTTGCTGATGCTGTTATCGAAGCTAGCGAAGGTTATGCAGCTACAGAGACAGAAGTAGCTGAGGGTGCTGACGTAGCTGAGGAAGCTGCAGCAGAGGACGCTGAGTAATCACATTTCGAACTTATAACAAAGATTATATGAATTAATAGGAGGATAAATAAATGGCTATTACAGCAGCAGACGTAAAGAAACTTAGAGAAATGACAGGCGCTGGTATGATGGACTGTAAGAAGGCTCTTACAGAGACAGATGGCGATTTCGATGTAGCAGTAGATTTCCTTCGTAAGAAGGGTCTTGCTACAGCTGAGAAGAAGGCTGGTAGAATCGCAGCTGAAGGTATCGTAGCAACTGTAGTTTCAGATGACGATAAGACAGCAACAATCATCGAAGTTAACTCAGAGACAGACTTCGTTGCTAAGAACGAGAAGTTCCAGACATATGTAAATGGTCTTGCAACACAGATCAACACAGGCGATTATGCTGACATGGCAGCATTTCTTGCTTCAAAATCAGCTATCGATGGCGCTTCTACAGTAGAAGAGTATCATAAGTCAATGGTTGCAACAATCGGTGAGAACCTTACAATACGTAGATTTGAGAAGGTTACAGGCGATGTTGTAGTATCATATATCCACATGGGTGGTAAGATTGGTGTTCTTGTAAATGCTACATCAGACAAGAACACAGATGAGATCAAGGAAGCTATGAAGAACATAGCTATGCAGATCGCAGCTATGAATCCTTCATATGTTAAGAGAGATGAGATCTCAGCTGATCAGCTTCAGAAGGAGAAGGAAATCATCATCGACAGCTCACTTGCTGATCCTGCTTCACTTCCAAAGCCACTTCTTAACGCACTCTTCGACGAGGCTATTGCTAACAAGGTAGCTGAGTACGCTGAGGACGGTAACAAGGGTTGGGCTGAGGCTGATGTTGCTATCTTCGAGGAGAAGAAGGCAGAGGGTAACCTCAACTTCCTTTTCAACTTCCTTTCAGATCAGGCTGTACAGGTTCTTAGAGACCTTGCTTCAGCTCATAAGGATGAGTACCTTGAGAACAAGATCTTCGCTGGTCTTGTAGAGGGACGTTTCTCAAAGCATCTTAAGGAAATCTGCCTTGTAGATCAGACATATGTAAAGGCTGAGAACAAGGAATCAGTTAAGCAGTATGTTGAGCAGGTTGCTAAGGCAACAGGTGCTAACTTCGATATCAAGAGCTTCGTTCGTTTCGAGACAGGTGAAGGACTTGAGAAGAAGAATGAAGACTTCGCAGCAGAGGTTGCTGCTCAGATGAATCAGTAATCTAGATTATCTTAGATATTGTTACACGAAAAAGTGCTTGATTTTCAAGCACTTTTTTGTTATTATCATTTAGAACTTAATAATGCTTACTAGAGTGGGTTCGGGTTCCGGATCCACTTTTGTTTATGCAGAGAAAACCTGTAAGGAGAAAGAATGAAGAAACAGGACATTGAGAAGAGAACCGAGGAACTGGTTCAAGACATAATTGATAGCGGCGGCTATGAGTTATGGGACGTAGAGTACGTCAAGGAAGGCTCTGATTACTACCTGAGGGTGTATGCAGATAAGGAAGGCGGCATCATGATAGATGATTGTGTCACTATCAGTAGAGCGCTTGAAGCAAAGCTTGATGCAGAAGACTTTATCGAGGAAGCATACATTTTGGAGGTAAGCTCACCAGGTCTTACCAGAAAGCTAAAGAAAGATAAGGACTACGACAGAAGTATAGGAAAGCTCGTATTCGTAAAGCTGTATAAGGTTGAGCAGGGAGCTAAGGAGTTCGTAGGACGACTGAAGGAAGTTGATGACAAACTACTGAAGCTTGATATAGATGGAGACGAAGTAGTTTTAGATAGAAATAATATATCAAGTGCAAGACTTGAATATGAAGATTAAAGGGAGGATAAAATGACAGAGATAATTGAGGCTTTAAACAAGCTGGAAAAAGAGAAAGGCATCTCCAAGGAGATAATGATTGAGTCTATAGAGAAGGCTATTATATCAGCCTGTGAGAAGGATTTCGGAAAGGATGCTGTAAAGGTTGTTATGGATCCAGAATCTGGTGAGATAACAGTTACTGCTCCAAAGCAGGTTGTTGATGAGATCAACGATCCTAACACTGATATTCTTATAGAAGATGCTAAGCACATTGATCCTGACTGCGAGATCAACGATTTCGTAGAGTGTGAGATCAAGACTCTCGATTTTGGTCGTATCGCTGCCCAGAAGGCAAGAGGTATTATCCTCCAGAATCTTAAGGAAAATGAGAGAAAAGCTGTATATGATTACTTCAAAGAGAAGGAGAACACAATCATTACAGGTATTGTACAGAGACGTTCTGGCTACAATCTCAACATCACTCTTGATGAGAAGACAGAGACCATGCTGAGTTCAAGAGAGATGATCCCAGGAGAAAGATATAATCCTGGTGATAGAATCAAGCTTTACATCGTATCTGTAAAGCTTAATGAGAAGGGTGGTTTCAGAATCATTACTTCCAGAACACATCCTAACTATGTAAAGCTGCTCTTCGAGCGTGAGGTATCTGAGATTAAAGATGGTACAGTAGAGATCATGAACATAGCTCGTGAGGCTGGTTCACGTTCAAAGCTTGCTGTATGGTCTAACGATCCTGATGTAGATGCAGTTGGTGCTTGCGTAGGTCTTAACAGCATCCGTATTAATAACATTTTAGCTGACCTTGCAGATGAGAAGATCGATATCATCGAGTGGGATGAGAATCCTGCCGTATTTATCGAGAATGCACTTCGTCCAGCACCGGTTATATCTGTAGATGTTGATGAAGAAGCTGGTTTTGCAAGAGTTGTTGTTCCAGATGATAAGCTGTCACTTGCTATCGGTAAGGAAGGACAGAATGCTCGTCTTGCAGCAAAGCTTACTAACTTCAAGATTGATATCAAGAGCCAGAGCCAGGCTGCTGCTGAAGGCGATGACTTCGATGATTATGATGACGATGATGAAGAAGAGATTACAGCTGTAACTGATGAGGAAGTTGCTGCTGCTATCGAAGAAGCAGAGGCTGAGGCAAATGCTGAAGAATCTTCAGATGAAACTCCAGCTGAGGAAAGTGCTGACGAGGAATAAGAAGGAGATAGCTTGAGTACTAAAAAGAAGAATATTGGTCGAAAGCCCATGAGAAAATGTGTCTCGTGTGAAGCAGAAAAGCCAAAGTCAGATATGACGAGAATAGTTCTCTCAGGTCGAAATACTGAGATAGATTCAGTAGTCAAGGATGACAGCGGCAAGCAGCATGGGCGCGGCGCATATATATGTAAAAATGAAAAATGTATCGATAAAGCATTAAGTGACGGACTGATTGATGAAGAAGTCTACGCGGTATGCATGGAGGAGGCTGCAAAGTATAAGCTGAGTCTGCTTCCTATCGCAATGAAGGCCGGGGCTATAGCGGCTGGAGAATACCAGTGTGAAGAGTCAATCAAGTCGGGAGAAGCGTACTTCGTGATAATAGCGGAAGATGCTTCGGATAATACCAGAAAGAAGTTCGAGGATAAGTGTTCCTACTATGAGGTTCCTTATGTCATTTACGGAGAGAAGGAAAATCTGGGACAGCTTATAGGAAAGGCTGAACGTTCAGTTATTGCGGTTAAGAAAGAAGATTTTGGTACTCAGTTCATAATAAGATTTGGAGGTAATGAATGAAAATATTACTATTTGCGAAAGAATTAACTAAAGAAGCGGGTAGACAGGTTCCACCTAGCGAAGTAGTTAGAGTTCTATCCAAGAAAAGAGACGGTCTCACGATGGCCTCTGATATAGATGATACTCTTATGGCATATGCCAAGATGATGATCACAGGTGAGAAGGCTCCAGCTCCTGCAAAGAAGGCTGAGGCTAAGACAGCTGCAGCGCCAGCTAAGAAGCCTGCAAAGAAGGCTGCACCTAAGACAACAGAAGAGAAGAAGGAGAAGTCAACTTCTTCAAAGACTTCTTCAAAGCCAGCTGCTAAGAAGGTTACACCTCTTAAGCCTAGAGTATCTGCAGAAGAGAAAGAGGCTATGAAGAAGGGCCCTGCTGCACTTGCTGCATATAGAAGAAAGATGGCTGCTGCAGACGCTGCTGCGAACGCTACAGCTAAGAAGGCTGCAAAGCCAGCTGAGGAGACAGAAGCTCCTAAGACAGAAGCTTCTAAGGTTGAGGAGAAGACAGAAGAGGTTAAGCCAGCTGCAGAGACAAAGTCAGCTGAGACTCCTGTAGAGACAGCTCCAGTAGCTGAAACAAAGGAAGCTAAGGCTCCAGCAGAGGAAGCTCCAGCAGCTGAGACTACAGAGGTTAAGGAAGAGGCTAAGAAGGATACAAAGAAAGAAGCTTCAAATGACAGACCTGCTAGATCAGAAAAGTCTGACAGACCTGCTAAGAATGATAGAAATGATAGAAAAGACAGATCAGATTCTGATAAGTTTGATAGAAAGTCCAAGGGTTCTAAGCCAGCTAAGGCTGAAGCTGCAGAAGCTCCTTCAGATTCAAAGAAGTCCTCAGGTAGAAAGGGCGACAAGTCTAAGGACAAGGAGAAGGAAGCTCGTAGAGAGAACCGCGAGACACGTAACTCAAGACGTGAGGATAAGCGTTCTAAGAAGGACTTCAGAAATGTAGACGATATGGATACTGGCGAGAGAAGAAAGAAGCCAGCTAAGAAGCAGGAGAAGAAGGAAGAAGAAGTAATCAAGACAGTTACACTTCCTGAGGTTCTTACACTTGGCGAGTTCGCTTCTAAGATCAAGCAGCCAGTTAACCAGCTTATCAAGAAGCTCTTCCTTGAAGGAAAGATGTATACTGTTAATTCAGACATTACTTACGAAGAGGCTGAACTGATTGCGCTGGAGTATAACATTATATGTGAGCAGGAAGTTAAGGTTGATATCGTTGAGGAAGCTCTTAAGGATATCGAAGATCCAGAGGATTCACTTGTTACAAGACCTCCTGTTGTCTGCGTTATGGGTCACGTTGACCACGGTAAGACATCACTTCTTGATGCTATTCGTAAGACTAGCGTTACTGAAGGCGAGGCTGGTGGTATCACACAGCATATCGGTGCTTACACAGTAGAAATAAACGGACGTAAGATCACATTTCTTGATACTCCTGGACACGAGGCATTTACAGCTATGCGTCTCCGTGGTGCTATGGCTACAGATATTGCAATCCTCGTTGTCGCTGCTGATGATGGTGTTATGCCACAGACTGTTGAGGCTATCAACCATGCAAAGGCTGCAGGTATCGAGATCATCGTTGCCGTTAACAAGATAGATAAGCCAAGTGCTAACATAGAGAGAGTTAAGCAGGAGCTTACTGAGTATGGCCTTATCGCTGAGGATTGGGGTGGAAATACAGTATTTGCACCTGTATCTGCTCATACTCATGAAGGTATCGATAACCTGCTTGAGATGATACTTCTTACAAGCGATATTCTTGAACTTAAGGCTAATCCAAATCGTAAGGCTCGTGGTATCGTTATCGAGGCTAAGCTGGATAAGGGTCGTGGTGCTGTCGCAACACTTCTTGTACAGAAGGGAACTCTTAAGGTTGGAGACTTCATCGCTATCGGTGAGTCCCATGGACGTGTTAGAGCGATGACAGATGATAAGCAGAAGCAGCTGAAGGAAGCAACTCCTTCTATGCCTGTTGAGATCATCGGTCTTGACGCTGTACCTAACACAGGTGAGATATTCATAGCTACTGACAACGAGAAGGAAGCTAGAAATATCAGCAATGCATTTATCACAAGAGGTAAGGAGAATCTTATCGCTGAGACAAAGGCTAAGATGTCACTTGACGATATCTTCAGTCAGATGCAGGAGGGTACTCTTAAGGAACTTAACATCATCATCAAGGCTGATGTTCAGGGTTCTGTAGAGGCACTTAAGCAGAGTCTTCTCAAGCTTTCTAACGAAGAGATTCTTATCAAATGTATTCACTCTGGAGTTGGTGCCATCAATGAATCTGATGTTACTCTTGCAGGAGCATCAGGAGCTATCATTATCGGTTTCAATGTTCGTCCAGAGCCAGTTGCTAAGCAGCTTGCAGATAACGAGAAGGTTGATATCCGTCTCTATAAGGTTATCTACAATGCTATCGACGACATCGAGTCAGCTATGAAGGGTATGCTCGATCCTATCTTCGAGGAGAAGGTAATCGGTCATGGTGTTATCCGTCAGACCTTCAAGGCTTCAGGTGTCGGAACAATCGCCGGTACATTTGTTGAGGACGGAGCTATCGAGAGAAATGCATCTGCACGTATCTCACGTGGTGGCGATCTTATCTGGGAAGGCAAGATTGCATCCCTCAAGAGATTCAACGATGATGCCAAGGAAGTTAAGGCAGGTTACGAGTGCGGTATCGTATTCGAGAATTATAACGACGTTCGCGAGGACGACACTATCGAAGTATACAAGATGGTAGAAATCCCACGCGACTAAACTTTAAAATAAAGTCAAATGAGTCAAATGAGTCACCTCGCACGTCCGACGTAAAGGTGACTCAAAAATGAGTCAACCTTTACGTCGGACGTGGGAGGTGACTCATTTTAACGCAATTTAGAAAGGTAGATTTATGAGAGGTAAGAGTCCTAAGGGTGCGCGCATCAACAGTGATGTGCAGCGTGTCATTAGTCACATTATCGAGTTCGAGATCAAGGACCCAAGGGTTAACTCTCTTGTGTCAGTGGTCAAGTGCGACGTGACCAATGATTTAAAGGAATGTAAATGTTATATATCTGTATTGGGTGATGAAGAAGCTGGAAAGTCTACTATTGATGGACTTAACAGTGCTAAGGGTTTCGTAAGAAAACGCCTTGCAGAGTCACTTAATATGAGATATACACCTGAGATAACATTTGTGCTTGATAGATCAATCGAGTATGGTGTTATGATGTCTAAGAAGATAGACGATATTATGAAAGGCGAATCAGATGGCGAGTGATACTATAAAGAAGTCAAAGAGACTCCATCAGATGATTGGTGATGCCAACACTATAGCTATAATCGGCCACATTCATCCAGATGGTGATTGCATAGGCTCAACTATGGCTATGTATAACTACATTATAGATAACTACGAAGGCAAGTCCATTCAGGTATACGCAGAAGAGTTTTCACCTGATTTCATGATAATAAATGGAACTGACAAGATAAATCATACTGCAACCGACAAGAGATATGATCTTGCTATATCCCTTGATGTGTCGACGCTGGAGCGAATGGGCGATTTTAGAGATATCTATAACAGCGCTATATCAACTATATGTATCGATCATCATGTCAGCAATGAGGGCTTCGGTGATCTCTGTTATGTATCTCCGAATGCATCTAGTGCATGTGAGGCACTTTGCGATCTTATAGATCTCGAGAAGGTCAGCCTTAATACAGCCACAAGCCTCTTTCTGGGTATCGTACATGATACAGGAGTATTTAGATATTCCTGCACAGGTAGAAGAACTATGGAGCTGGCTGGACTTTTCATGAGCATGGGTGTCAACTCAGAGCAGATCATAGATGATACATTTTTCAAGAAGACAAGACGTCAGAATCTTCTCGGCGCCAGAGTTATGACAGAGTCAAAGCTCTTGCTTGATAACAGGCTGATCTTCGGCATAGTTACAAGTGATCTTTTTGAAGAAATGAAATGTACCAAGATGGATACTGATGGCATAGTCGAGCAGCTTCGTCAGACCGACGGAGTAGAGGTATCTCTCTTCGCATATCAGCTGTCAGATAAGAAGTTCAAGTATAGTCTTCGTGCCAAAGCAAAGGTAGATGTAAATAAGGTTGCAACCACATTTGGCGGTGGCGGTCACGTGAAGGCAGCAGGCTTCGAGTCAGAGAAGCCATACGAAGAAGTTCTTGCCACAGTTGCTGAACTCGTAAAGGCACAGCTTGACGGCTAGAACATACGGACAGGATTTATGTATAACGGAATTGTAAATATATACAAGGAGCAAGGCTTCACATCCCACGATGTAGTAGCAAAGCTTAGAGGCATTTACGGCCAGAAGAAGATTGGTCACACAGGTACCCTGGATCCTATGGCGGAGGGCACGCTGATCGTCTGTCTCGGTCAGGCAACTAAGCTGTCAGACCTTATTCTGACAAAGGATAAGCAGTACATCGCCAAGATGAAGCTGGGCCTTGTTACAGATACAGACGATATAACTGGAAATGAAACTGCTTCCGATGAAGAAGCAGCGAGCAAGCTTTTTGAAGGCGTGCAGGATGAATCATCTACTAGTTCTAAAGATATAGCTAAACTCATGGAAGATACATTTGAAGGCTTCCTTGGTAAATCCATGCAGATACCTCCAATGTATTCAGCTATAAAAGTAAATGGCAAGAAGCTCTACGAATATGCTAGAGCTGGAATAGTTATAGAGCGTGAGCCTCGACCTATAGAAATATATGAGATGAAACTTATAGACATTCTGCCAGAGACTCACGAAGTATCCTTCAGTGTAAGATGCTCCAAGGGCACTTACATCCGTAGTCTCATAAGAGACATTGGAGAAAAGCTGGGAACCGGCGCCACTATGTCTGGCCTCATAAGAGACGAGGTAAATGGCATAAAGGCTGTGGACGGTTACCGTATATCTGATCTTCAGACTCTGAAGGAAGAAGGAAAGCTAGGTGAAACTGTTCAGCCAATGGATAAGCTTCTCGAAAGTGTTCCAGCGGTTGAAGCGTTAGATAGTAGCGAAAAGCTACTAACAAATGGCAATCGCCTAAGACCGGATGGAATTAAGCTGATAAATGATAATTCAACTTCTTCAACTGTAGAAGGAGATGATTCATCAGATGTATTAAAAAGCTCGGATTTTATAAGAGTATATTATAAGGGCGAACTTAGAGCTCTTTACAGCTACGACGCTGAAAAAAAAGATTTTAAGGTATTTAAAATGCTATGAACAACACTATGAATAATGACAGTAAGAAAGTAGCTTTAACTATAGGAAAGTTTAACGGCTTTCATCTTGGACATCAGACACTCCTTAGAGATATAACTAAGGCAGCAGCTGAGCAGGGGATGACACCGAAGATACTGAAGCTTGTTACAAAAGATGGCGACATTTTTGACAAGGTAGAAGTAGAGGACTTTCTGAAAGATAGATTTCCTTCGATAGAAGGAGTGGAATATATAACATTTAGCCCAGAGTTTGCTAAAATGAGTCCTGAGGAGTTTGTATCCGAAGTGCTTGTGAAGCAGATGAATGTAGGCTATGTTGCAGTCGGCGTAGATTTTCGATTTGGTAAAGATAGAGCCGGCGATACAGATACCTTAAGAGAACTTGGAAGCAAGTACGGCTTCGAGGTAAGTATCTTAGAAAAGCTTATGATCGAAGGAAGTATTGTGAGTTCATCCCTTATAAGAGAGAAACTCTCTGACGGAGATATGGATAGTACCAAAATGTACCTTGGCAGACCTTACTCGATCAAAGGAACGGTAGAGTCAGGAAAGAAGCTGGGACGTACTCTTGGATATCCAACAGTAAATATATCCCTAGATGCAGATAAGATCCTTCCAAGATATGGAGTATATTCATCAGTTGTTAGGATTTTTGATGGCAACGAGTGGCATAATCATAGAGGCATCACCAATATAGGCAAGCGTCCGTCTATCGACGATGGAGATAATGCGACGGTCGAAAGCTTTATATATGATTTTAATGATGATATCTATGGATTTGATGTTATAATAGTACCTGAAGTTTTTATTAGGGGTGAGATAAGGTTTTCGAGCCTGGATGAGCTGACACAGCAGATAACAAGGGACATCGATTACGCATCATCTATAACGCACCAGTAGCTCAGTGGATAGAGCAATGGCCTCCGGAGCCATGTGCGTGGGTTCGATTCCCGTCTGGTGCAATTTATTCCCTGAAAGGCGACAAGGTCGCCGGAGGGATTGCAATCTGGTACAAGTAAATAAATTTATAGATTCAACATATTTTAAATAATTAGTGAGGATAATTGATATGGCAAAGAACAGGAAACAGGAAGTTAAGATCAAGAAGCTACTCATAGCGGTATGGGCGGTTTTCATAATGGCTCTCGTTTCTCTTGGCGTTATCGTGTATAACAAGAGAGACACCGTCAAGGAAGACTTGGATATGTCATTTACAACCAGATTCTCATATCAGACAAATGCTAATCCTGATATCAACGCATTGATAATCACTTATCTTAGTGCTATGTCATCAAGTGATCAGGCTACACTTCAGAGCTGCGTTGTCGATCCTTCTCAGTTTGATAACATGTCAGTAGTTCAGAGCCAGTCAAGAGTCATCACATCATATAAGAACATTAACTGCTATACTATAGAGGGTATGGATGAGAACTCAACAGTAGTATATGCTATAGCGAATATATCTATCATAAATGTTGAGTCAACACCACTTGATATGCTCGGACCATACTATGTAGTTAAGAAGGATGGTCATTATCTGATTGATAACACTATGCTAAGTCAGGATGTATCAGACTATATGGAGAAGCTTAGTCATACATCAGATATCCAGGATCTTTACAAGATGGTCAAGGATGATGAGGACAAGAAGGCAGAGCAGGATCCAGCATTCAAGGAGTTCCTGAATCGACTGAATAATTAATATATTATTTGACTAATAAAAATGTTATGTTATAATTTATTTAGAGGATAGCGGCGATGACCAGCTATCGTGGCTGTGAAACAAGTAGCTGTTTCGGTATGCAGTTTCTTATGGAGCCAGCCTGTGGGTTATGCGGTCACCACAAACCGAATAGGTTCATTTGAACCGAAAGAAAACGCAATATTTTAGGGTCTTGTGAAATGCAAGACCCTTTGTTATTTTTGGGGGTAATTTATAGATTTAATGATAATAAAAAAATATGATGTAAAGGATATTCTTTTAGATTCTGCATATAAGTGGAAAGAATTAATAAATTATAAATATGTGATTACTTATGGATATAAATGAGGCCATGTGCATATGCACATGGCCTTATATTTTACTGAATATAAAGTATAGTTTTTTATTCGGAATCAGAGATGACGGAGATATCGATTCCTCTAGGTTGTACGGCAGTAGAGAATACAATCTGTGTCTCAGTTTTTCCGAATGTCTGCAGCTTGCCGATGAAGACATCGAGCTCCTGTGTGCTAGGGAAGCATACCTTGATAAGCATCGAGTAATTACCAGTTACACAGTTACATTCGAGGACATTTGGACAAGCTTCTATAAATGGATAGAACTCAGCCTTCTGATGTGGCTCAAGTGTTAGATTGATAAATGCTGTGATATGGTATCCAAGTGTCACAGGATCAAGAGTGGCATGATAACCAGTCAGGATTCCCTGACTCTCCAGTCTTTCGATTCTCGCAGATACAGCTGGAGAAGATAACTGAACCTTCTCTGCCAGATATTTAAGTGGGTATCTAGCGTTCTCCTGTAATAGGGATATTATCTTGCAATCAATTTTATCCATGATTATCTCCAAATTATTATTTTACTTAATTATTTTATGTAATATGCGTCAGCACCTTTGCATTATAAATCATTTGTGGCGAAAGTGCCACACTTTTTTTATTTTTTTAAGTTGGTAGGCGTATTTTATTATAGTTAGAAAGCCGATACGATATTCTTGAATAAATGTACGAAAAATGATACACTCATATGATATGGAAAATGAAGAAAACATTAGAATAAATAAGTATTTAAGCCAGGCTGGAGTGCTTTCGCGTCGTAAGGCAGATGAAGCAATCTCCAGGGGTGAAGTACGTATAAATGGCGTGATCGCAGTTAGCGGTGACAAGGTAAGCCCAGGGGATACGGTTGAGTATCTGGGAAAACCAGTTACTACCAAGGAAGTAGAGCGAGTTATCCTCGCTTATAACAAGCCACTGGGACTTGTATGCACATCTAAAGATGCGGATAAAGACAGTATTTTCAGAAAGATAGATTATCCTGATATGCTGTACTATGTTGGAAGACTTGATAAGAACTCTCAGGGACTCCTGCTTCTCACTAACGATGGCGAGCTTGCCAATCAGATTCAGAAGGCTCGCAACAATCATGAGAAGGAATACGTAGTTCGAGTAAATAAGCCGCTTACAGCAGCATTTGTCCGTGGAATGATGAGTGGAGTACCTCTAGAAGTAGAGCAGGGGGACGGCACTGAATCCAAGAAGGTCAGAGTTACTAAGGAATGCTTAGTTGAACAGACGGGAAAGAATACATTTAGAATAACTCTTACTGAAGGAATCAATCGACAGATCCGCCGAATGTGCGAGCATTTCGGATATAGAGTAACCTTCCTGAAGCGTGTCAGAGTAATGAATGTTGGACTTGGTAATCTACCGATAGGAGAATACAGAAAGCTGACTGCCAACGAAGAGAGGATACTTCGTAGTTTGATCAAGTAATGAACTGGGTTGAGTTACATTTCAATCAAGTTATAAAGAATGACTATATGTATATAGGAAAGTAGTATTAGTTGTTATAGCCAGAATATTATATAAGTAGATAAAATAGCAATATAATTAGTTCACAGATTGCAGGATAATATATGGATAAGATATCAAGAATTAAAGAATTAGTAGAAATCCTGAATAAAGCATCGAAGGCGTATTACGCAGAGGACGTGGAAATCATGTCCAACTTCGAGTACGACAAGCTCTACGATGAACTTGTAAGCCTAGAGGCAGAGACAGGCACAATCCTCGCCAACAGCCCTACACAGAACGTAGGATATGAAGTGGTGAGCGAGCTTCCAAAGGAGAGACATCCAGCCAGGATGTTATCCCTTGATAAGACAAAGGAAGTCGACGCGCTCGTCAGCTGGCTCGGTGACCACAAGGGACTTCTCTCGTGGAAGATGGATGGACTCACAGTCGTACTGACCTACGATAACGGCGAGCTCATCAAGGCAGTTACTCGTGGAAATGGAGAAATCGGCGAAGTTATAACAGCGAATGCGAAGACATTTGTGAATATACCTCGCAGCATAAGCTACAAGAAGAGTATTACGATTCGAGGAGAAGCGATAATCACTTACTCTGAGTTCGAGAAGATAAATGAATCTATCGAGGATGTAGATGCTAAGTACAAGAATCCAAGAAATCTATGTAGTGGCTCAGTTAGACAGCTGTCCAGCAAGATCACTGCAGAGAGAGGCGTTAGGTTCTATGCATTTTCGATGGTAGAACCAGAAGATGCAGAGCTTCTTGCAAGCTTTGAAAATAGTTTTGAGAAGAGATTCGAGTTCCTAAAGGGGCTCGGTTTTGACGTTGTAGAATACGAGGCCGTAACAGCAGATACTCTGCCAGATATGGTGAAAGCCTTCGCCACGAAGATTCCATCGAACGATTTTCCGACAGATGGACTAGTGCTTTCCTTTGATGATACGGCATATGGCAAGAGCCTTGGAACTACAGCTAAGTTCCCAAGGGATGCGATAGCATTTAAGTGGCAGGATGAAGAGGCCGAGACAACACTTCGAGATATCGAGTGGAGTCCATCGAGAACAGGACTCATTAACCCAGTTGCCATCTTCGATACAGTCGAGCTAGAAGGCACAGACGTAAGTCGCGCCAGCCTCCACAACATCACATATGTGAAGGATATGCAGCTCGGAATCGGCGACAGGATTAAGGTTTACAAGGCCAACATGATCATTCCTCAGCTTTCAGAGAATCTGACAAAGTCAGGTAATCTTCAGGTGCCAGATACCTGCCCAGCGTGCGGTGGAAGTACTGAGATTAGAAATGATAATGGAACAGAGACGCTTAACTGTGTGAACCCAGCCTGTCCAGCAAAGAACATCAAGCTATTCTCACTCTTTGTATCGAGAAATGCTATGAATATCGATGGCATGTCAGAAGCAACTATCGAAAGATTTATTGGTGCAGGTATAATGCATCGATTATCAGATATATATCATTTGTCCGAGCACCGCGAAGTGATTGTGACTATGGAAGGCTTCGGCGAGAAGTCATATGACAAGCTTATAAAAGCTATAGATACATCTAGGAAGGCCGATATGGCAGCATTCCTATATGGACTTGGTATTCCTGGTTTTGGAGTGGCAAATGCAAAGCTAATCGTTAAGGCGTATAAGAGCGATTTTAGTGCTATAATGGATGCTGTTCCTGAAGACCTGATGGAGATTGACCAGGTTGGTGAGGTGCTAGCAAGAGATTTTGCGGCATACTTCAGTGATGAAGAAAAACGCGCCGAAGTGATGCGTCTCTTAGATGAGATAGAATTTGTAATAGAAGAGAATACTTCAGAGCAGGATCTCGAGGGTATGACATTTGTTATAACAGGTTCCCTTGAGACATACCCTAACAGAGATGCCCTGAAGAAAGAAATAGAGGACCGTGGCGGTAAGGTAGCAGGTAGTGTTAGCGCCAAAACCACAGCTCTTATCAATAATGATATAGCTTCCAACTCTTCAAAGAATAAGAAGGCGAAGAGTCTTGGAATCCCGATCATCTCAGAGGAGATGTTCAAAAATAATCAGTTTACATAAAATATTCGAGGAAATGATAAAATGCCGATAAGAATTGATAATGATCTACCTGTAAAACAAATACTTGAAGAAGAAAATATCTTCGTAATGGATGAAAACAGGTCTAATAGTCAGGATATTCGACCTATAGACATCCTCATACTGAACCTGATGCCACTTAAGGAAGACACAGAATTGCAGCTTCTCAGAAGTCTGTCCAACACACCGCTTCAGGTAAATATCACATTTGTAAGAACAGTATCATATGAGTCAAAGCACACTTCCCGTGATCATCTAGAGAAGTTCTACTCTAGCTTCAAGGAAGTAAGAAAGCACAAGTGGGACGGAATGATCATCACAGGTGCTCCAGTAGAGAAAATGAGATTTGAAGATGTAGAGTACTGGGATGAGCTGACCAAGATAATGGACTGGGCAAATGATAACGTAACCTCGACTCTTCATATCTGTTGGGGAGCTCAGGCCGGACTATATTATCATTATGGAATAAATAAGTATGAGCTTCCTAAGAAGCTATCAGGAATCTATGAGCATCGTACAATGCATAAGAGTCAGGAACTTGTTCGAGGATTCGATGATACATTTCTGGCACCTCACTCCAGATATACTGGAATAGATGCAGTAGCAGTACGTAACAATCCAAATCTAGTTGTTCTAGCTGATTCGGTACTTTGCGGCCCATATATCATTTTGGGTGATGGCGGAAAAAATATCTTCATCACAGGCCATCCTGAGTATGACACACTCACATTAGATCAGGAGTATCATCGTGACCTGGGTAAAGGTATCGACCCAGATATCCCAGTAAACTACTATCCAGGTGATGATCCATCCAGAAAGCCAGTGAAGTCATGGCGCTGCCACGCGAACACACTTTACACGAATTGGCTGAATTATTACGTATATCAGAGCACACCTTATGATTGGACAGCAAGGAGTACGGAAAGCGAGTAATTGTTGAAACATATTTTGTGCAAAAAAAGTTTTTAGAGTCATATTTATAATGTATTTGTAAGTTAAAGATATGGTTTTAAAAAGGAGAAAATATTATGTTAGATTTTATTCTTGCTCTTCCAACTGCAATAGTAGGCTTTTTTGTAATCATTTTTAGTTATATTAAGGATTTCATAAAAGGTGAAAAACAGGAGAATGGAGAAGACTATAGAATACTCCTTCTTTGTATATTTGGCTTTGGAATTATATCAATAATTCTTTGGCCAATCATGATTATTCCACATGGTGCTAAGAAGATAGTTTCTTTTGTGAAAGAAAAATTAAAAAAGTAAAAATATAGTGAAGATAAGGCGATAGGACGTTATGAGTAGAGATACTTGTGACGTCCTTTTTGTTGGGAGAAACTATGGATAGTTATTTATATTATCTTTGACTTACTTCGCAAAAATGAATATAATATACATATCTTGAATATGTTAGCAAACCCGACGAAAGTCGGCGACGCAAAGCTATTAGGGCCTGTGAAATGGTAGCCAGTTGCAACTAGAGTATAAACGCATCGGAGTAGATCAGTTTAAGGTCTTCACCGGTGTTTTTTGTTTATTCGAGAGGCATTTATATGGATAAATATTTAACAATAAAAGAAGTAGCAGAGAAGTGGAATCTATCAACAAGAAGAGTCCAGAAAATGTGTGCAGATGGACTTATCCCTGGGGTAATCCATTTCGGCAAAGCATGGGCTATTCCTGCAGATGCAGAAAAACCTGCGGATGGACGGATAACCACGGGAAAGTATAGGGATTGGAGAAAGAAAGATAAACTAGATGGGGAATAAACTCTTTACTTCTATTTATTCTATAAAAAAAATAATTATGGGGGTAGCAACATGTCTAATCACGCTCAAAGAATCGAGGTGTTTCAGGATACACTTAATTGGATTGAATCTGATAAGGATCTTTCCGCTTCGGTAGCTAAGGCAAAGAAGCTTACTGAAGTTTTTTATGAAGATGATTATCCTGATTTAAATGTCGATAACACATATGATACTGATATTACAGTGACAAGTGACAGATCATTTCAAGCTGCAATGCGACTTGTCGCACATAATCCAGGATGTAAAGTCGCAGTAATGAATTTTGCAAATGCTTTTCATGCAGGTGGAGGAGTTGTAAGGGGTGCTAGTGCTCAGGAGGAGTGCTTATGTAGAACTTCAACGCTTTATCCACTTATCTATAGAAAATCACTTTATAATTCATTTTATAAATATCATAAAGACAAAAATACACCGAAAGCTTCAGATTCCCTGATATATACCGAAGGTGTTGTTATATGTAAGACAGATGAAGATATTCCGAAGAGAATGGATAAGAAAGATTGGGTAACGGTAGATGTAATTACCATTGCGGCTCCAGATCTAAGAAAAACCTCAAATGTGTTTTTTGGATTAGTCAATGGTGGCGGTAATATGAGTGACGCTGAGTTGTTTGGTTATCATGTCAAAAGAGCGATTCATATGTTTACCGTTGCAGCATCGAAAGGTGCTGATGTACTGGTGCTTGGAGCTTTCGGCTGCGGGGCATTTCAGAATAATCCGGAGGTGGTAGCTAGGGCATATAAGATAGCAATTCAAGAGTTTCCTAAAGTGTTTAAGAAGATTGAGTTTGCAGTGTATTGTCCACCAGGTAGTTCAAAGAACTATGATGTGTTTTCGAAAGCTTTTTTATGAAAGGGGTGACATGATATGATTCCAAAACTAATAAAATGTGATGGATGTGGATATGATATTGAGGTTGGGACATATAGAAAGTTTGTAAAATGTCCAGCTTGCGAAACCAAAAAAGATTTTGAAGGATTTGAATATAGAGAAATAGATTGGTCTGGAAGTGCATATGTGAATGTGAAATTGTGGCAGGATTGTCCGGCATGTAGAAGTAAAAATATGTTTTTAGGACCAGAAGGAAAAGTATGGAAATGTCCTGACTGTGGATATAAGATTAAGAGTAAAGAAAAAAATAATATGGTTTTTTGGTTCTGTGATGACTGCGAAGCATATCTAAACATACAAAAAGGATTTAATGAGAAAACTGGTAAGTGGAGATGTACAGAGTGTGGTTATGTGAGCAATGTTACTGAAGACAACATTATATAACATATGGGAGGGTACAGAATGAATAAATGTGTAGCATGTGGAAAAACTGCTCTTTTAGAGCATGAAGTAGGTGGAAAAATATTTTGTAATGCATGTTATCTTAAGTTGCACATGCCATTATGGGAAAATAAAACATATAATTCAGCGACTGAATTAGAAAGCCAAGAAAAGAAGGTTTTAGAGATACTAAAGAAGGGAAATTATACTGAATCTGGAGCGTTAGAAGTATTAAATATTTTCGAGGATAAAAAGAATGGTGGTTTTATTAAATCAATGGATGGGGGGTTAGGTCAAATTATTGAGTTATATAATAATCATTGTACGATTATTACAAAAAATACGTTTGCTCAAGAATCTTTAAGTGAAGATTATGCAAGAATTATGAAATCAATTACCCCACAGCAAAATAAAACAAAGGAAAATTTAAAAACTCTTGCAACTAAAGGGTTAATTCGAGGTGGTATTTCTGTTGCGGCTAATTATGCCATAGATCAAGAGTTTCCTGATAGAGAAAACTTTACTTTTTATGAAGGGGCTTATGAAGTTTTTTATAGTGAACTAAGTAGTGCTGAGATTCTTCCATCGTCAAATGAAACAAATACGAGAGTAATGAAATTGTAAGTGGTAAACCACTCGTGTACCTCTAAATTAAAGCCACCCCCGAAGGGATGGCTGTGAAAGTTACTTGTTGATTTGTTTTCGACAGCTGTCAGGTAAGGCTGTTGACCATGGCAG
>Ga0256405_10005080_pt1 | contig 23426 bp, 19 predicted proteins | sample RumenRJG_02DNA_FD_189096 | JGI IMG/M metagenome (GOLD analysis project Ga0256405, IMG submission 189096) | Bovine rumen microbial communities from Lethbridge, Alberta, Canada - RJG_02 | ecosystem: Host-associated > Mammals > Digestive system > Stomach > Rumen | place: Canada: Alberta... | reverse complement strand
GGTGTCAGCGCCTACGAGGCATTGACTGCGGCATTTGCCGGAAACGCCGAGATCGTCCTGCAGTAAGCAAGGGGTTCTGAACAGTTACGATTTTACTAATAAATATCAATGGGTAGTGATTACAGTTCTCTTAGTTTCAGTTGTGCTGTATTTCTCTGCTTTGAAAAATGACATCATCATCGCCATAGTGTTTGCGTTGATAACGTTTTTAGGAATCTCTAAAAAGAATAATACGACAAAGAAGTATGCAATTAATACTGGACTATCATTTCTAAGTGATTTAAGTATGGAAATATACCTTTGCCATATGTTTGTTTTTAGAACTACTGAAAAAATAGGACTTGATCATCTGACAGGAAGTGAAATGCTAAACTATTGTATTATTAGTTCAGTAACAATAATAGGGGCAACACTTGTGTCTGCTATATTTCGAAGAGTTCTGCATCATTTTGAAATGAGGTTAATATCACATAATACGTAATGGCTGGAGTTATATAATGAAAATTCTTATGGTTAATAAGTTTTTGTATCCAAACGGTGGATCAGAAACATATATGTTTAATTTAGGAAAATATCTGGTGTGTCAAGGGCATGAAGTTCAGTACTTTGGCATGGAGCATAAGGGCCGGATTGTTGGAAACCGAGCGAATGCTTACACTTCTGATATGGACTTCCACGGCGGATCAAAACTCTCCAAGTTGACGTATCCTTTTAAAACCATCTATAGCATAGAAGCCCGTAAACAGATTCGAAGGGTTCTTGAAGACTTCCAGCCTGATGTGGTTCACCTCAATAACTTCAACTATCAACTTACGCCGTCTGTAATACTTGAGATAGTGAAATGGAGAAAGGATACAAAGCATAAGTGCAGGATAATATACACAGCGCACGATTATCAACTTGTTTGTCCCAATCATATGATGAATAATCCGAATACAAAAACGAATTGTGAAAAATGTTTGGGGGGGCACTATTTAAATTGCGCTAAGGGAAGATGCATCCATGGTTCCTTTGCCAAGAGTCTGGTTGGTGCCATGGAGGGTGTGTATTGGAATACAAGGAAAACCTATGGGTACATTGATAAAGTAATATGTATTTCCAACTTTGAAGAGTCGAGAATAAAGAGGAATAAGTATTTAGTCGGAAAAACATGCGTTATGTACAATTATTCTTCAATAAGCAAACCGGATCAATATCCTGAAAAAAAGGATTATGTACTGTATTTCGGGCGCTTTTCTGAAGAAAAAGGGTTTAGAACTTTTGTTGAAGCGTGCAAAAGACTTCCCAAAATTCAGTTTATAATTGCGGGCAGTGGACCGCTGGAAGATATGGCAAAGGGAATTCCAAATATTCTAAATAAAGGCTTTCAGAGTGGAGATAATCTAAAGAAAATTATAGCTGAGGCAATGTTTGCAGTAGTTCCTTCAGAATGGAACGAACCTTTTGGCTTAACAATTATAGAAGCACAAAGTTTGGGGACGCCTATAATCGGGTCGAGAATTGGCGCTATATCTGAATTAATTGATGAAGGCAAAAATGGCATGCTTTTTGAACCGTGTAATGTTGATGAACTGGTACAGAAGATCAGGGAATTGTGGGAAGATAAAAAGAAACTAGAAGTATATATATATGGATGTAAGGATACCAACGTTGTCAGAATTGAAGATTATTATAAAGAATTAATAAGAATTTACGAGAATTAGATAGGAACATTCCTGTAAATTAAGCTTTTGGATACTTCCACAAAAGGCTTATGATTACAGGCTTATTTGTGGAAAATCAATAAAAGAAAGTAGAGAGAAGTTAAAATGGCGTCAAATGAGAAAAAACTAAATGGTACTGTTATTGTGACTTATCGTTGCAATGCACGTTGCTCCATGTGTAATAGATATAAAGCACCGTCGAAGCCAGAGGAAGAGCTGTCAATTGAAACGATCAAGAAACTTCCGAAGATGTACTTTACTAACATCACCGGAGGAGAACCGTTTATCAGGACTGATCTCCCGGATATTGTCAGAGAACTGTATAAAAAGTCAGATCGTATTGTTATTTCCACAAACGGATTTTTTACAGATCGCATTGTAGCCTTAGCGAAGGAGTTCCCCCAGATCGGCATTCGTATCTCTATTGAAGGACTTGAAAAGACCAACAATGAGATTCGCGGCTTGGAGGATGGTTATCAGCGTGGATATCAGACACTGAAGAAGCTGCGCGATATGGGCATGAAGGATGTTGGCTTTGGCATGACTGTCCAGGACAAGAATGCTGCAGACCTTGTGCCGCTTTATGACATCTCTGATGAAATGGACATGGAATTTGCCACGGCAAGTCTCCATAACAGTTTCTATTTTGTAGAAGCTAAGAATATCATCCATGACCGTCCGATGGTGGCGAAGAACTTTGAGAATCTTATCAATAAACTGCTGAAGAGTAAGAGCCCGAAGAAGTGGTTCAGAGCATACTTTAATCATGGTCTCATCAACTATATTTATGGGCAACCACGTCTGCTTCCCTGTGATATGTCTTTCGACACATTCTTTATCGATCCTTACGGGGATGTCATGCCCTGTAACGGAACAAAAGATAAAGAGGTTATGGGGAGTTTGAATACCCAGACATGGGAGGAACTCTGGAATAGTCCAGAAGCTGAGAAAGTGAGAAGAAAGGTTCGGCATTGTGATCGTCAGTGCTGGATGATTGGCAGCGTTAGCCCTGCTATGCATAAGTACATATGGAAGCCCTGTGCCTGGGTGCTTAAGCACAAGGTCAAGAGTCTGTTCAGCAAGAAACCGTATTCAATGTATGAGAACAGGATTTGTTGTGATTACAGGGATGGAAAGGTCACTAAAGAGCAGTTGGATAAGTGCAGCACGTGTGATCTCAGAGCCGTGGTTAATGATGGCCTCAGCGCAGCAAGCAAAGAGCAATTGAAGAGCAGGACAGGTGAAGAGATTGTGGATGCTGATATTGCGGAGCAGATGAAGAATTGACAGAAGACTGTTTGGAAAGGTGAAATTCCTATGAGCGACCGGGTAATGGTTAGCGTAATTATTCCTGTATACAATGTTGAAAAATACTTAAGAAAGTGTATTGACAGTGTTTTAGAACAGACATTATCACAGATTGAAATAATACTTGTTGATGATGGATCAACTGATAGATCGGGAGAAGTATGTGATGAATATCAAAAAAACTATTCAAACATTAAGGTTATTCATAAGAAAAATGCTGGGTTAGGCTATGCCAGAAACAGCGGATTAGAGATTGCAAAGGGTAAGTATGTAGGTTTCGTAGACTCAGATGATTACATCGCATGTAATATGTATGAATTACTGGTTGCTAATGCTGAGCGTTACAAAGCTGATGCGTCATATGCTTTGGACAGAAGGTTTTGGAAAGATAGTCCGGATTCAAAGGTAAAACAGACAAGCACAAAAACAACAGTTTATGACGAATCAAATATTAGGGAATATGTATTACATCGCATAGGAACACCACCAAACTATCAGGATGATATGTTGTATGAAGCGATTGTCTGCAGTGGGATTTTCAAACTTGATTTGATTAAGGAAAACAATATATGTTTTGTCTCTGAGAGAGAAATCATATCGGAGGATATTATCTTTGATATCGATTTTTTGCCTTTGTGCAAGACTATAGTTCATTGTGATGCACAAGTCTATTATTATAGAAGCAATCCGAAATCTTTAACAATGAAATATAGGAGCGATCGTTATTCAAAGAATGTCGAATTGTTGGGAATTATGCGAAAAAAACTATCCAAGTATTATACCGACGAGGAGATGTTTGAGAGTTTAGGAAGATACTTTATAACTTTTGTTAGAGTATGCTTTATCAATGAAGTGTCACATCTGAGAAGCAACGGATTGGCATGCTGCAAACGAAACATAACGAAAATATGTAGCGATAGCGAACTGCAGGATCTTTTAAATAAATACGATTATAAGTCTATGCCTAAGAAATACGCGATCGTATGCAGTCTCACTAAGATGAAGACAGCCACTTTACTCATTTTAATTATTTATGCGCAGTTAAAAATCAAAGGAAAGCTATAACTGAGGGTAAACTGCACCAGGAGAATGACCTTTGAGAAGACATAAGATTTCAAAAATATCATTGATGACTATTATACTGATGGCTTATTCCCTTATGGGTTCCTACAGTTTTTTTACTGGCAGTATAGGCTCAATGACTTGGCGTCTACTTTACTATGGAAGATACATTGTTATTCTGTTTTTTGGAATTTGTTGTTATCTTCAGCTGAAAAAAGGAGAAAAGAAAACTGCCAGGTGGATCATCTCGCTATTGTGTATGCCTGGACTTGTCGCCTTTTTGTATTCATGTGTTCTATGGATGATTCACGGTACGACAATGCCATATGTCACCAGGGGTATTTCAAACACACTTTTTAAATGTATTGCTTTGGCAGGTGGTGCTGCAATTGCAATTAGACTTAAAGACGATGTAATTAGATGCACTATTGCTTCATCATTTTTAGTATATTCTATTTCCTTGCTGATCGGCCTTTCAACGCAGGGCTTTGCAATGTTTAAAATGCTTAATGTTATTGGACGTGGTATGTCAGCTGCAGAGAACTATGTTGAATTGCATGAATTAGCATATGTGCTTGGATTATACATTGTTTTCTTCCTGTACATTTATAAAAACAAAAAAATAAAGATCACAAGAGGTACAACATTATTGATGCTGTTCTTTTTTGCTTTGGCGTGGAAAAGAATAGGGATTCTGGCGGTTGTTATTTTAGCATTTTACGGATTCTTCTTTTATAAGAAAAAACCGCATAAGAAAGCTTTTTTTATAATGGCAACGGGAATCGCAATGGTTTTAGTATGTCATGTATATGTTTCATTTTCTGCCTCCAATGAACTCGCGCTCATATTGCGAGGCTATGGAATCAACATGATGGGCAGAGATATTATATATAGCTATTTCAGAAGATTTTGCACATATTCAATTGATTTCCCGGGGCGGGGAATAGGGTTTACTGGAAGACAATTTGATTATGTAACAAGTGCCGAGTTATATAACATGGCATCTGTAAAGGCGCTGCACAATGATTTCCTTAAATTATTTATAGAACTTGGCTTTGTGGGATTTGCAATATGGTGTGCCTGGTGGACGATAGAAATTCCCACAAAAATTAAAAACAAGATCGATATCAACGCTGCTTTTTCTTGTATGCTGTTGATAATGTATACTTTTATTCTGTATACGACAGATAATACGGACTCCTACTTTAACTATCAGATGCAATTGGGAATCTTAATTTCTTTTATCTGTTACTCAAAGTGCTATACAGGAAGGAAAGGATTGTTTGCGATAGATAGGCATTTTTTTAATTCTTCACAACAGACAAAGACAGTACAGAGGAATGGGAAAAAATGAGGAGGCTAATTCTTGTAAACACGCTTTACCAAATGATTGTCGCGATTCAACTGAATAATACAGTTTTTACAAGAGATAGTGTGTCACTATTGATTTCGGATCATGTGAGAGACGCTGAGAAGATTTCTCAAAAGGTTAGAGGATTGAATATCTTCGAAACTGTAGGGTTCATAGAAACTAAAGGGATAATTGAAAACAGAAATGCACTTGATAAACTGAAGGATTTTTTTGATTTTAGCTTCAAAAGCAATAACAGATACAGTTATTATTTAAAGTCTTTTGACAATCTGTTTTTTGATGAATTCCTGTGCTACAACTTCTGGACAGATTCGTATGGGCTTTACTCAATACTATATAAGCACAATAGTAACATCACCTTCTCCTTTTTTGAGGAAGGAATATTGTCCTATCATTTTAGCCCTATGGATACCGGAAGAAGAAAGTTAATCCGAGTAATAAGGAAATTGCTAGGCAAAAAATCAGTTACAGATGCTTTTGGAGGCTTCTACTGTTTTTATCCGGAATTATACCATGGAGATTTAAAGCCGATTAAGATTGCCTCTATAAGTTCGAATGATCCTACTGCATCTCAGATAAGAAAGGTGTTTGATATTGAGAATAATGTTGAATACAGCGAAAAATACATTTTTTTTAGCAGTGTTTACGACTTTGATGGGGAAACACCTATTGGTGAATTCGACTTATTGTTGAAGATATCTGAAAGTGTCGGACGTGACAATTTGATTGTTAAAGTGCACCCCAGGGATACAAGATCTATTTATAAAGAGAACGGAATTAAAGTTGATAGCTATTCTGGCGCTCCATGGGAGGCCATATTATTGTCCGGGGACTTCAGAAAAAATGTTTTCTTAACAACGACATCCAGCAGTGTTCTTGCAGGCGCATTAATGCTTCCGTATCCGTCTGAGACTATTTTTCTGTATAAGTTATGTGATTATGAGAGGAATGGAATAGCAGTAAAGGCAGTTCACGAAATAGAACAGACTTTAGACAATCAGAAAGTGAAGAACCTGTTTGCAAGGATTTCGATAGCGGAATCACTAGAGGACTTGTTAATATCGAAGACTAGAGGTTGATTACCTATGGAAAAAGATGTTATCCGAATAGGAGAACCATATATTGCATCGACAAATGAAGCAGTTCGCTTATGTTCGGATATTACAAACGATCATGAAAAGAGAACTCTGTTTTATGAAGTAGAGCCTTTGTATGAAGATTTTTTGAACATTGATAATTCGGATGCTTTTGTGCTTGGATTACTTCATGATGCTATGTTTGAAGATAAAGATATAGTATGTGAAGGTGGGATTACTGATAGATTATTGTTTCAACTGAATACATATTATCTTCCGGTTGTAGGGCAGAGAATGCCGGACTTACATCCCATTCATATAAGTTGTAAAAAAAGAGGAACGGTATGTAAAAGCGGGAATGGTGTGATGACTGGTTGCTCAGGTGGGGTGGATTCTTTTTATACCATGCTAAAATATAAAGAGGAACCGGTCTGTGGTTATTCATTAACTCATGTGCTGTTTAATAATATTTCTACTGCTGATAACGATGAAGGAAGAATTAGAGCAGTATTTAAAAAAGATATCATAGAGAAAAGAGCAATTGCAGAAGAACTCGGATTAACTCCAATTATGCTTTTTACAAATCTCTACAGTTTCTATAAGTCACAGCACATTTATAATTATTACTTCGCATCACAATATGTTAGTGCTCCTTATGCACTGGGGAGATTGATATCAAAGTACTACTTTTCATCGGGATTTTCTGTTTCTGATTTTTCAATTGATCCGAAGGGAATTAAAGACGGCGCTTATTTTGACTTGTTTTCATTAAATTGCTTTTCAAATGAGTATATGTCTATTTATTCAGCAGGCTCTGAAGTTTCTAGATTCGATAAGACTAAATATATAGCAAATGATGCCACAGTAAAAAAGCATCTTCAGGTGTGCAGTGAGGAGCAGTATCTTCATTTCTATGAGAGCAATCCGAATAGAAAACTCGAAACCCTTAATTGTGGAAGCTGTGGGAAGTGCACTAGAACAATTACAACATTATATTCATTAAATTGTCTTGATGAATATAAGGATATTTTTGACTTGTCGGCTTTTAAAAAGAACAAGGAAAAATTTATCGCTAGAGAACTGGAATACGACTCTAAGGCATTTACAGAAGAGATTTACCGGAATTTAAGGGGTTGCGAATATAATCGATTTAAACTAATGCTGTATAGAATTCCTTATGCAATCAGGCACGAATTAAAAAAATGGACGGGCTTGCGCAAAGTATACAGGTTCTTTAGATATGGAGAGAGATAGGAGCAATTGCTGGTATGGCTGCAGATCGTACATCTCGGTCAGCTAAGAATGCGCTAGCTGGCATTGTAAATAAAATAATCGGGATTGCTGCGCCTTTTCTGCTCAGGACTATAATGATCCAGAAGTTGGGCGTTGAATATCTAGGACTTAATAGTCTCTTTTCATCTGTGCTGCAAATGCTCAGCTTAACAGAAATGGGCTTTGGAAATGCTGTGATTTTTAGCATGTACAAGCCAATGGCAGACGGCAATACAGAACTTATTAACGCTCTGCTCAAATTTTATAAAAGAATATATCGGTTAATTGGAGTAATAGTTCTTGGCATAGGCTTGGTGTTGATGCCAAATATAACTCATTTTATTGCATCAGAGTATCCTCATGAAATAAATATCTATGTAGTATTTGGGATATATTTAGCAAACACTGTAGTTAGTTATTTTTTGTTTGCGTATAAAAGCTCTATATTAATTGCTGCACAGAGAAATGATATTGAATCAAATATAATCACTCTGTGTAACATTTTCCTGTACCTTAGCCAGATTGTTGCTTTGTTAGCGACAGGAAATTACTATGTCTATATTATTTTAATGCCCTGTTTTACCATAATAAATAATATAGTTAGATATTATGTGGTAAAGAAGAAATACCCTCAGTACGTCGACTCGGGAGAACTGGAAAAACAAGAAAAAAAGGAAATAATGTCTCGTGTTGGGGCATTAGTTGGACATAGAGTAGGTGGCGTTGTTTTTTCATCAGTTGACAGCCTTGTTATTTCTTCGTTTTTAGGACTGGCTATATTAGGAAGATACACAAATTACTTTTATATATATACTGCAATTAATGGAATAATGTCGATAGTGTTTCAGTCGATTCTTGCTGTAATTGGGAATGCTGTTGCCTGTAAAACGCCACAAGAGAATCATAAGATATTTAATGAACTGTTTATCTTATATGCTTATTCCAACCCTTTATGAGAATCTGGATGGGAGCAGAAAATATGCTTCCCATCGTGATAGCTTTATTGTTGAGTATCTATTATTATTTCGCAAACATCAGGAGAGTGTGCTGTGGTTTTAAAGATGCTGCGGGCATGTGGAAGGATGATTTTTGGAAACCTTATATTTCTGTAGTGGTAAATTTGACATTTAATATTTTATCGGTACAAATAATAGGTCTCCCGGGTGTTGTCATATCATCTATTATTGCTGTTGTGGTCGTGGAGTCTCCTTGGGAGACAAAAGTGTTATTTCATAACTACTTTAAGACAACTACAAGGAGCTACTATAAAAGGTATTTTAAAAGTTTGGCGGTTTGCGCCATATGTATGGTATCATCATATGCAATCTGTACCCTTTTCTCAGACAACTTTGTAGGGTTCCTTATAAGATTAGTTATATGTATGCTTGTTCCGAACATAGTATTTATTATGACATTCAGAAGCACTGCCGAATTTACTGATGTAATATATAGATTTAGAAATTTAATAGGAAGGAAAAAAGCATGAAAGTAGTAGGAGTTATACCAGCCCGTTACGGATCGACAAGGCTTCCAGGTAAACCACTTAAAGATATTTTAGGTCATCCTATGATTTGGTGGGTGTACGAAAGGGTAAAGTCTGTAGAAAAGCTCGATGAAGTTTTTGTTGCTACCGATGATGAAAGAATTGAAACCGCTTGTAAGGGGATGGGCATTCCAGTAGTTATGACGGCAAACACTCACCGTGCGGCCGCTCATCGTTTGCAGGAAGTTTCTGAAACTGTGAAAGCTGATTTTTATGTTCAACTTAACGGAGATGAACCTCTGATAAACACAGATGCGATTGCGGCCGCGATTCCGGATTATGTTCCACAGGATGTAGAGTTTGGCACAAACATAATAACTGAAATGGATGATCCCGCGCAGGTTATGGATCCATCAAATATCAAGATGGTATTTGATGATAAGATGAATACCCTTTATATGAGTCGTACCCCTATTCCCTATCCATTTAAATCACTTAACTTCAAATACTATAAGCATGTGGGAATCATCGGGTATAACAAAAAAATGCTTGATTTTTATAAAAACACTGAGCCAGGAAGATTTGAACTAATCGAAGGTATAGATACTCTGCGTTTTTTGGATTATGGTAAACAATTAAAACTATCTTTGGTTCCGTCCTGCCACAGCCTTTCAGTGGATACAGAGAAGGACTTAGAAGAGGTACGCAGAATAATGAAGGAGCATTCATAAATGACTTCATTAAAATATATCATCTTAGATGTAGATGGCACTTTGACAGATGGTGGTATTTACTACGATGAACACGGAAACGAAATGAAGAAGTTTTGCACAAAAGATGCTGCTGGCATCTTCATAGCCCGTGCTGCTGGGATTGAAGTGATGATTCTCACGGGGCGTGAATGCGCAGCAACCACACGAAGGCTGACTGAACTTGGGGTGAAAGAACTGCATCAGAATGTTAAAGATAAAGTTGGCTGGATGAAATCTTGGATGAAAGAGTATGGAGTAGATAAGTCACAGGTTGGTTACATTGGAGATGACCTCAACGACCTTCAGCCTATGAGACTATGTGGTTACATCGGTTGTCCGGCTGATGCATGTCAAGAGGTAAAGGCGATTGCTGATTATGTGAGTGGCATCAAGGGCGGCTACGGTGCAGCTCGTGATGTTATTGAGCATTATTTCAGAGAAGGTGAATTATGGGAAAAACTGGTAAAGAAAGCTTATGGTGCGGGGATTTGAGATTGTTCCTCCTCATCCCATCGTAAGTGATCTATAACCGCACAAATGCATCAGTGAAACATCCGCCGTTCAATGACACTGAATACAGGAGTGCCCTCAGCTACGGCAAAACAGTTTTCGCCTTTGTTCGCAGGCATTAACTTTTTGGATACTTCCCCCAAAAGCCCGTGTTTCAAGGCTTATTTGTGGGAATCAATAAAAGAAAGTGGAGAGAACGAAAATGGCTGTTAATGACTTAATACTTCTTGATTGTACACTTCGTGATGGTGGTTATGTTAATGATTGGAAGTGGGGATTTCAAACCACCCGCGACATCATTCAATCTCTTGTGAAGGCGAAAGTTGATGTAGTTGAAGTAGGCTTTCTTCGAAATGTCGAAGGCTACAATCCAGATATTTCTGTTTGCAATCATATAGAAGAATTGAATCGCCTTCTTCCAGAGAACCCAGGACATACGATATTCTCAGGTATGGCTATGAGAAGCAACTATGATATTAATAAATTGTCTCCATACTCTGGTTCCGGCATAGAGATGATCAGAATTACCGCTCATGATTATGATATCGAAGAGGGTATGGATTTTGCTAGAGAAGTTAAAGAGAAGGGCTATAAGCTGAGCATTAATCCGATCAATATTATGGGATACTCAGATGAACGCATCTTATGGATAATTGATCAGGTTAATAAGATTCAACCTTATCAATTCTCAATCGTTGATACTTTCGGATCTATGAAGAGGAGAGATTTAGATCGAATTGTAAGCCTTGTCGACAATAATCTAGATCGAAATATCAGAGTGGCACTCCATCTTCATGAGAATATGTCTTTGAGTTTCAGCTTGGCTCAAAAGTACGTAGACAAGCATTTAAATCGTCCCACTGCTATTGATGGAAGCCTTATGGGGATGGGAAGAATTCCTGGCAATCTCCCTATAGAGCTTATTGCTGATTACCTTAATGAATATGCTGATAAGTCTTATGACATAGATTACATGATGGATGCAATACAGGATTATATCGCTCCTATCAAGGGAACACCTCAATGGGGATATACTCCTGCCTATTTCCTGTCAGCACGCTTTAATCTTCATCGTAACTATGCTGAACACTATCTTAAAAAGGGCGATTTAACAAACAGAGACATTAATCATATTTTAGCGCGCATTGACGCAAAAAAGAAAACAGCATTTGATAAAGAGTATGCAGACCAGCTGTATGAGGAGTATAAGAATCACAAAATAGATGATTCGGCTGATAGAACGACACTAATGGAACAGCTGAAAGGTCAGGAAGTTCTTTTATTGGCTCCTGGTTCTACTATGACTTCACACAAAAAAGAAATAGTAGATTATATTAATTCAAAAAAGCCAGTTGTTATATCTGTGAATTTCGTCCCAGAAGACATAGTTCCAGATTATGCTTTTTTTAGCAATAACAAAAGATATGATAAAATTAACGCAATTCCGTGTAAGACTATCGTCACATCAAATGTAAGTAATGAGAATGCGGATTATATTATTGACTATAACAGTCTTACCGGTGCGTTTGATTTAGGCCTCAATAGCTTAATAATGTTACTTAAACTTCTTAAAGATATGGAAGTTCGCTCTATAATTGCAGCCGGAGCTGATGGATACAAAGAATCTGGTGAGAACTACTATAGCAACAATATTCGCAGCTATACTGAACACGGAAATAAGTTTAATCTTGCTGTAATTGAAGCGATTCGTAGTTTGGATGTGGATGTGAAGTTTTTGACACCATCTGCATATGATGTAAATTAATGGAAACTGAAGTAGCCAGCCTCATAACCGCATATGAACAGAGCATTGTCTTCATAATGGAAACGCATAGCCCCGATGTAGTTGATGATTTTGCTGTAATGACATTAACTTTCTGAGGGTATTCTGTTCTCTCTTTTTCATTTGTTTAACAGCAGAGAGAGTAAGCTTCCTTGTGAACATCCACTCCAATGCAGACTGTGCTATCCTTCATCTGATGACCTCCATTTGTATGCGGTAATCCCTGTTACCATTTGTCTTAGCTGACTTGTAGTATACAGGTAAATTCACGAACCTACAAATCGGAGGTCATTGCATATTGTCTAAATAAAGGAATAACACAAGGGGATGATATACGGTGTTTTTTGACCTGAATAATTTTTTAATTGCGATTCTAAAGAGGCTCCGCATATGGGGCTTGTTGGTGTTGGTTTGTGCTTTGGCTGGCTTTCTGTTCCGCCTGGTTCCCCGGCTTCATCTTGCGGGAATGAGAAGTGCTGGGGAGGAAGCAGGAACTGTTGCAGCCCCTGCGGAAGAACTGCCATATCTCTATGAAGCAGGAAGAGCTGTATATCTTCCGCCCGCATGGGATACAGAAACAGGTGCGGACAGAATGTCAGAGATTGCGGAAGGTTATGTTGCTGCTGCAACGAAGGAAGAAGTGATGGGGCCTCTTCTGGAGACTTTCAGCAAGGAAGCAGCCGCAGAGGAAAAAAAGCTCAGAGTTCGGATGGTGAATTATAATTATCGCATACAGAGCGTGTTGGAAGAACCGTACACGCCTGGTAATTTTTATGATATTCTGCGTGTGAACCTCTCTACCGTACCCTCTGGGGCGTCTGGAAGTTCCCCGCACTTTGTGAGAATCACCGCCATTACGGGAAATCCGGAGTTATCCGGACGGATTGCGGATGCGGCAGAAAAATCGATGAGTGCATGGGTGGAATCTGTAAGCGGCTCCTTTGAACGTCGGGTGTTTATAGAAAGGACGTATGTATCCCTGCCTTCGGCTTCTAATGGACTGGTACCGCGTACTTCTCTTGGCGGCGCACAGAAAGCAGAAGGAGTCAGCAGAGCAGTGATCGTCAGGGACTGTATAAAAGGAACCCTGCTTGGAGCTTTACTTGGTGTTGCGGCGTCGGTATTTCTTTCCTTTTTTCTTTACGCTTCCAGCGTTACACTGGATTCGGAGGGTGACCTTCAGGAATTTCAGGTGTCTTTGATTGGTTCTGTACGTCATAGTGGGAACAGAGCGGGACATATGATCAGTCATATGATCGATGCACTTGAAGGGAACGGTAATAGCTATTCAGACTTTGCGGAAGCAGCAAAGGCGGTTGCTGTGTGGATTTCCGGTACAGAAACATTTCAGGATCCCGGCAATAATAAATCAGTTTTGCTGACCGGCTGCGCTTCGGAGGAAAAACTGAAGAAATTCGCAGTGCTGCTCAAGGAGGCCCTTGGACATAACTGGCCGGAAAGCACTATGACGGTCTCCCCATGCATCACCGGAACTGCAAAAACAGCAGAGTTGGCGATGGGAGCTTCTATTGTGGTGCTTCTGGAGGAACTGGGAATCACACGGACAGGTGATCTCGGAGGAGAGCTTGCTTTTTTCCGCCAACTGAACATCCCAGTCGGAGGCGTCATTCTGTTGAAGTGAGGATAGAATGGTCTATTTCTGTATGATGGGAGCGACATTTTTTCTGTCTGCTTTTTGTCGAGAAAAGTATCGGGTGTGCGGCAGCACGGTAATCAGAAAATGGATTACGCTGAAGCCGTTATTCTGGTGCATAGTCAGTTTTCTTCCAATTTATCTGGTTTATTCATGTCAGTACGGTTTGCATTCTGACTATGATAATTATCGGGCCTACTATAATCAGATTCTGGAAGGAAACCGACTGATCCGGGACACCGGGTTTTATCTGCTGAGTGCGGCTCTGGCAAAAGCGGGTTTCCCGTTTCAAAGTATTTACTTTGCAGTCTATCTGATCGCCTTCCTGATTCTGGCAAAATGCCTTCAGGAGGGTGCGGATGACTGGGCCGTGAGTCTGGTTCTGTTTTCAAGCGTATTCTTCCTTCTGGGGTTTTATTATATCCGCCAGCTGGTGGCAGTAAGTATTGCTCTTTGGTCGTTTCGTGACATCGCAGAAAGGAAGTTGCTCCGGTTTCTCTGTTGGACCAGTGTCGCAGCGCTTTTTCATGTGTCTGCACTTGTTATGCTGCCAATGTATTTCCTGTTGAATACCGATTTCCGGCTCGGTTACTACTGCTTTGTCGCTTTGTTGCTTAGCGGCGTTGCAGTATTCCGCAGGCAGATCCTTTTGGCTATGATTCGTGTTTTTTTTCCTGCGTATTTAAACCGCTATGAGATGTTCCGGTCTATGGCACTGAATCCCTGGGATACACTGTGGGTCCTGGCGCTTGCGCTTTTCCTGTTCTGGATATGGGGGCCGGTGCACCGGGCAGGCGGGATTGATCGGATCGCCGCCAATGCTTTGGCAGTTTATCTTCTTTTGTATTTCGGCTGTCGGTGGCTCTTTGAGCTTGAACGGTTCGGTTACTACGTACATATCCCGGTACTGCTTCTCGCGGGCAATGCGGGACACTATGTAGCGAAACCGAAAGAGGTAGCTATTTGGAAGGCCACCCTGATTGCCGCAGCACTGCTCTCTTTTTGGGGAAAATATCATGCAGAACCGTTATTCCACTACAGGGCGTTTTTTCTACCATGACAGGGGATTAGATCGTTATGAGGCAGATACAGAATAAAATGATGAATAAATTAATGACAAGAGATTACAGAGAATATCTGTATTTAGCTGTCTGCGCATCATATATTTTCATCAGGATCGTTGGCTGCTCCTTTTTAAAAAACAGTGAAACGGAGATCCTTTTCAAACTTCTTTTATGGACGACCTATCTTGCTGTAGTGGGAAAAATCTTTTTGGATCTCCTTTCCAGGGAATACAAGATTAAAGAACTATGTATCATTGCTTCGATCAGTCTGTTCCTGTTTGTTAATATGCGAATGACCGGCGTAAAGGATGCCTTTATCTGCTGGATTTTTATTATCGGAAGCAGGGGGGCTGACTATAAAAAGGTTATGAAATGGGCGGCAATAGCGCATTTTGCTGCTCTTTTTGTCGTAATAGGAAGCTGTGGCGTCAGACTAATAGATAATGTGGTTTATCTTCAAGAAAATAGAATTCGGGAAGGCCTGGGGTTTGCATATACTACGGAACCCGCAAACTTCTTTTTTTATGCGGTACTATTGTGGGTATATGCAAGAGGCAGAAAAATACGATATCTGGAATTGATCTGCTTGATCCTGATTGATGTATTTATCTTTATTAAAACAGGAACGAAGAGTGCATTTGCTTTATCATTACTTGTACTTTGTGTAATATCCATCATAAGACTTTTTCCTGCTGCTGGAACATGGAGAGAGGGATACCGTTGGATTACGATGTTGGTTGTACCATTTGCAGTTGCGTTTATCTTTTATACTACATTTAGATATGATCCATCTGTTGCCTGGCTGAATAAACTGGATCAGTTATTGCATTCAAGACTTCAACTGGGACATGCAGCAATCGAAAAATACGGGATACCTGTCTTTGGACAGTGGATTCAATGGATCGGAGGAGCAAACGCTCATTTAGGTCAATATAATTATGTGGATTCCTCATTTGTCCAGATCCTGGTTAATTATGGGTGGGCGTTTTTCTGTCTGTTAATATTTGCCTTATTGTATTTTGAAAAATCTATTTCCAGGCATAAAGACTTATATCTTCTGATTGTTTTTGGCGCTCTTATTATTCATTCGACTTTTGACCCACAGCTTATCTGGCTTATGTTTAACAGTTTCTGGTTAGCATATCCATACGTAACAGAGACAAGTATGGGCAAACACGGAGAGTTCGCTATACTAAATAAAAGATGGCATGTAATTTTTGCAGCAGTTTTCTTTGGAATTGCAGCCGCTTCTGTAACGATTCCTGCATGCGGGTACTATTTAAACAGAGCATTGTATTTAGATGATAAATATTCTGGATATATACATCAGCTGCTCGATGCGAAAAGTGAGTATGTATCATCAAAAGCGGGCAATGACGATGCTTATTTACTGACTGGAGTAAATAAGGATGGTTTTGGAGAAGTAACCCCGGAGGATATGTTATTTTTTGCGCAGTCATCCCAACGTATGCATCCGGATATTGCGAGAATATCTCTTTGTTTTTCTGATGATACGGGTATTGAAATTTCTGCGAATCAAACAGAACTGGCAAAATATGGGGAAATAAACGCTGCCGGGAGAGTGATTGGTACTTCAAAAACAATAGAACTCCGGAAACCTCTTATAGATCAAATCGAGGGTGTGACGTTTCTGAATCGTGAATATGATAAGGACATGAATTTAATCTATCAGTTTCGTGAGGGCGCTGATGGGATGGGCATTGAAGATAACGATGGAAATGCCGGGTTTTATCGTGTTTATGATAAAAGACATCATATTATTGGCCAGAAAAACATTGGTATTGATAAGCAGTTGAAAGTAAATCGTTACGGATTTGCAGAAATCCGAAGAAAGTATGATGGAGAGGATTTACTCTGGGAAGGCTATTTTGATGCGGAAGGAAGAACGGCTGAGCATAGAGATCGATTATATGCATCAATTTCCAAAGAGTATGATCAAAACCATAATTGCATTTCTGAAAAATATTTTGATCGTGAGGGATATCAAATAAATTCTATTTATGGGTATGCGGAAATACGGCGGGAATATCTGGATAGAAGGGTTTCGAAAGAATCGTTTTTTGACACGGCGGGGAATGCATGGACTCTGCCGGAGGGATACGCATCCAGAAGGCTGGAGTATGACAAAAATGGAAATATTTCTTTTGAAATGTATACAGATGCGAATGATGAACCGGTCATAGCCACATACGGATATGCAGAAGTGCATAGAACCTATGAAGGATCAGAACTTATTACAGAAATGTATTATGGAAGAGACAGGCTTCCACTACTTAAAGAAGGTGGGTTTTATGGTATTTCACAAAAATGGGAAGATGGGAGGTTAGCATCAAGGACATATCTTGATGTTGAGGGTAATCCAACAGAAAGAACGGATGGCTATTCCACTGTTATGTGGCAGCAGGATGCGAAAGGTGTAGAGAATATTCAGTTCGTTGATTTGAAGGGAAATGATGTCTCACTTGAGAACCATAATTTAGCGGCAGGTTTAAAAACAGACTTGGATGGTTGGAGCGTTTGGATGACCCCAAGAAAGGATGTAAAAGGCTCTTGGTTTAATATCGGGAATATGAATATTGGTAATAAGAAAGAAGGAGATTTGTACACGTGTCAGGTTGAAATTGAATTCAGGGATGTATCTGCTACAGAAGGTAAGGATGAGTTTCTATTCTGGACACAGGGTGCACAGGACGGAAAGTGGACATCCAACAATGTTTGGAACAACTCATTAATTTACCTGAAAGGTGTTCCTGAAGACGGAATCTATCAGTTTACTTCTACTGTAACTGTAGATGAAAGTATGTTGGATAAAAGCTGGTTCGATATCGGCTTCCGCTGCGATTACTGGGCAAGCGGATCATTCCGTGTTCGCAATGTTAAAGTTGAGAAGGGCAGTGTGGCAACAAAGTGGAGCCCCGGAGTATAAAAGCTTTGCACCAATGTAGTAGGAACCACAACCCTGCTGTATGTATAAGAGGTTTGGCATCAAACGCTATAGACCGACTGCTTGAGGCAGTTGCACTTCATTTGCCAGAAATACACTGGGATGATGTGGTTAATAGAACACTCAGGCTTTATGCGGTCAAGTGATTATGAATGTGGATGACCACATAGAGTTGAGTGGTTCGAGTGGATTTGATAGATAAATAATTTGCCTGTAGTGGCAGCCTCGTCGATGGACATAGTGGAGAAAAAAGAAGAATGCTGACAAACGCATTAATGGGGCTGTTGGTACTTGCTCTGGCGGTTACAACCTTATGGGGAATCAAATACGATCCAAGGAAAGACAGCTTTATGTCTATCGAAGATACAACTTTTCTTCGAGGATTCTGGTGCATAATTGTTGCGTTAGTTCATGTGCCTGCAGCCTATCAGAATCGTATCCAGGATATGCTAGGGTCTTTCGCCTATATTGGTGTGACTTTCTTCTTTATGACAAGCGCTTATGGATTGAAATGGAACTTAGAAAATAAACCGGGGTACATGGACAACTTCTGGAGAAGAAGATTGCCTCAGATATTGATTCCGGCTTTTATAGCCAATGCATTTGGAGTGATTGTGAGGGGCTTAAATGGTGAGGCGTTTTCGCCATTATCTTTTATCAATATTAATGCATGTGTTAAAGTCCTCCTTCTGTATTATTTTGTGTTTTGGCTCATATATGGCATAATGCCTGGATTTATCGGGGGTGGATATTGGCAGGATACAGCAATGTGCCTGATTGTGGTTGCTTTTAGTCTTCTTGATTATTTCACGACATTAAAAATCACACAAATATGGCTTGTTGAACCTTTAGGATTTGCTTATGGAATAGTTGTGACTAATAATAGAGCGTTGATAAAAAAATGGATGTCAAATAAGTGGGCAATAAAGAGTATTGTTTTACTATTTGTGGCTGTTTTGCTTGGAGTATCTTATCTAAAATTTAAGCCGGTTATATTTTGGGGAGACTATCTGCTGAAAATAGTATTAGGAATAGCAATAACAGCCTTCATTTTCGAAGTGATTTTTAAATTTAAAGTGGGCAACCAGGTTAATAGACTTTTGGGAAATATCTCATATGAGGTATACATTCTCCATGATGCTATATTTCTTCTACTCATCATTGTTTTTGGAAAGCATGTGGATTCTGGGATTTATATCATTTGCGTATTATGTATTACATTGGGGTTGGCCATGCTGCTGAAGAAACCCTGCAGCAAGATTATGAAAATAATTGATCATGTAGAGAAATGAAAATGGTAGAGAGTATAAAGAAACCTGTAAATAAAGATAATGAGCGTTATGAGCTTGTAGCACTCCTCAGTCAATGTCTTTGACCATGGAAGCAGATCGTCCAGTCCTGAGGGATCTATATTTCCATCCTCATCTGCTCCTCCTCTTTTTATTGTCTGCAGGAAGGACTATGGCGTAAACCGGGGATATTCTCAAGAAAAAACGTGCTGCAAGAAACAGCACACTTAAGGGTATAGAAAACGAAAACTCAGAAATCAATTCTCCGTAAACTTACAGTCGGAGAGAATCTTAGTCTGTGGCGGGACACTACGGTACTGGAGTGGAGCTCTATCGTCTGCAGCGGCTGTTTCGTGAGTGACGTGTAGCTTTTAAGTCTCGGAATCATAGGACAGTATGTCGGCAAAACCCACATGGAAACCAAACGCAGGCCAAGATACATCATCAGTGAGAGAACGGGAGATAAGTTCCGGGAGGTGGACTGTGAAAACAATAGACAGCTCTTTGATCAGATTGATAACAATTGATCTTGATGAGACCTTGCTTCGCCAGGACAAGACCTTTTCCGATTATTCCCGGGATGTGATCCGCAAACTGATCGAAAAAGGATACCTTGTAGTTCCGGCTTCCGGACGGGACTTAAAACGCATGGGGGAAAATATTCTGACCATATCTGGGATCCGTTATGCCGTGACGCTGAACGGTGCTCAGGTGTACGAACTTCCGGGGAAGGCAGGGATCCGGCCGGTGCGTCGCGTCGGGGAGTTCCCGCTCTCGGAAGAGGAGGCGGTCCTTTCCCTGGACTGGATGCGCCCTTACAGTAATATTCTGGAGATGGATACGGACCGAGGGCTGTTACGTGAGATCTGTACGGTGAAGTCGGGCTGCTTTGAAGCAATGACCGGGGAACCTTTGGACCTTGCGACGGCGGAACGTTTTATTCGAAAGAGATATTTTTTCATCAATTTCGACGTTCCGGAGCACGAAAACCTCTCCGATTACATACGGAAGGAGCACCCGATTGTCTGGAAGGTCAGCGGCTTCTACGCGGACAGGCAGCAGTTTGAAGCTATCTTAAAAAAGCCCTTCCCGGATGAGAACGTGAATTTCTGCGCTTCCGATGACCTGCTGACGGAGACATCATCCGCCCGTGCCTCAAAAGGGAACGGACTGCGCCGCTTGATGGAAGTCCTTGATATCCCGAAGGAAGCAGTGCTGGCCATTGGTGATAATGGGAACGATATTTCCATGTTCCGAACCGCCGGGGTCTCCGTCGCAGTAGGAAACGCCCTGCCGGAGGTACAGGCCGAGGCAGACCTTGTCTGCGGCACCAACGACAAAGACGGACCCGCGAAGTTTCTTGAGGAATGGCTGCTGTAAGCAGTCTGAAGCAGATCACGATAGTCTGTTTTTAATAAAACAGATTAAGGTATGGGAGCATAAACCTTATGTCTTCAAAGCCGCACAGCATCACCTACAACTTCATAATGAATGCGGCGCTCAGTATTTCCACCTTTCTGTATCCGCTGATCACTTATCCATATGTGACCCGCACTCTCGGCGCGGAGTATTACGGGAAGGTGATCTTCGCAAGCTATGTGGTGAACTGGGTCACGATGTTTGCGCAGCTCGGTATACCGACATACGGGATCCGGGCTTGTGCTGCGTGCAGAAATGACGAGGCGAAGCTCAGAAAGACGGTACGGGAGATTCTGACGCTGAACGTGATTACTGCAGCGTTGGTCTATGCAGTCTTTTTTCTTTGTGGTTTTTTAGTCCCCCGGTTCCGGGAGGATCCGGGGCTGTTTCTAATCGTCTCCGTGCCAGTGCTTTTGAATGCGGTGGGAGCGGATTGGTTCTTTAAAGGTCTGGAGGAGTACGGTTATGTCACTTTCCGGGATACACTGTTCAGGATTCTGAGTATAGTCCTTATTTTCCTGCTGGTGCACACGGAGCAGGACTACCGCTTCTACGGTCTTGCAATCGCAGTGGCGGGCGGCGGGCCGGCAGTCCTTAACTTTCTGAACGCCAGGAAAAAGCTCGGAGGATTCCGTGACGGCACCAGGACTGACTGGCTGCAGCATTTCCGGCCTGTTCTGACTTTTTTCATGCTTTCGGTAGCAATCTCCATCTATACCAGCATGGATGTGGTGATGCTGGGTTTCCTTTCCGGCGATACTCAGGTGGGCTATTACGGCGCGGCGACCCGGATGAAAGGAATTGCCGTGAGTTTCGTGACCGCTCTCGGCGGTGTGCTGATGCCCCGGGTATCCAACTATCTGGCGGAGGGCAGAAAGGAAGAGTTCCGCGATCTGGTCACTAAGAATTTTGCATTCGTGTTTCTGATCGCAGCACCAATGGCACTGTACTGCACCGGGATGGCAGATCAGGTGATTCTCCTTCTTTCCGGTGAACGTTTCGGAGGGGCAATTATGCCGATGCGTGCAATCTCCGTGACGATACTCCTGATTGGCCTCTCTAATGTTACGGGCATGCAGATCCTGGTGCCTTCCGGAAGAGAGCGCCTGACCACTGTTTCCACCGTGTGGGGAGCGGTCGTGAATCTTATCGTCAATCTGGCGCTGATCCCCCGGATGGGAGCTATGGGCGCGGTGACAGGCACAATAATGGCGGAGGCGGCGGTGCTTCTGGTGCAGATCTGTTTCTTAAAGGACGAACTTCCGATTTTCCTGAAAAGTATCGAGATCTGGAAGATTGTGCTGGCGAACGCGGCCGCATTTCTTGCTGCATTAGGAATACGGCAGTTTATGCACATGGATGTACCGGCTAATGTTACAGGGTATTTCATGCGTGTGTGCAGTTCGGGCCTCGTTTTCTGTGCGGTGTACGGGGCTGTGCTTCTGGCGCTTAACGAAAAGTATACAACATTCCTGATCAGGAGAAGGCAGGTTTGACTGGAGAAAGAAAATGGTGTATGGATAAGACAGCGATATTGATTCCCTGCTACAACGAGGGAAAGACAATAGAGAAAGTGGTGCGGGACTTCCGGGCTGCTCTGCCGGATGCGGTGGTCTACGTTTACGACAACAATTCCACCGACGGCACGGCGGAGATCGCCGCCGCAGCAGGCGCTGTGGTGCGGCACGAGTACAGCCAGGGCAAGGGTAACGTGATCCGGCGGATGTTCCGGGAAGTGGACGCGGAATGCTATATCATGGCGGACGGGGATGATACCTATCCCGCGGAAAATGCGCCTGAGATGGTCTCCCGGGTGCTGGAGCGGAAGGCGGATATGGTGGTCGGCGACCGCCTTTCCTCCACATATTTCACCGAGAACCGGAGACCTTTCCACAACACCGGGAATTCCTTCGTGCGGGCCAGCATCAACCGCCTCTTTAAGTGCGACATCAAGGATATCATGACCGGCTACCGGGCTTTCAGCTATGAATTTGTGAAGACCTTCCCGGTGCTGTCCGAGGGCTTTGAGATCGAGACAGAGATGTCCATTCACGCGGCGGATAAGCGGCTGCGGGTGGAGAATGTAGTGGTCACCTACCGCGACCGGCCGGAGGGAAGTGTCAGCAAATTGAACACGTTCTCAGACGGCATCAAGGTGCTGCGGACCATCGGGCGGCTCTTCAGGACCTACCGTCCCATGGAGTATTTCGGACTGCTGTCCGCGGTCCTGATGCTTCTCGGCGTACTTTTTGTGATCCCCGTGCTTGAGGATTATGCGCAGACAGGAATGGTGGCGCGGTTCCCGACGCTCATCGTATGCGGTTTCGTCATGCTTGCCGCGATCATTTCCTTTTTCGCGGGACTTCTGCTCATGACACTGAGGATGAAAGACCGGCAGGAGTTTGAAATGCGGCTTCATGCAGCTTCAGATCAGAAAAAGAGGCTGATGAAAGAAAAAAAAGACTGATGAAAGAGAAAAGAGAAGTATGACCATTTTTCTCCCTGTCCTGTGGCTGTTTCTTGCGGCAGGATCCTTTACCATGATATCCCGCCGGCAGTTTGGCTATGTGCTGCCGGTAGTGCAGCTGGCTGTTCCGCCGGTCCTTTATGTGAGCCAGTTCCTTCTTCACAGCTTTACTCCTGGCGTCTGGATCCTCATCCTGCCGGCTGCTGCGTTCCTGCCGCTGTGCTTTTTTGCAGTGAAAAGAGAGAAG